>Ga0207665_10000350_pt1 | contig 31910 bp, 29 predicted proteins | sample LARL112metaG_FD_184351 | JGI IMG/M metagenome (GOLD analysis project Ga0207665, IMG submission 184351) | Corn, switchgrass and miscanthus rhizosphere microbial communities from Kellogg Biological Station, Michigan, USA - LAR L11-2 metaG... | ecosystem: Host-associated > Plants > Roots >... | reverse complement strand
GCGCGGGGGTGCGAGACCAAGGAATGAAGTTTCTGGGTTTCGTCACGGTGCCTACCCGCGAGGAAGGAACACGATGACTCGCAAGCGGCGCGCGCGACCGGCGCGGCGGCGGGCATCGCCGGCGGTCGACATCGTGGTCGCATCTCCGCTCTGGACGAGTAAACGTAGCGTTAAGGCACTGCTTCGCCGCGCGATCGGCGAGGCGGCATTGCTGACGTCGGCAGCCGTTGGCGAGCTTGCGATCGTGCTGACGGACGATTTGGCGATCCGGGCGCTCAATCGCGATTGGCGTTGCAAGGACAGAGCGACCAATGTGCTGTCTTTTCGCGCCGCGGAAGTGAGGCGGGCTCGTGGAACACCCCACCTGCTCGGTGATATTGTGATCGCCTACGAGACCACGGAACGTGAAGCGCGCGCCGAGAATAAACCCTTTGCGCATCATGCTGCCCATCTTGCGGTGCATGGATTCCTGCATCTCGCCGGCTACGATCACGCGGCGGACGACGAGGCGGCCGCGATGGAGAGACTTGAAACCGCGATCCTTGCCCGCCTCGACGTTCCCAATCCCTACGTTGCGCGCAGCGCCATCTAGTCTCCATGCCTGACTCAGACCCGCCCAGTTCGAACGAACCGAGCACGACGCGCAATCTGCCCGTGCCGGTGGCACGTCCGAGTCAAAGCGCGCCCGAGAGCGGCGACCATTGGCTCACGCGGGCGTTGCGAACGATCTTCCGCTGGAAATCGAGCACGTTGCGCGCCGATCTGCGGGACGTGCTCGAGGATGGCGCCGGCGAGAGCGGGTTCTCGCCGATCGAGCGCGCCATGCTCAAGAACATCCTCGCGCTGCGCGAGCGCCGCGTCGCGGATGTGATGGTCCCGCGCGCCGATATCATCGGCGTGCAGCGGGACATCGCGCTCGGCGAACTCATGAAGGTGTTCGAGAGTGCTGGCCATTCCCGGCTCGTGGTCTACGAGGAAACTCTCGACGACGCGATCGGCATGGTCCACATTCGCGACCTCGTTGCGTTCATGACGGAACGCGCGAGCCAGAGCGGAACCACCAATCGGCGGCGCAAAAAGCCGCTTCCCGCCGGCCTCGATCTCAAAGCGGTCGATCTGTCGATGCCACTGTCGACAGCAAAAATCGTGCGCGAGATTCTCTACGCGCCGCCCTCCATGCCGGTCCTTGATCTGTTGGCCAAGATGCAGACGACCCGCATCCATCTTGCCCTCGTTGTCGACGAATACGGCGGCGCCGATGGCGTCGTATCGATTGAAGATATCGTCGAGCAGATCGTGGGCGAGATCGCCGACGAGCACGACGAGGACACGGCGCCGGGCGTGGTAGGGCAATCCGATGGTTCGTTCTTGGCGGATGCTCGCGCCAACCTCGATGACGTGACCGCGATCGTGGGTAACGAATTCGATGTCGGTGACGTCGCCAAGGAGGTGGACACGCTTGCCGGGTATGTTGCGACGCGGATCGGCCGAGTGCCGGTGCGCGGCGAGCTCGTACCTGGCCCAGGGCCTTTTGAGCTCGAAATTCTCGATGCCGATCCGCGGCGAGTGAAGAAGCTCAAGATTTACCGTGGGCTCGACCGGCAGAACGGCAGCCGGCCTGCAGCGCGGCGGCAACTCGGGTCCGCGCCAGCGCTGCCGAGCGCACCACCCTCCTCGCCGCCCACCTCCGGCGAAGAAGCCGATCATCGCTCCTCCGACACGGCGCCATCCAAATCCGCCCGGCCGTGACGCTCAAGCGCCTCGCCCATGCGATCGTGTCGGCCGAGGGATGGTGGCGTATTGCCATCGCGTTTCTCGCGGGCGCGTCGTCGACGCTGGCGTTGCCGCCAACGGACGTTTGGCCTGTGCCTTTCATTACGTTTCCCATCCTGGTGTGGCTCGTCGACGGCTCATCTGGCCGACGCCTGGGCGGAGTTCTCGCGGCCGCGGGTGCAGGCTGGTGGTTCGGTTTCGGCTATTTTCTCGCCGGCCTCTACTGGATCGGCCATGCATTTCTGGTCGACGCCAAGACCTTCGGCTGGCTGCTGCCATTCGCGGTGATTGCGCTGCCGGCGGCGATGGCGGTCTACACCGCGATGGGGCTTGCGCTCGCGCGACTGATCTGGACGAGCGGCGCCGCTCGTGTGCTGGCGCTTGCGGTCTCCCTGACCATTGTAGAATGGCTGCGCGGCCACCTGTTCAGCGGCTTTCCCTGGAATGCCTACGGCTATGCGCTGATCTCGCCGCTCTGGCTCGCGCAGGGCGCGGCGCTCATTGGCATCTGGGGTCTCACCTTTTGCGCCGTCGCGCTCTACGCCTCACCGGCCGTGCTCGCCGATGACCGTGCGCACACGAAACGGCCCTGGCTGGCTCCAGCGCTGGGCGCGGCCACGATCGTGGCGCTCGCGATCTACGGGGCCGTGCGGCTGGAGCACACCCCGACACGCTTTGTGGAAGGGGTTCGGCTTCGCATTATGCAACCGAACCTCCAGCAAGACGAGAAGTTCAACTATTCGCAGAAGCAGGACGTGATGAGCCGATATCTCGCCTTATCGGAGCGTGGGCCACAATCCACCAGCTTGCGCGATGTGACTCTTCTGATCTGGCCGGAATCGGCGTTCCCGTTCTTCCTCGTGCGCGAACCGGATGCGCTTGCACAGATCGCAAAGCTCCTGCCGGAGAGAACAGCGCTTATCACCGGTGCGATTCGTCCGCCCGATACTGCGCCGCCACATGGACTCGTCACGAGTGCCTACAACGCGATCTACGTGATCGGCCACGGCGGCACGATCCTCTCGGTCTACGATAAGGTCCATCTCGTGCCATTCGGCGAGTATCTGCCGTTTCAAGACTTGCTCGAGCGGCTCGGTTTGATGCAACTCACCAAGGTACGGGGCGGATTCATCGCCGGCGACCGTCGCCGCAATCAGGCAGCGCCCGGGGCCCCCAATTTCTTGCCGCTGCTCTGCTACGAGATCATTTTCCCGGGAGATGCGGTTCCGCACAGCGATCAGACGGGCTGGTTTTATCGCCATCTCGGTCGCTATCTCGGCTGGCCGACGGTGATGGGGACGGGGGAACGTCCGGGGTGGCTGCTCAACCTGACCAATGACGGATGGTTCGGCGCCAGCGCGGGCCCTTACCAGCATTTCCAGCAAGCGCGGGTGCGCGCGATCGAGGAAGGACTGCCCCTCGTGCGCGCAGCGAATAGTGGAATTTCCGCCGTCATCGATCCGCTCGGGCGCATCGTCAAATTGCTGCCGCTGGGAAGCGAGGGCGTCCTCGACGCACCTCTCCCGGAGCCCATGGCCCCAACACCGTACGCCCAGTTGGGCGACGGACCGGTCGGAGCAATGGTTGGTATTGCCTTCGTATGGGTCATGGGCTCGCACTGGCGCTCCCGCGCGCGCGAGCGCCGAACCGGTTCCACAAACAGCTAATTCATCTCTAAGTCGTACGCATCGGCACCAATTGCAACTTAAGGGTAGCAGGTTTCACTCGCAACAATTGACCGATTCCGCTTTTTGATCAGTGAGCTACGCCAATCTGAGTAGCGTTCAGCTTTCAACAATTTTTTGCAGTGCTCGTCGATTTTGCTCGGAATACGATTGCGTTCCGGCCGCCCAGCGGGAACAGTAGCAGGCGCGCCGCGGGAGATTGTTATGGCTGCCGCCAAAAAGGCCCCGAATCCCATCGATAGACACGTTGGCAGCCGGGTGCGCATGCGCCGCATGATGCTTGCAATGAGCCAGGAGAAGCTGGGGGACGCGCTCGGCCTCACCTTCCAGCAGGTACAGAAATACGAGAAGGGCACGAACCGTATCGGGGCGAGCCGGCTGCAGCAAATCTCCCACATTTTGCAGGTACCGGTGGCGTTCTTCTTTGAGGGCGCGCCGAACCTGCACGGTTCGGCGGACGGAAGCAAAGAAGCGCCCTCACCCGCCTATGTCTCGGATTTTCTCGCCACCTCCGAAGGGCTCTCGCTGACGAAGGCTTTCATGCGGATCAAGCAGCCGAAGCTCAGGCGCCGAATAGTCGATCTGGTCGAGGAAATCGCCGGCGACGAGGACTGAACCGGCACGCAAAAAATACAGCCGATCACTGGCGCTCTCTTATCGAGCGGCCCACAGTTCGCCCACACCTTGACCCGGTGCGGCGACGCTGCAAGAAACAATCCAGGCTTACAGCCGTGAGGATTGCAATCGAGCCTGCGAGGGGAGCTTTCAGTGTCACACGCAAATTATCTCTTCACCAGCGAGTCCGTCTCAGAAGGCCACCCTGACAAGGTGTGCGATCAAATTTCGGATGCGATCCTCGATGCGTTCATCGAGAACGATATCCGGCTCGGTATCGCCGATGACAGCCTGGTGAATACCCGCCTCGGCTGTGAGACGCTGTGCACCACCAACAAAATCGTCATCGCCGGCGAAGGCCGTGGCCAAGCGCCGCTGTTCACCAAGTACGGCGACCACGCAGTGGCCAACCGCGAGATGATCAGCCAGATCGCGCGCGCTGTGGTGCGGGACATCGGTTATGACCAGAACGGATTCTCCTATCATGGCGCCGATATCGAGGTGCTGCTGCACGGCCAATCGCCTGATATCGCCAGAGGCGTCGACGCCAAGAAAAAAAGGGGTGAGGAGCAGGAGGGCGCAGGCGACCAGGGAATGATGTTCGGGTTCGCTTGCACCGAAAGCGAGGTGTACGAAAAGGGCTCGTTTATGCCGGCCCCGATCTACTTCGCGCACAAGATTTTGAAGGTGCTGGCGGAAAAGCGCCGCTCGAAACAGCTGTTCGATCTGCAGCCTGATGCCAAGAGCCAGGTGACCGTGCAATACATCGACGGCAAGCCGATTGGCTGCACCAAAGTGGTCGTCTCGACGCAGCACAATGCCGAGACCCGAAACGGAAAGAAATACTCGCCGGCAATGGTGAAGGACTTGATCGGGGATGCCGTGGCTTCAGCGCTGCCGGACGGCTGGATGCCGAAACGAGCCAACGATTTCCTGGTCAATCCTACCGGCAATTTCGTCGTCGGCGGTCCCGACGGCGACTGCGGCCTCACCGGTCGCAAGATCATCGTTGATACGTACGGGGGTTATGCTCCGCACGGCGGTGGCGCTTTCTCCGGCAAGGACCCGACCAAGGTCGACCGCTCGGCCGCCTATGCCGCCCGCTACCTCGCCAAGAACGTCGTCGCCGCCGGCATCGCCGAGCGCTGCACGATCCAACTCGCCTACGCCATCGGCGTCGCCGACCCGATGTCGCTGCTGGTCGATATGCATGGCACCGGCAAGGTCGACGAGAAGAAGCTCGAAAAGGCGCTGCCCGAGATCTTTCGGCTCACGCCGACCAACATCCGCCGCACGCTGAAACTCAACCGACCTATCTACCGGCGCACCGCGGCTTATGGCCACTTCGGTCGGGCGCCGGACAAGGACGGAGGCTTCTCCTGGGAGAAGACCGACCTGGTCAGGGAAATCAGGACCGCAGTGGGCTGATCCTGTCGACGCGCGGAGGCCAGGCGGTCCAACATGGCGGGCCGCCATGTCAAAATCCGACCAAGGCAAGGCTCGGCGCGGCGCTTTTTTTGGGCGCCGCAAGGGTCACGCGCTGCGGCCGCATCAGGCGCAGTTGTTCGAGACCCTGCTGCCGCGGCTTGCGATCGATTTGGCCACGCCCGCGCCGGCCGAGCTTGCGGCCCTGTTCCCCACGTCGGTCGACAACGTCCGCCTCGAGATCGGATTCGGCGGCGGAGAACACATGATCGCCCAGGCCGAGCAGCACGCACGCACCGGCTTCATCGGTGTGGAACCGTTCGTCAACGGAATGGCCAAGGCGCTGGTCGCGATCAACACGAAGAAGCTGTCTAACATCCGTCTGCATTTCGACGACGCGACCTCTCTGATCGAATGGTTGCCGGCGGCCTCGCTTACGTGCGTCGATCTGATCTACCCCGATCCATGGCCGAAACGACGGCACTGGAAGCGACGCTTTATCCAGGACGAGAGCGTCGCGGCGGTTGCACGCATCCTTGGACTGGGCGGCGAGTTCCGCTTTGCGACCGACATCCCGGACTATGCGGCGTGGACGCTCAAGCACCTGACCCAATCACCCGCTCTCGCGTGGACGGCCGAGCGCGCCGACGACTGGCGCCGGCCATGGCCGGGTTTTTCAGGGACGCGCTACGAAGCCAAAGCAAAGCGTGAAGGCCGCGTGCCTTGCTATCTGACTTTCCGCAGGACGGACGACGGCCTTCGACACCGGGATGGCTACTGATAGACGAGAGAATCTAAGGGGGGAAAGGTTAGTTGCCAATCGAGGTGAGCGCCCGCCGGCCCTTGCGCGGCCGCCGCAAATTGCTATATTTGCTACGTCCAAGCTTTTGGATGTCTCATAGCGATCGGATGTAGTCCGGTCGGTTTTTGAGAGTGGGTTCCCCCCCGGGACCCGCTCTTTTTTGTTACCGAAACGGGCGAGGCGCCCGGTCGCACCGAGACGGTATTCTGACGAGAGGTTGCACGGCGAAAGCGAATGGCGCCAGCGATCGACACGCTCGAGGAAAATGGCGAGCCACGCCTTATCGCGGAGCAGGGCATCGCCGCGCGCGTAGCCGCCCTCAGCGAACCTGTCCTCGGCGGCATGGGATACCGCCTTGTGCGCGTCAAGATTTCCGGGCTCGACGGCTGCACGGTTCAGATTATGGCCGAGCGTCCGGACGGCACCATGACGGTCGAGGATTGCGAGACGGTTTCCCGCGCGCTCTCGCCGGTGCTTGACGTGGCGGATCCGATCGATCGCGCCTATCGGCTCGAAGTGTCCTCGCCGGGATTGGATCGACCGCTGGTGCGGCGCTCTGATTTTCAGCGTTTCGCCGGCCACCGCATCAAGGTCGAAATGGCGATTGCCATCGACGGCCGTCGGCGGTTTCGCGGCGTGCTACTGGGTGTAGACGGCGCGTCGGCGCGTATTCGCCACGATGATGCCGTGCCCGATCAACCAGACGAGGTTGTGTTGCCGATCGAGGAAATGGCGGAGGCCAAGCTCGTCCTCACCGACGCCTTGATCGCCGAGTCGCTCAGGCGCGGCAAGGCTGCGGAACGTGCCGCTCGGCGGCAGCAGAGGCAGAATGCAGAGCACCGAGCCGCGGGGCGTCGAAACTCCGAAGCCCGGCTCAACCATGTCCGGCCAACCCCGGTCGATGACGGGGACGGCGGCAAGAACGAAGGAGAATGACCGATGGCCGTGAGCGCCAACCGGCTCGAATTGTTGCAAATCGCTGACGCGGTCGCGCGCGAGAAGGCGATCGACCGCGGCATCGTCATTGCCGCCATGGAGGATGCGATCCAGAAGGCGGCGCGCTCGCGCTACGGCAGCGAGACCGAGGTGCGCGCCGAGATCAATCCGAAGACCGGGGAGATGCGGCTGGCGCGCCTGCTGCTGGTGGTAGATCAGGTCGAAAACGAGGCGACACAGATCGCGCTCGAAGATGCAAAAAAGCGCAACCCCGCCGCTCAGGTCGGCGACTACATCGCCGAGGCCTTGCCGCCGCTCGAATACGGCCGCATCGCCGCCCAGTCTGCGAAGCAGGTGATCGTGCAAAAGGTTCGCGAAGCCGAGCGCGATCGCCAATATCAAGAGTACAAGGATCGCATTTCCGATATCGTCAACGGCATCGTCAAGCGCGTCGAATACGGCAATGTCGTTGTCGATCTCGGCCGCGGCGAGGCAATCGTGCGCCGCGACGAACTGTTGCCGCGAGAGACCTTCCGCAACGGCGACCGGATCCGCGCCTTCATCTACGACGTGCGCAGGGAGCCGCGGGGGCCGCAGATCTTTCTGTCACGCACCCACCCGCAATTCATGGCCAAGCTGTTCGCGCAAGAAGTGCCGGAGATTTACGACGGAATCGTCGAGGTAAAGGCGGTCGCGCGCGACCCAGGCTCGCGCGCGAAAATAGCGGTGATTTCCCGAGATTCGTCGGTTGATCCGGTCGGAGCCTGCGTCGGCATGCGCGGTTCTCGCGTACAAGCCGTGGTCAACGAGCTGCAGGGGGAGAAGATCGACATCATCCCGTGGACCGCCGACCCCGCCAACTTCGTGGTCAATGCGCTTGCGCCGGCGGAAGTCGCCAAGGTCGTGCTCGACGAGGACCGCCATCGGATGGAAGTGGTCGTTCCCGACCAGCAGCTCTCACTTGCCATCGGCCGGCGCGGACAGAATGTTCGGCTCGCCTCACAGCTCACCGGCTGGGACATCGACATCGTCACCGAGCAGGAAGAATCGGAGCACCGGCAGGCCGAGTTCGAGAAACGCACCAAGCTGTTCATCGAGGCTCTCAACGTCGACGAAGTCGTCGGCCAGCTGCTTGCTTCCGAGGGGTTCAACTCGGTGGAAGAGCTTGCCGTGGTGGACGAAAAGGAACTGGCCGGCATCGAGGGCTTCGATGAAGAGACCGCGCGTGAATTGCAGGCACGCGCCCGCGACTATCTCGCTCGCCAGGAGGCCGAGCTCGATGACAAACGCAAAGAGCTGGGCGTCGAGGATGCGCTCAAAGAGGTCCCCGGCGTCACCACCGCCATGCTGGTGAAGTTGGGTGAAAACGACATCAAGACTGTCGAAGATCTGGCGGGCTGCGCCACCGACGACCTCTTCGGATGGAGCGAGCGTAAGGACGGCGAGACGGTCCGCTATCCGGGCGTCCTCGATGAGTTTGATCTGTCGCGCGACGATACCGAAGCGCTGATCATGCAGGCGCGCCTCAAGGCGGGTTGGATCAAGGAGGAGGATCTGGCGCCACCTCCTGCCGAGGAAGATGCTACTGCCGAGGCGACCGCGACATCGGCCTGAGGACACCGAATGCTTGCTCGACTGCACGATAGCGCACTCGATGGCGGGACGCGCAAGCGCGCGCCCGGCACGCAGCGATTTTGCGCCGTCACGGGAGCAGTCAGGCCTGTCGAGGAGCTGATGCGTTTCGTCATCGCGCCGGACGGCACCGCGGTGCCAGACCTCAAGCGCCGCTTGCCCGGACGTGGCATCTGGATCACGGCGACACGTCAGGCGCTGCGTGTCGCGATGGCGCGCAAGACGTTTGCGCGCGGCTTCAAACGTGAGGTGCGTGTCGCCTCTGATCTGGTCGAGACGACGGAGCGCCTGATCGAACGCGCCGCGCTGGACGCTCTGGCGATGTGTCACAAGGCGGGCAGGGTCGCGATCGGCTTTGCCAACGTTGAAACGGCGCTCGCTCGGGCGCCGATCGTGGCGGTTCTCAATGCTGCAGAAGCCGCCGCCGACGGCGTGCGAAAGCTCACGGCCGCAGTTCGCCGGCGCGCGGATATCGCGGAAATCGCGGTCTTCGATGCATTTACCTCGGCGCAATTGGATTTGGCATTGGGGCGGTCAAATGTGGTACATGCAGCCCTGCTCGCGGGTCCTGAAAGCGCGACGTTTCTGGCGCGCAGCGCGCGTCTTGAGCGTTTCCGGACGGGTTCCCTGTCGGAAGGCGCCGTCACGGCAAGTCGGCCGATGCACAACGTAGGAACGTGAAACGGGGCGCAAGCCCTAGGAATTGGGACTGGAATGGCTGAAACGACGGAAAAAGCTGGCGAAAAGAAGCTGAGCGTTACCCCGAGCAAGACCTTGAGCCTGAAAGGGCGCGGCGTCGAGCAAGGTGTCGTGCGCCAGAGCTTCAGCCATGGCCGCACCAAGGCGGTCGTCGTGGAAAAGGTGAAAAGCCGCATCCCGACGCGCGCGAAAGCCGATGCGGCGACGCCTGCCACAGCCGGCAAGCGTCCGGCCGCCGCGAAGGCCGCGACGGCGCCGCCCACCATGACGACCCAGAGCACACCTCTCCCTGCCGCCAAACCGACCGGCGGCATGGTGCTGCGGAGCTTGACCGAGGAGGAGCAGAAGGCGCGCGTCCACGCGCTCAATGACGCCCGGCTGCGCGAAGCGGAACAGCGCAAGATTGCTGAAGAAGAAGCGTTCGTCCGCACCATGCGGGAAGCCGCCGAGCGAACCGAGCGCGAGGCGGCCGAAGCGCGCAAGGTCGACGAAGAGCGGCGGCGCAAGCACGACCTCGAAACCAAGCTCAAGGCCGAGCAGGAGGCGAAGAAGCGTTTCGGCGAGGACGCAGTCCTGACGGCGCGGCCCAGCGCGCGGCCGGCGCTCGAGCCCGACGAGGAGGACGTCCCCCGAACACGCCGCGGTCCTGGGGCGGCGCGACCCGCGCCGGCGCCCAAACCCACGCGCAGCGGCGCACAGAAGAATCGCGGCCGGCTCACAGTCGTTACCGCGCTCAGCGCCGATGAAGAGCGCGAACGATCGGTGGCGGCATTTCGCCGTCGCGTGCAGCGGCTCAAGGGGCACGCCGCCGACGAACCGAAAGAGAAGCTCGTCCGCGAAGTCATCATTCCGGAAACCATCACCATCCAGGAACTCGCCAACCGTATGGCCGAGCGCAGCGTGGATGTGATCAAGCTGCTCATGAAGCAGGGCCATATGGCGCAGATCAATGACGTGATCGACGCCGATACCGCCCAGCTCTTGGCCGAGGAATTGGGCCATACGGTCAAACGCGTGGCCGAGTCGGATGTCGAAGAGGGCTTGTTCGACGTCGCCGATGACCCGAGCTCGCTGGCACCGCGCCCGCCGGTCGTCACCGTCATGGGTCACGTCGACCACGGCAAGACTTCGCTGCTCGACGCCATTCGTTCGACCGACGTAGCGGCGGGCGAGGCGGGCGGCATCACCCAGCACATCGGCGCCTACCAGGTGACCGCGCCATCGGGCAACAAGATCACCTTCATCGACACGCCCGGCCATGCCGCCTTCAGCGCCATGCGCGCCCGTGGGGCCAGGGTGACCGATATTGTGGTGCTGGTGGTCGCCGCCGACGATGGCGTCATGCCGCAGACGGTCGAAGCGATCAACCACGCCAAAGCTGCCAAGGTGCCGATGATCGTCGCGATCAACAAGATCGACCGGCCCGACGCCAAGCCGGAACGGGTGCGCACCGAGTTGCTGCAGCACGAGGTCCAGGTCGAAACGTTGGGCGGTGAAGTGCTCGATGTCGAAGTGTCGGCGACCAAGAAACTCAACATCGACCGACTGCTGGAAACAATCGGCCTACAATCGGAAATCCTCGATCTGAAGGCCAATCCGAACCGGCCGGCCGAGGGCACCGTGATCGAGGCCAAGCTCGACCGCGGCCGTGGACCGGTCGCGACCGTGTTGGTGCAGCGTGGCACGTTGCGCGGCGGCGACCTCGTCGTCGCCGGTGCCGAGTGGGGCCGAGTGCGCGCGCTGGTCTCCGACACCGGAATGCCGGTCGAAGCGGCGGGACCTTCGACGCCGGTCGAAGTTCTCGGCTTCAATGGCACCCCCGAGGCAGGCGATCGATTGGCAGTCGTGCAGTCGGAGGCGCGCGCGCGAGAAGTCACTGCCTACCGTGCCCGGCAGCGGCGCGACAAAATGGCTGCACGCGCGACTGGGATGCGCGGCTCGCTCGAACAGATGATGAGCCAGCTCAAAACGGCCGGGCGCAAGGATCTGGCGCTGATCATCAAGGCCGATGTGCAGGGCTCGCTGGAGGCGGTGATCGGCGCCATCGAGAAGCTCGCAACCGACGAAGTCGGGGCACGGGTAATTCATTCCGGCGTCGGCGGCATCACGGAATCCGACGTGACACTGGCGGAGGCCTCGGGCGTGCCGATCCTCGGATTCAACGTGCGCGCCCACAAGGAAGCCCGCGAAGCCGCCGAACGCGTTGGCATCGAGCTGCGCTACTACAACGTCATCTACGATCTCGTGGACGACGTCAAAAAGGCCATGTCCGGTTTGCTGGCGCCGACCGTCCGCGAAACGATGCTTGGCAACGCGACCATCCTGGAGATCTTCAAAGTTTCCAAGGTCGGAAATGTGGCCGGTTGCCGCGTCACCGACGGAGTGGTGGAGCGCGGCGCCAATGTACGTCTCATCCGCGACAGCGTGGTCGTGCACGAGGGCAAGCTTTCCCAGCTCAAGCGCTTCAAGGACGATGCGCGCGAAGTGATTGCCGGACAGGAGTGCGGCATGGCCTTCGAAAATTATCAGGACATGAAGGCCGGCGACGTCATCGAGTGCTACCGGGTGGAGACGGTGCAACGCACGCTCTGAGCTCTGGTCTCGCGCGCTTAGCCCGTCACCAGGACGATTTTTTCGCAAGATGTTTGGATGCACGGATCGATCCGGGCATGAAGAGCATTCAGAACGATCATGACGCGTCGACGCCATCAGCGCGATCCCGAGACGAGCCACATGCTCTCGCAGCGCCAGCTGCGGGTTGGCGAACTCGTGCGCCATGCGTTCGCGGAGATGCTCGCGCGCGGTGCGGTGCACGATCCGGTGATCCAAAGCCACGTAATTACCGTTCCTGAGGTCCGAATGGCGGCCGACCTACGGCTCGCGACCATCTACGTCGTGCCGCTCGGCGGACGTGATGCGGACGCGGTGCTCGCCGCGCTCGAGCGCAATAAGCGTTTTCTGCGCGGCGAGATTGCGCGGCGCATCAACTTGAAATTCGCGCCCGAGGTTCGATTCCAGCTCGACGAGCGTTTCGACGAGGCCGAACGGATCGAAAGGCTGTTGCGAACGCCCGCGGTGCAGCGCGACCTCGACGACAAGGATGAGGATAATTGACGCGGGTCGAAACTGAACCGTCACCGCCGCAGGCGCGCAAGCGCGAGAAGCGCGACGTGCACGGCTGGGTCGTGCTCGACAAGCCTGTAGGCATGAGCTCGACGCATGCGGTCAGCGTGGTCAAGCGCCTGTTCCAGGCGAAGCGCGCCGGCCATGCCGGCACGCTCGATCCGCTCGCCTCCGGGGTATTGCCGATCGCGCTGGGGGAAGCGACCAAAACCGTTTCTTTCGTCATGGAGGGACGCAAGGTCTACCACTTCACCGTGCGCTGGGGGGAGGAGCGCGACACTGACGACGCCGAGGGCCGTATCACCGGCGTGAGCGCCGAACGCGCCAGCGCGGACGCAATCGGGGCGGCATTGCCGCACTTCGTCGGCCAAATCACCCAGGTGCCGCCGCGGTTCTCGGCGGTCAAGATCGACGGCGAGCGCGCGTACGATCTCGCTCGCGACGGCGAGACGGTGGAAATCGCGGCACGCCCGGTGGAAATTCATCGCCTCGAACTGATCGGGACGGCTGATCAAGATCACGCAAAGTTCGTGGCGGAGTGCGGCAAGGGGACTTATGTGCGCGCGCTCGCCCGTGACCTCGGTCGCTTGCTGGGCTGCCTGGGGCATGTCGCGGCCCTGCGCCGTACCGCGGTAGGCCCCTTCGACGAGGATGTCGGTGTGAGCCTTGACGCATTGCAACGCCCGCGCCCTGATGAAACTGCCGCCGCGGAACTAGCAGCCCTGCTGCCCGTCGAAGCGGGGCTGGCGGCATTGCCGGCGCTGCGGGTTAGCACCTCTGACGCGGGACGGCTCACGCGCGGACAAGCGGTACTGCTGCGCGGGCGTGATGCGCCCGTCATGGCAGGCTGGGTGGCGGTCTCCTCGCAGGGAGCGCTGATCGCCCTGGCGGAGGTGGAGAAAGGAGAATTGCGCCCGCGGCGCATTTTCAATCTGCCGCGCCCATAGCCGGGACGAAGACTGGACAAGGCCTTCAAACCTGGTGCGCGGCTCGTCCCGGCGACGGTGCGAGCTGCCGCAATTTCCGCTGGCGTCGGAGCGCATTTTGCGTTATTGCCCCCCTTGCGCGGGCATTGGCCCGCGCAACCTACTTCTGGCGACCGCGCTGGACGACATCCCGGCCCGGCCGCCGTATGCCCCTCACAGGAAAAGGATAATCACCGATGTCGATAACGCCCGGCCGGAAGGCCGAAGTCATCAAGACCTATGCGGTCAAGGCCGGCGATACCGGATCGCCGGAAGTGCAGGTGGCGATCCTCTCGGAGCGCATCAACAGCCTTACCGAGCATTTCAAGACCCACGTCAAGGACAATCATTCGCGGCGTGGACTGCTCAAGCTCGTGTCCCAGCGGCGGCAGCTTCTCGACTATCTCGCCCGTGTCGACGCAGCCCGTTACAAATCCTTGATCGAACGGCTGGGGATTCGCCGTTGACGATTCTGCGCGGCATGTCGCGCGTTTGAAGCGGATACCGGGACAAATCCGCTGTTCATCCGGCAGCGAGGTCGCTGCCGGGCTAGGAAGACGGGCCGAATGATCGCCCGTCGTTTAACGGAAGGCTCGAAGGCCATGGCAGGATCGCTGGACGCTGTCTCGGTTTGCGGCATGGCCGCAGACAGCAGCTTCTCGCCGTCTTGCTCATGGCTTTCGCCCCTTCGCAGATACCATGAAAGACGACTGCAATGTTCGATATCCATCGTGTTGAACTCGACTGGGGAGGGCGCAAGCTCGTCCTAGAAACCGGCAAGATCGCCCGACAAGCTGAGGGTGCCGTAGTTGCCACCTATGGGGAATCAAAGGTGCTGGCGACGGTGGTCGCCGCGCAGGAGCGGCGGGAGGGCATCGATTTTCTGCCGCTCACCGTCGACTACCAGGAGAAATTCTACGCCGCGGGCCGTATCCCTGGCGGCTATTTCAAGCGCGAAGGCCGCCCCACCGAGAAGGAGACGCTCGTCTCGCGATTGATCGACCGTCCGGTGCGACCGCTGTTCGCCGACGGCTGGCGCAACGAGACCCAGATCATCGTGACCACGCTATCGCACGATCTTGAGAACGATCCCGATGTTCTGGCGATGATCGCCGCCTCGGCGGCGCTGACGCTTTCGGGTGCCCCGTTCATGGGGCCGATCGGCGCCGCTCGCGTCGGTTTCGTCAACAACGAATACGTGCTCAACCCCTTGCTCGACGAGATGACGGAGAGCCAGCTCGACCTCGTGGTCGCCGGCACCCAGGACGCCGTGCTGATGGTCGAATCCGAGGCAAAGGAGCTCAGCGAAGAGGTGATGCTCGGGGCCGTGATGTTCGGCCACCGCCATTTCCAGCCGGTGATCGACGCCATCATCAAGCTTGCAGAAAAGGCGGCGAAAGAGCCGCGCGAGCTGCGGGTTGCGGATATCTCGGCGCTGGAAAAAGAGATGCTCGCTCTGGTCGAGCCGGATTTGCGCGCGGCCTATGCGATTGCGCACAAGATGGAGCGCCACCAGGCAGTCGATTCCGCCAAGGCCAAGGTGATGGCGCACTTCTGCCCGGAGGGCGGGGACAACCCGCCCTATTCCACGCAGCAGGTCGCCGACGTTTTCAAAAAGATCGAAGCCAAGATCGTGCGCTTGAACATTCTCGATACCGGTCATCGCATCGATGGTCGCGACGTGAAGACGGTGCGTCCCATCGCCTGCGAGGTCGGAGTGCTGCCCCGTGCGCACGGTTCCGCGCTGTTCACCCGCGGCGAGACCCAGGCGCTGGTGATCGCGACGCTCGGCACGGGCGAAGATGAGCAGTGGATCGACGCCTTGCAGGGAACCTACAAGGAAACCTTCCTGCTACATTACAACTTCCCGCCATTCTCGGTGGGCGAGACCGGGCGGCTGGGCGGGCCGCGCCGCCGCGAGATCGGCCACGGCAAACTCGCCTGGCGGGCCATCCATCCCATCCTGCCGGCGCACCACGAATTTCCTTATACGCTGCGCGTCGTATCGGAGATCACGGAATCGAACGGCTCTTCCTCGATGGCGACGGTGTGCGGTACCTCGCTCGCCCTGATGGATGCGGGCGTCCCGGTCAAACGCCCCACCGCGGGCATCGCGATGGGTCTGATCCTCGAAGATCAGCGCTATGCCGTGCTTTCCGACATCCTCGGCGATGAGGACCATCTCGGCGACATGGATTTCAAGGTCGCCGGCACCGAGCGAGGCGTGACCTCGCTACAGATGGACATCAAGATCGCCGGCATTACCGAGGAGATCATGCGGGTTGCGCTCAGCCAGGCGAGGGAGGGGCGCATGCACATCTTGGGCGAAATGGCGAAGGCCCTGGTCCAACACCGTGCCCAGCTCGGCGAGCACGCACCGCGCATCGAAGTATTCAACATTCCGGTCGATAAGATCCGCGAGGTGATCGGCTCCGGCGGCAAGGTGATACGCGAGATCGTCGAAAAGACTGGCGCGAAGATCGACATTTCCGACGACGGCACGGTAAAGGTGGCATCCGCAAACGGCGACGCGATGAAGGCCGCGATCAACTGGATCAAGTCGATCGCCTCAGAGCCTGAAGTCGGTCACATCTACGAGGGCACCGTGGTCAAGGTGATGGACTTCGGTGCATTCGTGAACTTCTTCGGGGCCAAGGACGGTCTCGTGCACATCAGCCAACTGGCGCCGCGCCGGGTACAGAAAGTGACCGACGTCGTCAAAGAAGGCGACAAGGTCAAGGTCAAGCTTCTTGGCTTCGACGAGCGCGGTAAAGTGCGCCTTTCGATGAAAGTCGTCGATCAGGCGACCGGCGAGGATCTGGAAGCGAAGCAAAAGGCCGAGGCCGAGCAGCACCGCGACGATCAGCAGCGCGAAGCGGCGAGCGCGGAATAGGTCACGCCGCGGGCGCGCCCGGTGCGCGCCGCTCGGCATACATCAGTTCTGGCCGAGCGCAACGACGTGGGACTCGTCAGCGCCGACGCGCATCAGACCGCTTGCTGACCTGTAAATTGCAAGGCGCGCGCTATTGCGCCGCGTCCTTGGCGATCGCCCGCTCGTTGGCCGCCGTCTCGTCCTTGAGCGAGGTGGGATGCGGCATGGCGATGACGTTGTAGCCGGAATCCACGAAGTGCACGTCGCCGGTCACTCCGGTCGAAAGATCCGAAAGCAGATAGAGCGCGGCCCCTCCGATCTCCTCCAACGTCACGCCTCGCCGCAACGGCGAATGGCGCTGCTGGAAGGCAAACATCTGCCGCGCATCGCTGATGCCCGCGCCTGCAAGCGTGCGGATCGGCCCCGCCGAAATGGCGTTGACGCGAATCGCCGCGGGGCCGAAATCGACGGCGAGATAGCGCACGGAAGCTTCCAGGGCCGCCTTTGTAACACCCATCACGTTGTAGTTAGGCATCGCCCGCTGTCCACCGTTGTAGGTCAGCGTCAGCATCGAACCGCCGGCCGGCATCAGCGCCGCCGCGCGCTTCGCCACTTCGGTGAAAGAGAAGCAGGAGATGATCATGGTGCGGACGAAATTCTCGCGCGTGGTATCGGCGTAGCGGCCCTTGAGCTGGTTCTTGTCGGAGAAGGCGATGGCGTGGACGAGGAAATCAAGCGAGCCCCATTTCTCCGCGATGGCGGCGAAGGTTGCGTCGAGCGAAGCGGTCTGCTCCACATCACAGGGTATCACGAGCGAGGCGCCCACCGATTCCGCCAAAGGCTTGACGCGTCGGCCCAGCGCCTCACCCTGATAGCTGAAGGCGAGCGTCGCGCCGTGAGCGGCGAGCGTTCTGGCAATGCCCCACGCAATGGAGTGATCGTTGGCCACCCCCATGATCAAGCCGCGCTTGCCCTGCATCAATTGCGTCATAGCACCCGAACTTGCCGTTCCACCGCGCGCACCTGGCGCGGACCCGAATTGACCATCACGCGTCCCTCAAACATCCAGGCGCTTGAGCACCACCGAGGCGTTGGTGCCGCCGAAGCCGAACGAGTTCGAGAGCACGCAGCCGAGCCTCACGTCGTCGCGCCGCTCGCGCACGATCGGCACGTCTGCGAAAGCCGGATCGAGGTTGTCGATGTTGGCGCTTTCACAGATGAAGCCGTTGCTCATCATAAGCAAGGAATAAATCGCTTCCTGCGCGCCGGCGGCTCCGAGCGAATGGCCGGTGAGCGATTTCGTCGCCGCGATCGGCGGGCAGCGCTCGCCGAAGACTTCGCGGATCGCCTCGATCTCCTTGATGTCACCGATCGGGGTGGAGGTTGCGTGCGGATTGATGTAATCGACCGGCGCTTTCACGCCGTTGAGCGCCATGCGCATGCAACGCACCGCGCCCTCTCCCGAGGGAGCCACCATATCGAATCCGTCGGAGGTGGCGCCATAGCCGGCGACCTCGCCGTAGATGCGCCCGCCGCGCGCCTTGGCGTGTTCGAGTTCCTCCAACACCAGCACGCCGGCCCCGCCAGCGATGACGAAGCCATCGCGGTCGACATCATAGGCGCGCGAGGCCTTCTCCGGCGTCTGATTGAAACTCGAGGACATGGCTCCCATGGCGTCGAACAGCACGGAGAGCGTCCAATCGAGCTCCTCGCAGCCGCCGGCGAAGATGATGTCTTGCTTGCCCGACTGGATCACTTCCGCGGCGTTGCCAATGCAATGATTCGAGGTCGCGCAGGCCGACGAGATCGAATAGTTGACACCCTTGATCTTGAACCAAGTGGCGAGCGTCGCCGATGCAGTCGACGACATAGCCTTGGGAACGGCGAAGGGCCCAACCCGCTTGGGACTCTTGCTGCGGGCGATATCGGCGGCCTCGACGATGGCGCGCGTCGAAGGCCCGCCCGAGCCCATGATGATGCCGGTCCTCTCGTGTGAGATTTCATTCTCCTCGAGACCGGCATCGCGGATCGCCTGCTCCATGGCCGCGTGGTTCCAGGCCGCGCCGCCGCCGAGGAAGCGCATGGCGCGGCGATCGATTGCCTCTTCGGCCTTGAGCGTGGGCGCGCCGTGTACCTGACAACGAAAGCCGAGCTCGGCATATTTGTCGGCGCGCGAAATTCCCGACTTCGCCTCGCGCAGGCTTGCCAGCACTTCCTGGGTATTGTTGCCGATCGACGAGACGATACCCATCCCGGTGACGACGACCCGTCTCATGAACGCCTCGTCCGCATCTCGACCCGCACAGCGAGCGCAACCGCCGTCGTCACCCGCCGCTCGGCTGCATCACTTCGTCGCGGAACAGTCCGACCTTGAGGTCTATGGCGCGATAGATGATCGACCCGTCGGCCGAGAGCCAGCCGTCGGCGATGCCCAGCACGAGCTTGCTGCGCATGACCCGCTTGATGTCGATGCCGTAGACCACCTTCTTGACCGTGGGCAGGACCTGGCCGGAGAATTTCAGCTCGCCGAGCCCGAGCGCACGTCCCCTGCCCGGCGCGCCGAGCCAACCCAAGAAGAAGCCCAGCAACTGCCACAGCGCATCGAGGCCCAGGCAGCCGGGCATGACCGGATCGCCTTTGAAATGGCAGGGAAAGAACCACAGGTCAGGCTTGAGATCGAGCACAGCACGAACCAGGCCTTTCCCGTACTCGCCGCCGGCTTCTGCGATCTCGGAGATGCGATCGAACATGAGCATGGGGGGCAGCGGCAGCTGGGCATTGCCGGCGCCGAACAGCTCGCCGCGTGCGCAGGCTAATAGGTCATCGTATCCGAAGCTGCTGCGCCGGTTCGCCATTCGGGTCCTGTCCGTGGCCGCCTGGTAAATACCCAAAGCGTGGAACTCCTAACATAGGCGGCGCGGGGGGCAAAGCCAGCCACCCCGGCCGGCAAAGCCAGCCAACCCGGCCAACGCCGGCCAGATTAGAATTGCCCCAGTGTCGCTGGGAGGTAGTTGCACCTTCGGCAGCATATGTTACAAATGCAACAATCGTTTGAGTGCCCTAAGGTTCAGGCCGTGTCCACGCCCTTCTCGCGCACCATTGTCTTTACCAACGCAGTCGAGGGTGCTGAGCGCCAGGCAAGCATTCCCCCGCGTTCCACCTTGACGGGCTGCCCGTGGCGCGATGTGAAATCCATGCTCCGCGACGTGGGCCTGCGGCCAACCCGCCAGCGGATGGCGCTCGGCTGGATCCTGTTTGGCAAGGGCGATCGCCACGTCACCGCCGAGATGCTTTACGAGGAGGCGGTCAAGGCCAAGGTTCCGGTGTCCCTAGCCACTGTTTATAACACGCTGCATCAGTTCACTGACGTGGGGCTGCTGCGCCAAGTTGCCGTCGACGGCTCAAAGACCTATTTCGATACCAACGTTTCCCAGCACCACCACTTCTTCATTGAGGGCGAGAACGATCTGCTCGACATCCCCGACACCGACGTGGTCGTCGGCAGGACGCCCATTCCGCCCGAGGGCTACGAGATTGCGCGTGTCGACGTGGTAGTTCGGTTGCGGCGCAAGGCGCGCTGAGCGGTTCTTCTGTCTGTTTATGTGGCCGGGCCCGTTTTCCCGGTCTTTTCTTTTTTCGGCTTACTCCACATTCTCGTTGGGATAGACGCCCCAGAGCTGCTCCTGCAGGGTCCAGCCGTCGAAGCCCGGTCCGACGACGCGGCACCAGCTGCCGCTGCAGCGTTTGATTGTCGCCAGCACCCCCGCCTGCAATCTGGCGATTACGGGGGAGCTGCTGTCGCCCTTCTCGTAAAGCGGCACGAGCTCTTTCTTGTCCTTGGGCGTGACCACCGCCGTGCGCCGTCCCGACAGCAGCGAATGATAGACCCAGCCTTCGGACCCTTCCCAATCACGGATGCGCCGCCAATTGTCCGATTCGGCGGTAATTTCCACCGGCAAGCCGGCCCGGGTATAGACGAACATCACCTCGTGGTCGCGCGTGGGACCGCCACGCACATTGACGCGATCGGGCTTGAGACTCACGAAGCGTGGCATTGGCAAGCCGCTCTTGGGGCCCATCAATTCCCCTGCATGCGACGCGATGCACGGGGCAGTGAGCAGCGCGAGAGCCGCTGCACATGCATACCGGACGATCTGCGAATTGCGCGTCGAATTCATGGCTCTAACGGCGTCGGAAACATCGATGCGGGCGATCGACTCGCGCGAGCTGCTATCGCAACGGGCCTTTGTCTCCACAACTTGCATCTGTTACAGAGAGAGACCTCACCCGCGTTGAAAGCGATGTCAGTGTCGAGGACGGCGGTTAAGGAGACCTGAACGAAGGCGGGGCTTGCTCATTCGCGGGGCAGCGAAATGGCGAAGGTCGAAAAACCATGGCGCACCGCAAAAGACCGCTGGTCGTCGTCACCCGCAAGCTTCCGGACAGCATCGAGACGCGCATGCGCGAGCTGTTCGACACCCAGCTCAACCTCGATGACAAGCCCATGACCCCGGCAGAGCTCGCCGACATGGTAAAGAACGCCGATGTGCTGGTGCCCACGGTGACCGACCGCATCGATGCGTCCGTACTGAGCAAGGCCGGAGATAAACTCAAGCTGATCGCCAACTACGGAAACGGCGTCGATCATATCGATGTGGCGACCGCACTCAGCCGCGGCATCACTGTGACCAACACGCCGGGGGTCCTCACCGAGGACACCGCCGACATGACGATGGCGCTCATCCTCGCGGTGCCACGCCGGCTTGCCGAAGGGGCCGCCATGCTGAGCGAAGACAAACCGTGGCCGGGCTGGTCGCCCACCTGGATGCTCGGCCACCGCATCTGGGGCAAGCGGCTCGGCATCATCGGCATGGGGCGGATCGGCCAGGCGGTGGCGCGCCGCGCCCGCGCCTTTGGGCTGCAGATCCACTACCACAACCGCCGCCGCGTTCCGGCCAGGATCGAGGAGGAGCTGACCGCGACGTATTGGGAGAGTCTCGATCAGATGCTCGCCCGCATGGACATCATCTCGATCAATTGTCCGCACACGCCAGCGACTTTTCATTTGCTGTCCGCGCGGCGGCTCAAGATCATCCGGCCGCAAGCCTATATCGTCAACACCGCGCGCGGAGAGGTCATCGACGAGAACGCGTTGGTGCGCTTGATCGCCTCAGGCGACGTCGCAGGCGCCGGACTCGATGTTTTCGAGCACGAGCCGGCGGTCAATCCGAAGTTGGTCAAGCTCGCGCGCATAGGCAAGGTCGTGCTGTTGCCGCATATGGGCTCGGCCACGCTCGAAGGCCGCATCGACATGGGGGAAAAGGTGATCGTCAACATCAAGACTTTTCTGGATGGGCATCGCCCTCCCGACCGCGTGCTGCCGTCGATGTTGTGAGTTTGCAGTTTTCCCGCTGGTGCCTGCTGTGGGACGCCTTGATTTGCGCTACCGTGACGCAAAAGATAATTAGGGAGAGCGCTCGATGCGTGCTTCGCTCGCCGCCGTCGTGGCCATCCTCGCCACAGCCACGCCCGTTGTTGCCGCAACGCTGACGCCGAACGAAATCCAAGCGACCTTTTTCACCGGTCAACCGTTCACCGCGTCCGCGACCAACGTCAAATACAAGATGGTATTCAGCGCCGACGGCAAGATGACCCGCGAGCCGGCCGGTACCGCGGGCTCAAAGAGCGAAGGCACCTGGAAGCTAAGCAAGGACGGTTTCTGCACCACCTGGAAAGGCTCCAAATCCAATTGCTATCGCCTACTCACCGCCGGCGACAACAAGTGGTCGGTGATGCAAGGAGCTACCGCGGTCGCGACCTGGACGAAGTGAGCCCGCGCTCAGAAAAGGAGCTGTGGGCGCGGTCGCGGACGTCTGCGGGGCTCCGGCAACAGGTCAAGCGTGAAGCGAGAGGTCCTTGATCGTGGGATGCTCGCCCGAGAGCGGATTGGAGGGGTCCCATCCATAACGAAGCGTTTCGAAGCGCATGGCACGGGCGTCGAACATGAGAAGCCGGCCAATCAGCCCTTCGCCGAACCCGACGATCTCACGGATCACTTCGAGCGCCATGAGTGAGCCGAGCACTCCAGTGAGCGCGCCGAGAATGCCGGCTTCCGCGCAAGCAGGAACGCTGCCCGGCGGCGGCGGTTCGGGGAACAGGCAGCGATAGGTCGGGTTGAGGGTTCCGTCTGCGTTACGCTCGTGGGCGCGAATGGTGGTGAGCGTGCCGTCGAACACGCCAACGGCGGCGGTGACGAGCGGCTTCTTAGCAAAGAAACACGCATCCGACACCAGATAGCGAGTGGCAAAATTATCCGAGCCGTCGGCAACGATGTCGTAGCGGCCGATGAGCGCGACTGCATTCGCCGCGACCAGGCGCGCGGCATGCGTCTCGACTTTCACATGCGGGTTGAGGCGGCGGATCGCGCCGGCAGCACTCTCCACCTTGGCCTCGCCGATCTCCGCGGTGGCGTGGATCACCTGGCGCTGCAGGTTGGAGAGTGCGACCGCGTCATCATCGACGATACCGACCGCGCCGACCCCCGCTGCAGCCAGGTAAAGCAACGCCGGCGCGCCGAGCCCGCCGGCGCCGACAACCAGTACGCGCGCAGCCTTGAGCGCAGCCTGACCCGGGCCGCCGACCTCCTGCAGCACGATGTGGCGGGCATAGCGTTCAAGCTCCTCCGGGCTGAGCATCGACGGCTCCTCGACGTTGGCCGCCATACCGGCGAACCGAGACTGGCAGCGCCGGCCAAGGTTATGCGATCGGAGGTGGCTCGTTCGCAATCAAGTTTGCGCGAACCGCGGCGACCTTGATCCCCTCGCGATCGGACGCGGAGCGCCCCCGGCGCTACGGGGGTGGCTTGGTCCGCGACGTCACTCGTTTGCGAACCGCGGCGGGCGCTTCTCGATGAACGCAGTCATACCCTCCTTGCGATCCTTGGTCGCAAATAGTGCGTGGAATACCCGGCGCTCGAAACGCACACCCTCGGCGAGGGAGGTCTCGAAGCTGCGGTTGACCGCCTCTTTCGCCGCTATCAGCGACGGCTGGGACAGCGCGGCAATGGTTTCGGCGACCTTGATGGCCTCCTGCATCAGGCTTGCCGCCGGCACCACGCGGGCGACCAGCCCGGAGCGCTCGGCTTCCGCGGCATCCATCATGCGTCCGGTCAAGATCAGGTCCATGGCTTTGGCCTTGCCGACCGCGCGGGCCAGACGCTGTGTCCCGCCGATGCCGGGGATGATGCCCAGCTTGATCTCAGGCTGTCCGAACTTGGCGTTGTCGGCGGCAATGATGAAATCGCACATCATGGCAAGCTCGCAGCCGCCACCGAGCGCGAAACCGGCAACCGCGGCAACGACCGGTTTGCGCACGCGCGCCAGCCGCTCGTAATCGGCCGCGTAGTCGGCACGGAAGATGTCGATATAGGTTTTGTCCGCCATTTCCTTGATGTCGGCGCCGGCGGCAAAAGCCTTGTCAGAGCCGATGATGAGGATGCACCCGACATCGGCGTCGCAGTCGAACGCCTCGACTGCGTCGAGAAGCTCGTTCTTTAGGCTGAGGTTGAGTGCGTTCAAGGCGTGCGGTCGGTTGAGTTGGACGATCCCAACGCGGCCCCGCCGTTCGACAACAGTGGATTGGGTGCTCATGGCTCTCCTTCGCGTTCCTTTCCGCACCATGCTGTCATGGCGCTTCGCGCGCGGGAAGTGGTGACTGATGCATTGCCGGCGCGTGCATGCGTCTTGGCGCACGAGCGGCGCACCCGTGGCTAGCGCTGACAGACAGGGCAGAAGAACGTCGATCTGCCGCCCTGCACCATCCGCCTGATCGTGCCGTTGCAGCGCGGCGTGGGGCAGGGCTTGCCGGCGCGGTCATAGACGCGAAAATTGTGCTGAAAATCGCCGAGCTCGCCGTCGGTGCGGCGGTGATCGTGCAGCGATGAGCCCCCGGCGGCGATCGCCTCCGCAAGCACCGCCTTGATGGCATCGACCAACCTTTGCGCGCGCTCGGTCGGCGCTCCGGCCCGAGTCGCAATTGTCGATGCGCGCCGCTTGGGCGAGAGCCGAGAGCGGTGGAGCGCTTCGCACACATAGATGTTGCCGAGCCCAGCGACGATTTTCTGGTCCGACAACGCGGCCTTGAGCGAGGTCTTCTTGCCCTTGCACGCGCGCGCCAGCATCGCCGCGTCGAATTCGTTGCCGAGCGGCTCGGGACCGAGCGCACGCAGGAGCGGCTCGCGCTCGAGTTCGGCGCGGGGAACAAGCTTCATCATTCCGAACCGTCGCGGGTCGTTGAAGGCAATGCGTGCGCCCGAGGACATATGGAACACGACGTGGTCATGGGCGGTGTTCTTTGCACGTTCGTGATAATGCCGGCCGGGCGTAGCCTTGCCGCGTCGACGGGCCACCCGAAACGAGCCCGACATGCCGAGATGCATCACCAGCACCTCCCCCGAAGAAAGATCGGCGAGCAGATACTTGGCGCGCCGGCCGAGCCCCTCGACAGTTTTGCCTTCGAGCCTCGCGGCGAAATCCTGGCCCAACGGCCAACGCAGGTCGCCGCGATGCGCGATGACTTTGAGGAAGCGCGCCCCTTCCATCACCGGCTGAAGTCCCCGGCGCACGGTCTCGACTTCGGGCAGTTCGGGCATGGTTAACTCCCGCCCGACACATAGCGTCCTGCGCGCCGGCGCGCTATGGTCGCGCCGGCGAAGGACCATCGGCTATGCCGCTGCCGCGCGACCACACCCATTTCGGCTTCCGGGAGGTGCCGCTCGCCCGCAAGCAAGCGATGGTCGATGACGTTTTTCACAGCGTGGCGCGCCGTTACGACTTGATGAACGATCTCATGTCGGGCGGACTGCACCGCGCCTGGAAGCATGCGCTTGTCACCGCGGTCAACCCGCCCAGAGAGCGGGCGCAGGCCGCCAGAGATAGCGGGCCGGCAGCAACGCGGTTTGCGCTGCTCGATCTCGCCGGCGGCACCGGCGACATCGCCTTTCGAGTGATCCGGGCGGGAGGCGGCGGAACGCGTGCAACCGTCGTCGACATCAATGCCGACATGCTGGCGGTCGGACGCGCGCGGGCCGCCGCGCGTGGCCTCGACGACGCGATCGCGTTTGTTGAAGGCAACGCCGAGGCACTCCCGCTTGCCGACCGCAGTTATGATGCTGTCACCATCGCCTTCGGCATCCGCAACGTGCCGCGCATCGAAGCCGCGCTTAGGGAAGCCTATCGTGTCCTGCGGATCGGCGGCCGCTTCCTGTGCCTGGAATTCTCAACCGTCGACCTGCCCGGCCTCGATGCGCTTTACGACTTCTATTCCTTCAACGTGATTCCCCCGCTCGGACGCGCCGTCGTCGGCGATGCCGAGGCGTACCGGTATTTAGTCGAATCCATCCGCCGCTTCCCGCCCCCCCATGCGCTTGCCGAGATGATGCGGGCGGCCGGCTTTGCTCGCGTCTCGTTTCAGCGCATGAGCGGAGGCATCGTCGCGCTGCATTCGGGCTGGCGATTGTGATCGCAAGCCCGGCACCTCTCGTCCGCCTTGGGCATGCCGGTTTCGTGTTCGCGCGCGAAGGCGTGTTTGCAGGCATCGACACGATGCTGCTGCCGCCTCCGGCGCGTGCGACCGTGCGCCTGGCGCGGCTGATCGAGCGACGCGCGAGCCGCGCCGCGGCAAACCGCATCGCAGTCGCCCTCACCCGTCTCGGGCCCACCTACGTCAAGCTCGGTCAATTCCTGGCGACGCGGCCGGACGTCGTCGGGGTCGCATTGGCGCGCGACCTCGAGACTTTGCAGGACAAGATGGTGCCGTTTGCACAAGCGGACGCCGAACGGGCGGTTGAGGCCGCGTTGGGCAAGCCGCTGTCCAACCTGTTCGCTTGGTTCGGCGGGCCAGTGGCGGCCGCGTCGATCGCGCAGGTGCACCGCGCCGCGGTCGCAACCGCTCGCGGCGCTCGCCCCGTCGCGGTGAAGGTGCTGCGGCCGGGGGTCGAGGGGCGCTTCAAGGTCGATCTCGAAGCTTTCACCTTCGCGGCACGCAATGCCGAAAAGATCTCCGCGGAAGCGCGGCGGCTGCGGCTCGTCGAGGTGGTGGAGACGCTACGCCGTTCGGTCGCGATCGAGATGGATTTGCGGTTCGAGGCGGCCGCGCTCTCGGAGATGGCGGAGAACACCAAGCAAGACCCCGACTTCCGCGTGCCCGCCGTCGACTGGGACCGCACCGCGCGCGACGTGCTTACGCTCGAATGGATAGATGCGACGCCGCTCTCCGACCGCGCTCGGCTCGAAGCCAAGGGCCTCGACCTCAAGCGTCTCGCTCGCGCGGTGATCCAAACGTTCTTGCGTCATGCCCTGCGCGACGGTTTCTTCCACGCCGATATGCATCCCGGCAATCTGTTCGTGGACGATGCGGGCGAACTCGTTGCGGTTGACTTCGGCATCATGGGCCGGCTCGGCTCGAAGGAACGCCGCTTCCTCGCCGAGATCTTGCTCGGGTTCATCACCCGCGACTATCAGCGTACCGCTCAACTGCATTTTGAAGCCGGCTATGTGCCGCGGCATCATTCGATCGAAAGCTTTGCCCAGGCGATCCGCGCCATTGGCGAGCCGATTCACAATCGCACCGCTGAAGAGATCTCGATGGCGAGGCTGTTCGGGCTGCTGTTCGAGGTCACCGGATTGTTCGATATGCGCACCCGGCCTGAGCTTCTGCTGCTGCAAAAGACCATGGTCGTGGTCGAAGGGGTCGCCCGCTCGCTCGATCCCAGGCTCGACATGTGGGCGGTGGCCGAGCCGGTGGTGCGGGAATGGATCGAGCGTAATCTCGGCCCGGTCGGGAGGATCGAAGACGCCGCGGAAGGCGCGATCGAAGTCGGCAGGGCGTTGGCCGGCATGCCCGGCCTGCTCTCGCGCGGCGCGGTTGTGGCGGAACAGCTCGACGCCATCACCCGCGACGGCCTCGTGCTCGCGCCGCAGACGGTCGCCGACATCGGGCGGGCCCAGGCGCGGCGCAACCGTTGGACCGCGGCCGCATTGTGGACGATCGCTTTTCTGCTCGGGTGGGTGGTCTATTTGCTCGTGCATTGACGCCGCGCGATTGCATTGATTGCACTGCAATCATATGGTAGTCGCACCGGGGGAGCGGTCCATGGCCAGCATCACCATTCGCCAACTTGATGAAGCTTTGAAGCGCCGGCTGCGGCTGCGCGCCGCGCGTAACGGCCGCTCAATGGAGGATGAGGCGCGCACCATTCTGCGCAACGCCGCTGCTCTGGATGACCAGGCGCAACTCGAAGAGAGTCAGGGTCGGGGTTCCGCGCGCACGCGCCAACGCGAGGCATCAGGCCGGGCGCTAGCGGCGGATGCTTCCGCGCCCACGGCAGGGAACCCACACACCGGCTGCGCGCGACGCATTCTGCTGATTATCGGCGGCGGGATCGCCGCCTATAAGGCGCTCGATCTCATCCGCCGATTGAAGGAACACTCTCTCGCCGTGCGCTGCCTTCTCACCCAGGCGGCGCGGGAATTCATCACGCCGCTCTCGGCTGGCGCGCTCTCGGGCGAGCGCGCATTCACGGATTTATTCGATCAGGACAGCGAGTTCGACGTGGGCCACATCAGGTTGGCACGTGAGGCCGATCTCGTCGTCGTGGCGCCCGCGACCGCTGACCTCATGGCCAAGTTGGCGGGCGGCCACGCCGACGATCTCGCCAGTGCTGTGCTGCTCGCGACCGACCGCCCCGTGCTCTTGGCACCGGCGATGAACCCTCGCATGTGGGAGCACAAGGCGACGCAGCGCAATCTCGCGCTGCTGATCGAGGACGGCATCGCGGTGGTCGGCCCGAACGCGGGCGAGATGGCCGAGGCTGGCGAGGCCGGTATCGGGCGTATGGCCGAGCCCCTCGAGATCGTGGCGGCAGCGCTGCCGCTCATCGCCCACGCCGCCGGCGAAGGAGCGCTCACCGGCAAGCGCATGATCGTCACCTCAGGTCCGACGCATGAGCCGATCGACCCGGTGCGCTACATCGCCAATCGCTCCTCGGGCAAGCAGGGCCATGCCATTGCCGCAGCCGCCGCGTCGGCGGGTGCCGAGGTGATCTTGATCTCTGGGCCGGTCCACCTGCCCGATCCGCCGGGGGTCGAGGTCGTCAAGGTCGCCAGTGCGCAGGACATGTTGGACGCGGTGAACAAGGCGCTGCCTGCAGATGTCGCAGTGTTCGCGGCGGCAGTGGCCGACTGGCGCCCGGCCGAGGCGCAATCGAACAAGATCAAGAAGGGCGAGGGCGCAACGCCGAAACTCGTGCTCAAAGAAAATCCCGACATCCTCGCGACCGTGGCGCACGACGCGAGCAGGCGTCCACGCCTCGTCATTGGCTTTGCCGCTGAGACCGATCGGATCATCGACCACGCCAAGGCGAAGCTCGCCCGCAAGGGCTGCGATTGGATCCTCGCCAACGACGTCTCGGCCGAGAGCGGCGTCATGGGCGGCGACCGCAACACGGTCCACCTGGTGACGGCACAAGGAGTCGAATCCTGGCCGCAGCAATCGAAAGAGGAGGTGGCGCGCACGCTGGTCGGGCGGATCGCCGAAACGCTCGCCGGAGCGACACGGTGAGCACCGTCGAACTGCGGATCATGCGGCTGCCGCACGCCGCCGGCCTGGCGCTGCCAGCCTATCAGAGCGCACATGCGGCCGGGCTCGACCTGATCGCGGCCGTGCCCGCGGGCGCGCCGCTGGTTATCGCCCCGGGTGGCCGCGCCGCCATTCCCACCGGTCTTGCATTCGCCTTGCCGCCGGGGGTCGAGGGCCAGATCAGGCCGCGTTCGGGGCTCGCGCTGCGGCACGGCGTCACGGTACTCAATTCGCCCGGCACGCTCGACCCCGATTATCGCGGTGAAGTGCATGTAATTCTTGCGAATTTCGGCACCGAGCCGTTCCCGGTCGCGCGTGGGACGCGGATTGCCCAACTGGTCGTGGCGGCGACCGTACGCGCCACAATTTGCGAAGTCTCCGCTCTTGATGAAACAACGCGCGGAGTTGGGGGTTTTGGGTCTACGGGCACGGGACGGGAAGAGCGGAGCGATTGATTCTGGCACCCGTTTCTCGCCTGGGGAACGTCCATGCCCCTTCTGCCGCACAAAGGCGCCTTGGCCATTGCCGCTGTCATCGACATCGCGCTCAACGCGCGCGGGCGCCCGGTCGCGGCCAAAGCGCTCGCAACGCGCCATCGCTTGCCGCCGCGGCATCTCGAACCGGTGCTGCAGGCACTGGTGCGCCACGGCATTCTTAAGGGAACGCGAGGGCCGCGCGGCGGTTACGAGCTTGCGCGCGAGCAACGCCGCATCACCGCCGACGACATCGTGCGCGCATCCGGCGCGGCCGAAGAGATGAACGGGGCGCCGCTCGCCAACTCCGCCCTGCTCAGCAAAGTGGTCATGCCCGCGTTGGGAGAGGCTGAGCATGCCTTCTCTACCGCACTGGCGCGCATCAATGTCGAGGATCTCGCCCATTCCGCTGCCGCGTTGCGGAAATCCGCCGACGAGGTCTAGGGCGCTCGCACGGCAAATTACCCATCCCCGCAACTGAGCCCCCGGCAGGCCCACGCGCGACAACAGCACACAGCCGCGGCGGAAAAAATTAGCCGGCCTTGCGGCCTTGTTTCATGCTGTCCCACCAGGGGCAGACACCAGTCATGCGATTGTAATTGCCGGCGATCACCTGAACCGGCTGCCGTTGACCGTTCTCGGCGGCCTCTATGCACAGCCGGCGCGACTCCTCCCTCTTTTCCGCCGACATCCAACGCCGTTCATGACCCCAGAGGCTTGGACCAAATTTGCGCTCGAACGGCTTCCAGTTGCTGTCGTCGATGAGTTGGCCGCCCCAGCCGTACTCGACTAAAAAGCCAGACGGATTCCAGGTGTAGAACGATGTGACGTAGTCGCCGGAATGGCGTCCGAGCGTAACGCCGATGCGTCCGGGATCGCCGAGCGCGAGATCGTAGCCTTGCCCCATGTCATCGAAGCTGTAGAGCTCCACCATCATGTGGTGGATCATGTTGATGCCGCTCTCGACGAAGGCGATGCTGTGGTGACGTGGATTGACGTGCAGGAAATACGCCGGAAACGGTCGCAGCCAATAATCGCTGAGCTTGAATTCGAGGACGTTCTGATAAAACGCCATCACCTCGGCGATGCGCTCGAAATGCATCACCACGTGACCCATCCCGAGCGGACCGGTGCGGAAGCCGGAAATGTTGCGTCCAGGCCTGAACGGATCGGCGGCGGTCTCCGCGCCATGAAAGATTTCGAGCCGATTGCCGGCGGGATCATTGAATACGATCAGGTCTGCCACACGCCGCTCGCCGGCGAGTGCGCGCGAGCCGCACGCGACCTTGGTTCCTGCGGCTTCGACGCGCGCCGCGATGGCATCGAGCGCGGCAGCATCCGCAACCTCCCAGCCGAAGAACCCGATGCCCTGTCCGCCGTCGGCGTCGACCACCAGGCGCTGCTTGCGATCGTCCATGCGGAAGGCAAGACTCGAGCGGCTCTTGTCGATGCGCTGCAGCCCGAGCAGCTTTTCGCCATAGCTCGCCCAGTCTTCCACCTCCTTGGCGCGAACCCCGATATAGCCCAACGCGTCGATGCCCATGGCGCTCCTCGCTGCTCCCTCCGAATAGAGACGGCGGGTGCATCCAAAAAAATAAACCCTTGCCGGCAAAACCGCCAGCGCGGGCGGCAATTGGCGCAAGGATTAGGAGGCCGGCTCCCCGCAATGGCCGCCGGGTCCACTCGATTTAACACGCGGCGGCTGCGCAGGGTCCCGGGCGCACGCGCCGGGGGGGCCGCTGGCGGCGAGCCATGGCTCGATTTGCGCTGCGCGCTGCTGTGTCGCCTGTGACACGTAGCAAAAAGCTGTATAACATCAACGGGCTGGTGTGGCAGGGCTTGGGAACGTCTGGATGCTTTCCGGTTTTGGTGCGCGCAAGGCCCCTGCCTCTGGGCAATCCCCGGCGTCGGCTTCCGCCGATCCGGATGGGGCCGTTCCCCAAAACCGAAGCGAATTGACTCTCGCCGACATCGGCGCCCGTCTTGGCGAGGACAACGAGAAGCTGCGCAATCTGCTGATCGACGCCGGGCATCGAATCGGCGCGATAGGCGACGTTCAACGAGCCTTCCGCAGCCTGGCCGAACCGGTCAACACAGCAATCCGCGAGCTTGACCAAGAGCGCATCGAAAACGGCAAATTGCGCAGCGCGCTTGCAGAGCTGCGCATCGGGTACGACAGCCTGCATGGCAAATTTGCCGCGCTCGAAAAGCGAGCGGGCGAATTGGACAGCGACCGCGCGCAGAGTCAGCAACAACTTGCCCAGGCGCAGCAGA
>Ga0207665_10000348_pt1 | contig 32064 bp, 24 predicted proteins | sample LARL112metaG_FD_184351 | JGI IMG/M metagenome (GOLD analysis project Ga0207665, IMG submission 184351) | Corn, switchgrass and miscanthus rhizosphere microbial communities from Kellogg Biological Station, Michigan, USA - LAR L11-2 metaG... | ecosystem: Host-associated > Plants > Roots >... | reverse complement strand
AAAGGAGTACACCATGGCTGACCTGAATCAATTGAAGCAGAAATACCAGCCCGTCCTCGACGTTCTCGCCAAGGAAGACGCCACCATCCAGGCTCTCGACTTGCAGGGCGACAAACTTCATCTCAAGGCAACCGTTGTCTCCGAAGCCAGCAAGAATCGCGTTTGGGATGCCATCAAGTCGGTCGATCCCAACTTCTCCGACCTCGCTCACGAAATCACCGTGGCCCAGGGCGAGCAAACTTACACCGTGAAGGCGGGCGACAACCTCTCGAAGATCAGCAAGCTTTTCTACGGCGACGCCAATCAGTATCCGAAGATCGCCAAGGCCAACAATCTCGCCGATCCCGACAAGATCAAGGTCGGACAGGCGCTGAGGATTCCCGCGGCCTAGAATTTTTCGCAATTAACGATGGAGTGACGGGCATCCTCGCCCGTCGGGGTGCCCGCGACTTCTGCGGGCACTATTTTTTCGCAGGAAATGCACTCCCGATAGTTCTCCGCCTCTGGTCACCCACACGCCGCAGGGTTTACTGTTACATTCTCTTTACTCGAAACCACCAGAACATTCGCCTGCATGATGAAACTTCGCCATTGGATCACGGTTGTCGCACTGCTGGCGCTGGTTGTCGCCACCGTGGTCGGCATGGTCCTTACCGAAGGCGGGCAGACAGTACTTCCGACGCGAGCTTCCAAAAGCGCGTCGAAGCAGCCTACCTCCCTGGTTGATCAGCGACCGCTGCAAACGGCTCGCAAGCTGGCGGCGCTGGCAAGTACTCCTGAGGAACGCGACTTCGCCAACGAAGCCCTGCGCGTTGCGGACTACGAAGTCGATCTCGCCTTCACCGACGCCCTGCGCGAGGCTACCGAGCATCCGCCGATCCCAACCCAGGAACAACGCGACTTGATGTCGCGGAATTTCAAAGCCGAGTCGGTCGTTAAAGCAGATCAGGGACTGATTGCCCGGCTGACCCGGCAACTGGCCGGCGCCAGCGAGACCGCCAAAGACGACCTCCAGGACCAGATCGACGTTGCCAAGGCGCAGCTCGAACTCGACCAGGACGAATTCGACGACGCGAAGCAGGATCTCCTTCGCGAGGGTGGAAATCCACAAGGGAAGATTCAGCAACTGCTGCAGGAGCACGAAGCCGGGGCACACGCCGACGCGGCCTCGGCCAACAATGCTTCTCATCCCGACAGCGACTACCAGGCGGAGAATCTCTATCCGCAGATTCGTTGCTGGTTCGCCCTGCATGAAAAACGCTCGTTGCTGGCGCAGGCTCGGCAGGGCGCGCTCGACGACATCCCGGCCCTTACCCGCGCGCACGACACTTTTGACCAGCGCGTGAAAGAGCAGGAACAGCAAAGGGTAGCCGTCAAAGAGAAAGCCGCCGGGCTTTCGAAGGGCGAAGCGCCCGCCGACGGCGCCTCAAAGAAACAGGCTTCAAAAGACACGCTCGACGCCCTGAAGCACCTTTCGCAGGATCAGAAAGCCGTTTCCGATCTCGACAAGCGCATTCAGGATCAGACCGAACTCGCCGAAATCTACGCCAACTGGGAAACGCTCGTCACCAGCCGCCAGCGCATCGTGGTGCACGGCATGTTGCGGTCGGCGCTGTGGATTCTGCTCATCGTGCTAGCCGTGTATCTGGTGGGCCGGCTGATCGACCGCTACTTCATCGAACTCTCGCACGACAAGCGGCGTCTCGTTACATTGCGCGCGGTGGTGTGGTTCGCTGCGCAAGCAGTTGGCGTGCTCCTGATCGCGTTCGTCCTATTCGGCATGCCGAGCCAGACACCGACGGTGTTGGGACTCGCCGGCGCAGGCCTCACGGTCGCGTTGAAAGATTTCATTGTCGGCTTCGTAGGCTGGTTCGTGCTCATGGGACGCAACGGCATCCGCGTCGGCGATTGGGTGGAAATCAACGGCGTGGGCGGCGAGGTCGTCGAGATCAGCTTGCTGCGTACCACGTTGCTCGAAACCGGCAACTGGACCGACTCCGGCCATCCCACCGGACGCAAAGTGACGTTCGTCAACAGCTTTGCCATCGAAGGTCACTACTTCAATTTCTCGACGTCGGGTCAGTGGTTGTGGGATGAGCTGACCGTCTCCGTGCCGGGCGGCCAGAATCCTTATCCGGTGATTGAAGCGATTCAGAAGCTTGTGGTCAAAGAGACCGAAGCCAGCGTGCGCGGGGCGGAAGAAGAATGGCAGAAAGCCACCACGCACTACCGCGTGCAGAATTTTTCAGCGAAGCCCGCCATCAACCTGCGGCCTACAGGCGGCGGAGTGGAAGTACACGTCCGCTACATCACCAGAGCACAAGACCGCCAATCCACCCGCGCGCATCTGTATGAAGCGATCGTGGAACTCCTGCACGGACGAGAAGCGCAACCAGCAGTCGGCGGAAGATAGCAAGCCGGGCTAAGCACAGAAGACAAGCGTAGTGTGGGCCCGATCGTAGCGAGCCTCGATCGTAGCGCCGGCATCTTGCCGGCAGTCCGGCGGGCGTCTCGCCCCCCGAGCGAGGGCGAGCACGCCCCTCGGTAGTGCCACCGGGACGGCGGCGCTACTTGACCCCGCGCTTGGCCGCATCCGCAAGTAGGTATTCCTTCACATTCCCCGGCAACCGGGAAGTCTGCAGAATCTCGCGCAAGATTCCCGATGGCAAACTTCGCGCGAAGTCGACCGCGCGCGCCATGGGTGTCTTCTCATTCCGCAGCAACGCCACGCGTATCTCGCGCCGCAGCGACCATGAAGAATGATGCGCAACGGCATCCACAAAGGCGGTGGTAGCGTCAGGTCGGGTAAGTGCCCGCACAATCGAGGACTCGGTCAGGCGACCATTGTGCAGCGCGGCCTGCATGACCCGCGGCTCGGCGTCCGACAGCAACGCTTCGGCAATCCGCCCGGACCCGCGATGCGCCAGGCTCAGGCGCTCGCCCGACCCGATCGTGTCGAGACGATTGCACAGTGTCTCGTCGGCCGCATGTTTCACATCGGCAGGCACGACCGGAGTCAGAGCCACCTGCATGAGATCGAAGGTGTAGAGCTGTCGGATCAAGGGCAAGGAAACATGCCGCGGCGTCTTGGGATGTTCCACCAGTGCAAGCTTCACCTTGCGAAGCTTCAGGAGTTCGCCGATCTTCGAAAGCCGTTCCAGAACGTCAGGCGTGAGGTCCGCGCGCTTGAGCAGACTCAGAGCGGCATCTTCCGTGAGTGACGCGTCGAGTTGAGCCTCGGCCCCGGCGGCCGGTAATGCGGGGGATGCATTCTCTGAAGCAGGCTCTTGCTTTTCGAGCCCTTCCTTCGCGCCGGTGCCGTCGTGGAATTTCATCCGTGAGCGTCGCCGCTAGCGCACCACTTTTCGGGCCAAGGCCAGCGCGCCATCCACCGCATCGACGATTTGAGCCTGCACCGTCGCGCGCGGGAATTCGGCGACCACTGTATTGTAGAAAACCTTGCGCACCACTTCCGACTGACGAAAGACTCCCCCGGCCATGGCCACGCGGACGCTGGCCTGTGCACCAAAAAGTCGGCGGAGCACGCTTCCAGCTAAACCGGCTAATTCTCCGCCCGCGCGTCGCAGTACGCCCTGAGCCACGGGATCAAGAGGGTGCCCCGTCCAAGCTCCGCTTGGGCGGGGATTCTCCGCGCCGTCCAATACCAACGGAACCAGACTCGAAAAATCAGGCGGCGGCGAAGCATTGGCGTGCCGCACCAGTTCATCCAGGGTGGTCAGCTTCCACAATTCAAGAATCGGCTTAAGCAAAGCCGGGTCCTCGCCGGCATCTGTCGCACCAAGCACCGCACTCACCGCAGCCCGCCCGATCCACTGGCCCGAGCCTTCGTCCGAGATCGCCAGCCCCCAACCGCCCGCGCGCGCAGTCTGCCCGGCAGCATCGCGACCATAGGCGATCGAGCCGGTCCCGGCGATAGTAATGACGCCCGGTCCGTCGCCGAAGGCGGCCTCAAGAGTCGTCTCCAGATCAGTTACGACCTCGACATGCGCCTGCAGTACCTCGCGCATCATGCGCGTCACCGCCTCACGCACTTCAGGTCGCCCAGCGCCCGATAGACCAACGCATGCGCTGACTACGTTCGCCGGATCGATCTTCGCCGCGGCGCAGGCGTCCCGCACAGCAATATGCAAAGCCTCGCGCACGCGGGTCTCACCCAGTCGCGTGACATTGCTCCCAGCGCTCGTCGCAGTACCGAGCACGTCATCCTCATCCGCGACCACGCACGTCGTCTTCGTGCCGCCGCCGTCAATGCCCAGATAGATCGCCACGCGGTAGTTCTAACATAGTGGGCAGTCGTCGGTGGGTGGGCGCCGCGAAAAGCTTTTCACCGCAAAGTTCGCAAAGACCACGCAATGGCCGCTAAGAGAACCCGCCGACTCTGAATGCTTCCCGTATTTCCTTTTCGTCCTTTGCGCTTCCCTTCGCGCCTTTAGCGGTTAAAGCCTTTTTTAGCCTCAGGTGATCGAAACTCTCACTCCCAAGCAGATTCCCGCGCCTTCATAATGAATGACAGAAAGCGCTAAACATGGGCCTCAACCACCTCGACCTCGCCATCATCGCGCTTTACCTCGTCGGCATCACGCTGTTTGGCTTGCGCTTCCGTAAAAAGCAGCGCACGCTGCGCGATTACTTTCTCGCCGATCGCAACATTCCCTGGTGGGCTATCGGGCTTTCGATTGTCGCTGCCGAGACCAGCACGCTCACCATCATCAGCATCCCGGGACTGGCTTATGACACGAACCTGACTTTCCTGCAGGTCATCCTGGGATACATCCTCGGGCGCGTGATCATCAGCTTCGTGCTGCTGCCGCACTACTTTCGCGGGGACCTCTACACCGCCTATGAACTGATCGAGCGCCGCTTCGGCAAACGCCTGCGCACGCTGACCGCTTCCCTGTTTCTGCTGACCCGGACCGCGGCCGAGGGTGTTCGCGTGTACGCTGTCTCGATCGTTGTAGCGATTGCACTGGGCACCGGCGAGATCGCCTCCATCGCCATCATCACCGCACTGACGCTGATCTATACGTTTGAAGGCGGGCTGTCGGCTGTTATCTGGACCGACGTGGTGCAGACTGCGATCTACATCGGGGGCACGCTGGTTGGAGTGTTCACCATCCTGCACCTCGTACCCGGCGGGTGGCCGGGAATCCACGATCTCGCAGCGCATGCCAACAAGCTGCGCGTCTTCGATTTCGATCCCAACTTCTGGAAGCCTTACACGTTCTGGTCCGGACTGATTGGCGGAGCATTCTTCGTGACCGCCAGCCACGGCACCGATCAACTGATCGTGCAGCGCTTGCTTGCGGCCCGCAGCCAACGGCAGTCGGTGACGGCGCTGCTCTCGAGTGGTCTCGTGATCTTTTTGCAGTTCGCTCTGTTCCTGATCGTGGGCGTGATGCTCTGGGCCTATTACGGCCTGCCATCGTCGGCGTTCGGCAAGGCCGACTACATTTATCCCAAGTTCATCGTCACGCGAATGCCGCACGGAATCTCGGGATTGCTGATCGCGGCGATCCTGGCCGCGGCCATGTCGAACTTGAGCGCGGCCCTGAATTCCCTGTCGTCGAGCTCGATGATGGATTTCTTCTTACGCCGCCATCCTGAAGCCGACAATCGCACCCAGATGCGCTGGTCGCGGATTTCGACTTTTTTCTGGGCGCTCCTGCTGTTCGCTCTGGCCGTGCTGTCGCTGCACAAAGTTTCGCGCGTGGTGGAAGTGGGCCTGGGAATTGCCTCAGTCGCTTACGGCGCGTTGCTTGGAGTCTTTCTGCTGGGAGTGTTGACCAAGAAAGCGAACGAACTCGGGTCGATGGTGGGAATGCTTTTCGGATTTTCGCTGAACCTCTACCTGTGGCTCGGAACCAAGACGCCCTGGACGTGGTATGTGCCAATTGGAACAACCGTGACCTTTGCGATCGGCTACGCGGCGAGTCTGTGGACGAAAGCACCCGAAAAAATCTGATACTTCGCCGTTCGGAAGGCGGTCAAGGTTCCACCTTAAATTCTCTTCCAGCTAAGTTATAGAAAACATGTTGGAGCGATTCTGGGAGTCGAGAAGCACCCCTCAGACACCTCACAGGGTGTCCCATTGCTGGCGTTTGCAAGCCCGTAGACACGTCCGCAGTGCCAGGACGGAGACAAAGTCCATCCCCGCCCTCACTTGCGCTCCTGAGGGCCTTTAATGCGATTTTGTTAACCACAAGCTAATGTAGGCTGGGAACAACAAAATCTTGCAACGCAGAGAGCGCAGAGGATTCGCAGAGGACGGAGAAAAGAATTCTTAATCGCGAAGATCGCGAAGGGGATCTGCCAGACGTTGCTGCCGTCTTCGAACCATTAGCTTTTCTTTGCGTCCTTCGCGGCAGTTCTTGGCGACCTTAGCGGTTAAGGGCTTTTGCATCGGGCTTCTTTACTCTTCCCGTATACTGCAAAAACTCTTTCCATGTCCGCAGCCCACACATCACCCGAACCGCAACTGGCGCGCGATCTGAATGTCGGCCATGCCTCGGCGGTTGTCGTCGGCACCATCATCGGCAGCGGCATCTTCCTCGTGCCTTCCGAGATGATGCAGGCCGTCGGATCGGCGAAGCTGGTATTCCTGGCGTGGCTGGTGGGCGGGCTGCTGTCGTTCTTTGGCGCACTGACTTACGCAGAGTTGGGCGCCATGAAGCCGCAAGCGGGTGGCGAGTATGTCTATGTGCGCGATGCCTACGGGCCACTGGGCGGATTTCTCTACGCGTGGTCCACGCTACTGATTTCCAAGCCCGCTTCCATCGCGACCATCACTGCCGGCTTCGTACGCATCCTGGGAACGTTCTCGGTATTTGCGTTCTTCACCCAGCCCATCGTCCTGAAGCCTCTGACGCTTACATACGGTCAAACGGCTGCCATTGCGGCCGCCGTATTCATCTCGCTTCTGAATTACATCGGCGTAAAGAAGGCCGGCGAGTTCCAGTTGGTCTTCACGATTCTTAAGGTCGCCATCATCGTCGGGATCGGCCTCGCGTGTTTCGCCTCGCACAATGGCGGATGGAGCAACTTCGCCACGGAGTTCGTCGGAGCGAAGGGCGGAGTTGTCGGATTCATGGCAGCACTCGTCGCCGCGTTGTGGGCGTACGACGGATGGAACGATTTGAACCAGGTCGCCGGGGAGATCCGCAATCCGGAACGTAATATCCCGATCGCGCTGATCTTGGGCGTGGCGATCGTGGGCGCTCTCTATGTGCTGGTGAATGCGGGCGTGCAGTATGTGTTGCCCGCACAAGCGGTGGCCGCCTCGCCACGGCCTGCGTCTGACGCCGTCGCGCTGGTGCTTGGCGGATTAGGAGCAAGTGTCGTTTCGGCCGGTATGGCCTTGTCGATGCTCGTTACGCTGAACGGCACAACCATGAGTGGGGCGCGCGTTCCCTTCGCCGCCGCACGCGACGGTTACTTCTTTCCTTCCGTCGCCCGAGTGCATCCCCGCTTCCTGACTCCGTCGACCGCGATCCTGCTGCAATTGGGGCTGGCGGTAACGCTTTTATTGGTCGGGCAAAACTTTCGTCAGCTGTTCACGCTGGCGATTTTCGCGGAATGGCTGTTCTACATGATCACGGCCAGCACGGTGTTTGTGTTTCGACGGCGCGAACCGGATGCGGTGCGTCCCTACCGGGTCTGGGGCTATCCCGTTGTACCTGCGTTATTTGTGCTGGCGTCGGCGGTTCTGCTCTATTACACCTTCACCGACAATTTGCTGAACTCGGCCTTGGGATGCCTGGTGATTCTGGCAGGTGTACCGGTTTTCTACTATTTTCGCCGGCGCCGCTTGGGCTGATTCGCCCGGAAAGCCTTGCCCAGCGCCCGCTTTGGAACGCGGTTCCACCCTGATTTCCAACTGATTACCAAGGTACACCGGCGGCAGACACGTTTACCCCTCGTCCCGTTTCCCCTACCTTAAGGCTTCCACCCGCGCTCTCTCCCTCGGCCCGGGTTCCACATATTGGAGCTATTGCATGGGCACGGCGTATCGCGGACCGCAGTTCGGCCTCCTTCCGAATAAAAGGATCAGCTGGCAAACGATGGCCACCAGCTACGGGATCGAACTGGCGTTCATTCTATTGCTCGTAAACATCGGTCTGCTGTTTCCCGAGAAGCTGACGGTGAAGACCAGCTATCACCTGACTGCGGTGATGCCTTTGACCGGCCATGAGCCCAAGCCTTTGCCGAAACCGAAGCCGCAGCTGGTACACGCCAAATTGTTGCCGGCAGCGCCGGTAGCCCAGCCGCACCTGGTGGTGCCGCGTGAGATTCGCGTCGCGCAGCCTCGGCCCGAGCCAGAGCCGGAGGCCCCCAAGGTAGTCGTTAACAATTTCCAGACGCCCCAGCTCAAGCAGATATCGGGCGGCGCGCGTCCGCAACTGATTCATACGGGAGAATTTTCTACCGGAAGTTCCGCCACGCCGACTTTGAACGTTCCCGTCCAGAAAGTGCAGACGGGCGGATTCGGCGATCCCAATGGATTGAAGGGTGAAGGCAAACCGAACGCTCACCTGGTGGCGGCGGCCACGGGCTCGTTCGATATGCCGCAGGGTCCGGGCAACGGAAACGGGACGGGCGGCGCAAAAGGATTGAAGGGAACGGTCGCGAGCGCCGGATTCGGAAATGGCGTGGCAATCGGCGGCAACGGCGATGGCCGGAGCAACGGACGCGGCAACGCAGCCATTGCAACCGGCGGTTTCGGGCAGCAGGAGCTTTCGCACGGAACGCCGAAGCCGCAGCTTGCGGATTCCGGACCGCCAACCAACGCGGTTGAAATCACGTACAAGCCGAACCCGGTTTATACGGACGAAGCCCGCCAGCTCAGGCTGGAAGGTGAAGTCCTGCTCGAAGTCAGTTTTGGGGCCAACGGACAGCTGCACGTCAATCGCATCGTCCGCGGCCTCGGTCATGGGTTGGATGAAGCCGCCATCGCAGCAGCCAACAAGATGCGCTTCAAGCCCGCCCTACGCAATGGTCAGCCGGTGGATTCCACCGCGGTCGTACACGTTGTTTTCCAGTTGGCGTACTGAAGAAATTGGTTTTTGAAGAACCATGGAGATGAGAGTTATGCGCACCTTGAATTGGATGGTCTCGGCTACCCTGCTGCTTTCGTTGAGTGCGGTAGCACAGCAACCGGCGGATTCGCAGACGACGTCGCAGCCGGCCACGACAATGTCGGCTCCGGCGGCAACGCCTGACCAGACGACCGCGCAGCCCGCAACCACGTCCCAGGTGCCTTCACCGGCGCCGGCGGCGAATGCCCAGCCCGCGCCTCCGCAGGCCGCTCCGCAGCCCACGACGATGGACCAGGTGGTCGATCGCTTCGTCATGCGCGAAAAGGGCCTCATCAAGATGCTGCAGACTCGCACCCCGGTCATCGAGACCTACTTGCAGAATCTGACGCTCGATCCGGCGCTCGGTCCGATCCCGCAGAATGACAAGTATTTCCTCGGCCGCATGGACCTGAGCACCACCATCGACCGCAAGGACTACATCAAGGACGACCAGAGTATGGAAAAGCACCTGCTCGGCGGCTTCAGCAAGCTGTTCAAGGTGCAGTACCAGCCGCTCGGTTTCTCCTGGATGATCTTTGCCGATCGCAATGATTTCGATCGCCAGCACTATGACTTCCGCTACGTGCGCCGCGAGTTTTTGGGCGACGTGCGTACCCTGGTGTTCGACGTGACGCCCAAGCCGAAGAGCGGCCAGGGCCGCTTCCTGGGCCGCGTGTGGGTTGAGGACCAGGACTACAACATCGTGCGCCTGAACGGCACGTACGCGCCGCGCCCGCGCAATGCTTACTTCTTCCACATGGACAGCTGGCGCCTGAACCTGATTCCCGGCTACTGGGTGCCTGCGTTCATCTATAGCGAGGAAGGCGACTTCAGCGCCGGCGTTAAGAATCAGATGGCCTTCAAGGCGCAGACCCGCATCTGGGGCTACGACCTGAAGAAGGACGGCGCCTCCGACGAATTGACCAACATCCGCGTCGACAGCGTGCAGGACGACAGTCCCACCGCGCAGGACGCTTCGCCCCTGGCCGCTGAGCGCGAATGGCAGCAGCAGGCGGAAGACAACGTAGTCGAGCGCCTGCAGCGCGCCGGCTTGCTGGCTCCCGAAGGCGACCTCGACAAGATTCTGCAGACGGTCGTCAATAACATTGAAGTCACCAACAACATCGACCTGCCCCGCCCGGTCCGGACGCGCGTGCTGCTGACTTCGCCGCTCGAGACCTTCAGCGTGGGCAACACGATTGTCATCAGCCGCGGATTGATCGACACGTTGCCCGATGAGTCAAGCCTGGCGATGGCGCTCACGCACGAACTGGCGCACATCGTCCTGGGTCACAACCTGGGTTCGAAGTACGCTTTCAATGACCGCATGCTGTTCTCCGACGAATCGACTTACGAGAACCTCGGATTCAAGCACATTCCCGAGGAAGAAGCAGCGGCCGACAAGAAAGCCATCGACATGCTCAAGAACTCGCCTTACGCGCAGAAACTGGACGGCGCCGGCTTGTTCCTGAAGATGCTCAACACACGCGCGGGTTCGCTGGGCGCACTGCTCACAGCTCACCTCGGCAACAGCATGAACGAGGGTGCCACCGTGACGCGCATGTCGGGGCTGATGACGTCGGCTCCCCAGATCGACTGGAACAAGCTGGACCAGATCGCTGCGCTGCCGATGGGCGGACGCGTGAAGTTGAATCCCTGGGACGACAAGGTGGAACTGGTGAAATCGCAGCCAGTGGCCATCACGTCGGCCCGCGACAAGATGCCGTTTGAAGTGACCCCGTTCTTCCCTCGGCTTACTCGCCAGGGCACGACGGACACCACGGGCGCCAGTGGCAGCGCAGCTACTAGCACACCTACTCCTACGACTGCGGCTAACACCAAAACCAACTAAGTTCGGCAATCGAGGTTGAAGGAAGCGAGGGCTGGGAACCGGAAGAGATTCCGGTTGTCCCGGCTTTCGTTGTTTTAGGGCGGTCTTTGGTGTGTGGTCGTTGGCTTTTCCGCACGCGTCGCCTTCGGCGCGAAGGAGAAAAAACCAGGACGCCCTTGCGACGCCCTGGTTCTCGGTTTCAACGAAGTACTGTTCAGTCATCCCTGCGGCACGGGTTCGTGTTGAGCACCCTCCGGAAATTGTTGTATCGGAAAGTCGGAACCCCGCCCACCGCTGGATACGCCAGCGGCAACAGGGGTCCATACTCAGCAGTCGATTTGCCGCCAAAACTATTCGTGGTTCCCGGCAAGAAAGCACCGCCAAGATTCCAGACACAGCCCTCCTCGTCTCCCCGAGCGGTTGTGTAAATCGGGTAGAAGGTCGTGCCGGCCGGCGGGTTCACGCATCCGGAGCCCGGATTAGGATCCGCCGGATTCGAGATGTGTCGTTGGCAAGGTGGGTTGGTGGCGAATTCGGTGCGGGGTAAGTCGGTCTCGAAGGCTACTCGGCTGTAGTTTCTACTCTCGCCTTCCCTGTCCTGAAACACCGGACTCGTGAACTGAACAGGCTGCGCGTGCACCGATCGGTCGCTTCGGGCATTTCTGAGGGTTCCCGGCCACACTGGTCCGTAATCCAAACCGTCGTAGTCGTCGTCCTCGCCAAGACACCCGCCGACCGGAACCAGTCCGACGGAAGAAGCGAAATCGGCAGTGAAGCAACCACGATCGTCCGCGTCGGGCCCTGCCGGGTCGTTGATGCTTGGTTGAGTACAGTGTCCGCCCTGGGCATCGACCGCATTGCAGTATTCGAAGTGGCCAATTTCGTCAGAGAACCCGACGCTGAAACCATGAGCCGCCCATGGCACGCGAGTATGCTCGCTGGCCGTCGCATACATGGGGTGGAAATCGTAGGGAAGGTTGTGCGTCGCGAAATCGCAGGTGGTCCCGTTGGGGTCAAACCGGATCGCAGCGAACCCATTGGCTGCGCTTGACACCATGAAGCCACTCTGGCCGGTGGTCAGATCCCGCACCGTGACTTTGAGTCCGTGCGCGGTATCTTCCAGTTTCACGATCAATTCATCCCCGGAGTTCATGAACAAGGTTTGAGCGTTAGTCGCGACGAATGGACCCAGCGGACTGGGCGACCCTGGGGGGAACGGTATGCCGTCTTTCTGGATGTACGCAAAATTGACGTACTCGATGGCGCCGCCGCAGGCGTTGTTGACCAAGCCGTTGTTCATGTTCTCCGACAGGCTGTCGATGTTCAGCGCCGCGCACCACTGGGTGGTGTCGCAACTGTCAAACCAACCGGGAGGATAAAACTGCATCTCCATGAATCCCGCTCCGGGATGCTTGCCGATGTAATCGGACTTGGTGGGATCCGAACCGTCAAAAATGTTGCGGTCGCTGGCTGCAGCGCAAGGGATGTTCGGCCCGACCTGCGACCCACCGGGGTTGGGAGCGGACTGGTCGTCGCACATCGCCATGCCGAACCAGAAGGCTGGATGCAGCATGAAGTTGAAAACTCCGCCCGTGCCGTTCTGGTTGGGAGGAGTCGGCGGGTCTTTGGGCAGGCGCAAGCGATAGGTGCCGCTGGAACCGGAACCTGCAACGTTGGAGTAAAACAACAGCGCGGGTTCGTCGTGGCCCGTGTAGGCACCCTGATATCCGATGGAGTCATACACTTCGGAACAAAGAACGCCGGTCCGTTCGTCGCAGTCGAGAGCTCTTCGTGGAAAATTGGAACTGGTCTGGGCTGAAGCAACGCACCCGAGCAGCAACGGAACGAACCACAACATGGGGAAAGCTACTTTGCGCATACTTACCTCCACAGCAAAATTTTGAAATGGAAAAACGCGGCCCGGAGTCTTATCGGCCCAAGCTGAAACGGGAAGAACAGCGCAGGGAAACCACGGTTGCGGATCGTACTATCGGGGAAAACAAACCCTTAGCTCAAGAGCCGGAGGAATTACGTACGAACTCCTGCTCGAGAGGAAAGGCAAAAATGACGCAGCTGACAAAGGGCGTGGTCCCAGGAATTAATTTTCCGGAGGAGGGTCCCGCAAGGGCCTGGTTAGAATCCTCACGCTTCCGGGTTAGTGAGTTGGTTGGTTATCGAACGGTCTTCGAGCACGCAATAGCCGCCCCAAGGCGGCACTTTTACAGCGGTCTGTTGAGCGTGTCAAGAGGAAAGAGCAAGCCGCACGCCGAGGGAGCGGTACGCGACAGACTTTCATGCACAAGTAAATTTCTTTTACGTGGAACACTCTCAAGGAATTCGGTTGGACGCTTATGCAGTCAGGGTATGCGGGAGCAAATGCGCAACGATGAAGGGTCGCCCGAACGATCGCTCCTACCCTCAATGAGAACTGAGAACCGAGAACTGCTCTTGATGGACGCCCGCGCCCTGTTCTTAAGCCCAGGTTAAGCGTCCAAAGGGCAGTCGCGAACCTGGGGCACCGGGCCGCCTGCCATTTCTCAAGCAACAGCCGCGCAGCGGCGGCAGAGGATAGCCCCGGACGTAAGTCCGGGCTAAGCTCGCGTCCTATCCCCAGTCCCGTAGGGAACGACACCCCGCGCAGCGGGCGCGAGCCCGCCAGCCGAGCTTCGAATCCCGAATAAGACTGCCGAAGATCGAATCCCAGTGGACCGCTTCCGATCGGGAAACGAAGATCAGTGGTGGGTGCCCGCGCCTGTTCCTAAGCCAGGTTAGCGTCCAAAGGACGGACCCTAACCTGGGGCACCGGGCAAAAGCGAAAGGCCTGCTGGGGAGCGGGCTTTTTTGGTCTAGTTGCTGAGTGCATCAGGGGTAGCTCCTGACCCACGCATCCGCAAAAGGAGTCAACCAGTACCCATGAGCGGCTGTATACCTCAGCGGAGTGGGGGGCTCGCCGGCGTAACTCCTCCCTCCTTCTGCAACTTCTCGTATTGACTTATGACATGAGAACGAGTGCTCGTGATCTTCTCTCTAGTGTTGCGTCATTCGTCACCAAATCAAGATAATTCAGCAAGACAAGCGTTGTTCTGGGCTCTCGATCCGGAGCGGCCTCGACGAACCGAAGATCACTGAACGAGAGGTCAAGCATAAGAAGTACAGGCGCCACATCGTGATGATCCAGAACCCTCCCGCCAATCACCTTGGTTAACGCGACAGCCGTGGCGTCGCCGAGCCGTCGCAGTTGTTTCTGCCCGGTGGATGTATATGTTTGCTGATAAGCCTGAGCCATTACGTGTCGAATCGTGGTCTCATTGTCAGGTTGTTCCGACTGACCAAAGAACACCAACGGCAAGATTAGCAGGGTAGTACAGATCAGCAGTGCTCGCATTACAACGCTATTATTGTGTGGCATTGACATCACCGCCGTTTGTAACAGTTCCGTGGTTGATTAGGTTGGTCGAACTAAATTTCCAATTGTTCGTTCGGACTGCGTAGGGGTGGCCATGGAACAAAATCTGTATACTTTGTGCACTGGTCAGCGGGGTGTTGAAAGGAACAGCCTTACATATGCCGACAGGGGTATCGTCCCACGTTCCGTCCGCTTTCGTCGTTCCGGGAGGCCTCCGTGGTCCAGTAGGGGACGAATTGCTCGAAGTCCTTGATCTCAAGACGGTGGGAGAAAGTAAGTCAGCCGCGCCGCCCGGTGTTCATCCGTCACACTTAGCCGTGACTTATTTCCTATTCACTCCCAGCTTGATCCGATATATCTAACTCGCTGGGCGTATCTCCCGGGGACAACCGTTCCGGACACTAAGTCCTCTGTCCGGAATATTTTCTCTATAAGCTCTTTGAAACCAAAGATTTTGGTGCTCACTCAGCCGTAAGTTCCTAATTCCACAGAACCAGGGGGGAGGGGGGTACCCCTAATTTGGGCGATCGTCACTCAGCAACGTCTTCCTAAGTGACCAAGGATGTATCGAGGTAAGGCCCATTCTCCGGGAGCCAGGAAGGAAACGTTGCTGGAGTCTTCCGCAGAAGTTAAAGTGACGCCACCGTGCCAACGGCAACCGGCGGCGCCTCTTATGTGCTGCGCTTGGCGGTCTTTTTAGTGTTGATCGTTTAGCGCTGGTTGTTCTCAGGGGAGCGATCGTCCCGCTCTGAACGTTCTGAGTTCGACACTGGACTCATCTGCAGATCTTGCGCCAGCTTGTATTTCAGCTCGGTTTCGGGAGGAATCTCCTTGTTCCGACCCGTGTAGACTTGGGCACCAGCACCACCGGCACCGCCTACGAGGGCTCCGATGGCTGCCCCTTTGCCGCCGCCCAGCAGAGCGCCCAACACCGCGCCCACCGCGGCGCCGCCGCCAACGTACTTGGCCGTGCGCTTATTCGCGCCCAACCCCTCAGGATTCGACTTCCGGTCTTGCGTGGTGAGTTCGTAGTGTTTTCCGTTGACGGTCACCGAGCGCAGGTCGAGGTTGGTATCGTCCCCGTTGGCTTCGGCGACGAGTTTTGCGCGGGATCCCCGCGGAATGACCACGTTGCCGGAGCTGTCAGTAACGTCGTTACTGATGCTGCCGGTGTACTTGCTGTTCGGTGCAGGTTTGGCGGGAATCGCAGAATCCGTGCGAACCTTGATTTCCGTACCCGAGGTCAGGGTTTGCGCCCAGGCGGAGCTTGCCAGCAGAACGGCTGCGGTAGCGAGCAACAACTTTGCGGATTTCATGACAGTTCACTCCTGACCAATGGATGCAGCAGTGAAGCGCAAGAGTTGGGTTCTCGGGAAAGAACTGTAAGGGGTGATTTCTGTAGGCGGACGTCGATGTTGTCCTTGGGGGACTTGCGCTAGCTTTGAGCCTGACCCGCTTCCTCGCGCGTCAGTTCTGATCTCCCGCGCCATGCTTTTCTTTGCAGAGCTTGCAGTAGGTAGGAGGCAGCGAGTTGTCGACGCGGTGTTTCACCGGCGGCAGAGTTTTCAGGTACGCGAACATGGCTTTCAGATCGTCGTCGGTGATGTCTTTGAATTCGCCGTACGGCATGATCTGGTTGAGTTCGCGAGCGCCAACGTATCCGGTACGCATCGCGGTGATGAACGTGGATTCGCTGTAGTAGCCGATGCCGGAAGCGTCGGGCGTGAGGTTGACGCTGGTCTTATCGCGCCAGGGACCGGCCAGAACTTCTCCACCCGCAAAGGGGAGGTTCTTCCTTGCATCATGGCAGCCGCAACCGAGATTCACGAGGTATTTTCCGCGAGCCAGCGCGTCCGAAGGATCCGGCCCATGAACGGGTCCGGCGACAGGTTGCGGGACACCGCGTACGAGGTAGTTGACGGGGAAATTGATCTTCGAGACCGGCAAGGAATTCCGAACAGGCGGCACGGAGCGAAGATAGACAACCACCGATGCAACATCCTCGTCGGAAAGATCCTTATAGAGCATATAGGGCATCAGCGGGAAGAGCGTTGTGTCATCGCGCTTGATGCCTTCGCGGATGGCTCGGGCAATCTGGTCATCCGTCCAGTCTCCGGCGCCGGTCTTTTTGTCGGGTGTGATGTTGGGGACCACGATGTGACCGGGAAATCCGGAAAGTTCCATCGGCTGCCCTGCGAAGTCCATGCCGGCAACAGGTGGCGCGCCGTGCTTGGTGAAATCACGCGGCGTATGGCAGGTCGTGCAACCCAAAACCGATTGCGCGAGATACCGCCCGCGGGCAACACGATCGGGACTCGATTCGAACTGTCGGCTCGTCGCGACGCGCTTTTTCGGTCCGAGGAACGGGCGCCATCCGATGGTGAAGTTGATGCCGAGAATGAGCAGCAGAAGAATAGAAATGCAGATGACGAGCAGAGCTTTCCTGAGCTTGGTCATTCCATCCTTTTGAAATTGAAATTGGAAACGTCCGGTTTTGATTTTCTGAATGATAGAAGGGTGAGGAATCCCGGGCAACCAGCCAAAGCAAGTTTTTACATTGCGCGGATTAAACGTGCCTGGGAAAATCCGTCCCTTGCCACGCCATTCGATGGCACGACCGCGACCCGAGACTACGGCATAAAATGGTCACTCCGGCTTCTGCCGGCGATGAGACTCCATGGTCCTCTTGTCTGGCTTTCTTCTGGGCTGCGTCTGTGGCTTGCGCTCACTGACGGCTCCGGCAGTCGTGTGCTGGGCTGCACATTTCGGCTGGCTGCGGTTCGACGGGACGCGGCTAGCCTTCCTCAATCATCCCGTGGCGTTAATCGCCGTCACTGTGCTCGCCATCGGGGAATTGATCGCAGACAAGCTGCCCAAGACTCCATCGCGCACCGCGCCGTTGGGGCTGACGGCACGCATCGTGTTGGGAGCAACAAGCGCCGCGGCCCTGGCGGTCAGCGCGCGCAGTGGCGTTCCGCTTGCGGCTGTCGCAGGAGCGATCGGCGGCATTGCTGGCGCTTTCGGAGGATATAACGTGCGCCATTTTTTGGTGGCAAAGAAGCACTTGCCCGATTTCGCGGTGGCTATCGCGGAAGATTTGGTTGCGATTGTTGGTGGGCTGGTGATTGTTTCGCGGGTTGGCTGAAAGCTTTTAACCGCCAAGGCCGCAAAGAGAAACCGCGAAGACCACCAAGCAAAGCAGAAATAATTACGGCGCCGCTAGCGGTCGGCATAGTAGCCATTTCTAGCCTGAACTTTGAGATCTTTCTGTCTTGTGGTCAGTGCAATTTTTCGATAGCCAGTGGCCTCGTTGTTCTTGGCCGGCGTGTAGCCGAGGTTGTACTGGTTGCGAAGCTCCTCCTGAAGCTCGCCATAGATTTTGTCGATCGGCTGCTTCTTCGACACTTCGAAGAGGCGTCCGCCGGTTTGCTGGCAGATGCGCTCCATGATCTTCTTGCCATCGGGGCGCGACTCCTGCGGATAGCGACGGCCTCCACCGCGGCCCATGCGCCCCATCCCGCCGAATCCGCCGCCGTTGTTGTAGGCTTCGTCGTCTTTGAACAAGATGGAATACACGACTGTGTCAGCGCGTTGGGCTGCTTCCATCGCAGCGTCGAGCGTTTCCTTGCTGCCGCGGTCAACTCCATCGGTCAAAACAATGAGCGCCTTGCGTCCTTTTTGCGGCTTCATCAATTCGTCGGACGCCAGATACGCGGCATCGTAGAGAACCGTGCCGGCGCCTCCACCTCCGCCGTGGCCCCTTCCGTGCCCTCCGCCGCCACCACCGGATCCGGGCCATCCGCCTCCTCCCGATCTTCCGGAGCCTCCTGATCCGCCGCCACGCGAAAGAGCCGGCCGCTCCGGCGATTCGAGTTTGTCGAGCGCTGCCTGAAGTTTTTCCTTGGAGGACGTTAGGTATTGCAGAAGTTCAGCCTCATGGTCAAAGTGAATTACGAAGGCCTGATCTTTCGGGCGAAGCATCTTTTCGAGGAAGGAGTAGCTGGCGCTGCGCTCCTCGCCGAGAACGCGGCGCTGGCTCAGGCTTGTGTCGACCAGCAGGCCGAGTGTCAGCGGGAGATCCGATTCCCGGCTGAAGTATTTGATGGTTTCGGCGTGCCCATCTTCCTGCAACGTGAAGTCATCTTTCGTCAGGCTATTGACGATTTGGCCGTGCTTGTCGCGGACCGTGGCGAGTACATTTACGACCTTCACGTCGACGGCAATGGTCGGCTCTTGGCCGTGGACAGGATGTCTACCCACCAGCAGTACGGTGAGCACGCTGAGGAAGAGAGCGGACAAGAAGCGAGAGGCAGACGGGATCCGGAGGACAGACTTGCTCATGAGAACTTTTGGATGTGCCTATAGATCAGATTGCAATCGGCGAGCAAGAGTTGCCCGACAGTGGACGCGCCCGACAGTCGACGGGCGGGGACGCCCGTCGCTCCATCGATGGAAGGCAGAATGGGATAGTTATCCACAAAACAAGTGCGACTTATTCTGCGTCTTTTTTCTTTTTGGGCGCTTTGCCGGGCAGGCTCGCTGGATTTTCGTGCGTGCGCTCGCGGAAAACACCACGCATGCCGCCAGCCAGTCCGACGCTCCCTTCCCCGAAGCGGTCGCGCAGTTTGTCGGCGGCGGCGAGGGCTTGCTGCCAGCGCTGATGGCGGCCATCTTCGAGCAGACCGAGTTGCGTTGCCGGTTTTTCTTCGAACGAAGAAACGTGGACTCCGAGTAGACGGACCTCCGCTCCTTTTTTCCAGTTCCTGCGAAACAGAATGCGAATTTGCTCGAAGATTTCGGTGTCGAGTTGGGTGGGCTCCGTCAGGGAGTGGGCCCGCGTGATGGTCGTGAAATCCTTGTAGCGCAGCTTGAGCTGAATCGTGCGGGCGTAGAAGGAATGTTCGCGCAGGCGGCGCGCGACCATTTCCGTCAGGCGCATCAAGGTGGACTCCAGCTGCGCGGGGTGGGCAGTATCGTCGTTGAAAGTGTGCTCGTGGCTGATGGACTTGGGATCTTCGTGCTCGCCAACTTCGGCGTCGAACCATCCGCCCGCATCTTCGCCGCGCGCTTTGCCAGCGAGCGCCAATCCCCACTTGCCGAAGCGACGCTCGAGATCGTCTTCCGGAAGGGCCGCCAGATCGGCGACCTGGCGAATGCCGATGGCGTGCAGATTCTGTTCCATCACTTTGCCGACGCCGGGAATGTCGCGAACATCGAGGGGCGCGAGGAATTTGGCTTCCTGCCCCGGCACAACCCACAGGACTCCGTTGGGCTTGGCTTTTGCCGAGCCGACTTTCGCGATGAGGCGGGAACTGCCGATGCCGATCGAGCAATTCAGTTGCGTATCGGCTTTCATTTTGGTGTGCAAGGAGTGTGCCGCCCGCAGAGGGGCGCCGTGCAGCCGCTGCGTTCCCGTCATGTCGAGGTAGGCTTCGTCGATGGATGCCATTTCGACGAGCGGCGAGAAAGTGGTCAGCACCCTGTGAACTTTTTCGGAGCATTCCCGGTACCGATCGGGATGGCCGTCGACAAAGATCGCATGCGGACACATCTTCGCGGCGGTGCGTAATGGCATAGCGGAGTGCACGCCGAACTTGCGCGCCTCATACGATGCAGCCGACACCACGCCGCGCTCGTCCCGTTGTCCGCCCACCACTACAGCCTTGCCTTTCAACGACGGATCGAACAACTCCTCCACCGACACGAAGAAGGCATCCATGTCGACGTGGAAGATCGTTCTGGGAAAACCATCCATAGAAGAGAAGGCGAAAGGCTGGGAAGATTCTAGCAGTGTTAACGCGACGCAGTTTCTCGAAATGTATGGCGCATGTAATGGTAGGAAAATCTTAACCACAGAGGAAACGGAGGGGCACGGAGAACAACCTCGAAATTCGTAAGACTTAGATTTAGACGGCCGCGACTCTAGCAAGTCGAGCTCGGTCGTAGACTTTCACGTACTCCTTCGCTGACGCACCCCAAGAGAAATCGCGCGCCATGCCATTGCGCATCAAGACCTGCCAGGACGATTCGTCGCGAAACGCTTGCAGGGCGGCCTTGATGGTCAGCAGCAGAGATTCGCCATTGTATTCGTAGAACTTGAAACCGGTTCCCTTGCCGGTGCGCGCGTCCCAGGGCTCGATGGTGTCGTCGAGACCGCCGGTCGCACGAACGATCGGAACAGTGCCGTATTTCAGGCTGTAGATCTGGTTGAGGCCGCAGGGTTCGTAGTGCGATGGCATCAGGAACATATCTGCACCCGCTTCGATCTTGTGGGCGATGGCATTGTCGTAGGCGACCTTGACGGCGATCTTGTGCGGGAATTGCTTTTGCAGACGCAGAAACATTTCCTCGTAATCCTTGTCGCCGGTGCCGAGCACGACCAGCGTCATGTCTTCTCGCGCCAACCGGTCCATGATCTGCGAGATCAGGTCGAAGCCTTTCTGCGCCGCGAAGCGAGAGACGATGCCAATCACGGGAAGCTTCGGATCGGCGTTCGTGAAGCCAAAGGTGGCCAGCAGGTCGAGCTTGTCCTTGGCCTTGCCGCTGAGGTCGGCAGTAGAAAATTTCGCGGCAACAAATTTGTCGGTGGCGGGACTCCACTCGTCGTAGTCGACGCCATTCACGATGCCGGTGACCGTAGCGGCGCGGTTGCGCAGCACGCCTTCCAGGCCAAAACCGTATTCGGTGGTCTGAATCTCCTGGCTGTACTTGCGGCTCACGGTGGTGACGTAATCGGAAAACACCAGCGCGCCTTTCAGGAAGTTAACCTGCCCGAAGAACTCCATTTTCGTAATGGTGAATAGATCCCAGGGCAGCGTCAGAAGGGGAAGGATTTCCGCTGGGAACAGCCCCTGGTAGCCCATATTGTGGATCGTGAATACGGTCGCGGTATCCCGGAACGCGGGATCCTGCGAATACTGCGTATGCAACAAGACAGGGATCAGAGCGGCTTGCCAGTCGTGACAGTGAAAAACATCCGGAGCGCCAACAATTTTTGAAGTCTCAATCACCGCCCGCGAGAACAAGGCGAAGCGCTCTGCGTTGTCGGGGTAGTCGCCGACCGCGGTTCCGTAGAGCGCTTCACGATCGAAGAAGGCAGGATACTCGACAAAGAAATAACGCACGCCCGCTTGCCCTCCCACCGAGACCACCGAGCAGAAGCGGTAGTGGTCATCGAATGGAATGGTGACGCTGCGCGCCACGGTCTGGGTGTCAGTGAGTTTGGTCTGGCGGTAGCGCGGCAAGTAAACGGTGACCTGGTGGCCCAGCGCAGCGAGCGCGCGGGGTAAGGCCCCGACCACGTCGGCCAAACCGCCCGTTTTGGAGTAAGGCACACCTTCTGAGGCCGCGAACGCGATATGCATGAAGCCGATCCTCCCTGGAAAAGCCGCGAACGCCGGGCGCAGGATATGATGAAGAAGACAAATTTTGGCGAGCCAAGGCCCGCACCACTCGACACCCAGATAAGCTGTGTCAGTCTAAACGGGCTCACGAAAGAGGGTCAACGTGCCAAGAGCGATCGCTCACAGGCCAACGCGCAAGCCAAAACTCGGACAGCATTTTCTGACTGACGATTCTGCCGCGCGGCGCATCGTTGAGGCCCTGGGCGACGTGTCGCTGGGCACGGTGCTCGAGATTGGTCCCGGAAGAGGTGTGCTCACATCCCTGCTGGCGAAGCGGGCGCGGCGATTGATTGCCATCGAACTGGATCGCGTGCTGGCGGCACAGTTGCGCATGAAGTTCGCGCTCTATCCGAATGTGGAAATCATCGAAGGCGACGTGCTGGCCATCGACTTCAGCACGTTGTTCGGTCCCAAGCCCGGGGCATCGCGGCCGGGACTCGTGCAGACTCCCGAACCGGTTCCGGTTGTCGGCAATCTGCCGTACTACATCACGTCCGATATTCTGCTACGCATGTTCGAATTCCGCGAGCTTTTCAGTACGATCGTAGTTATGGTCCAGAAGGAAGTGGCCGATCGGCTGGCAGCATCGCCGGGAAGCCGCGACTATGGCCTGCTTTCGGCGACGGCACAGTTGTATTCGCAGGTCGAACAGATCTTCACGCTTCCGCCGGGCGCGTTTTCTCCCCCGCCCAAAGTGCATTCATCGGTGGTGCGGCTGACGATGTCGCCGCGCCTGGAGAAACTCAACGTAGAAGAGGAAGGCTTCATCAAGTTTCTAAAATTATCGTTCGGCCAGAAGCGCAAGACTCTTTGGAACAATTTGAAGACCGAATACCCCGCGAATCCTCTAAAGAATGCTTTGCAAACCGCGGGAGTAAAGCCGACCGTGCGCGCGGAGGCCTTGTCGCTCGAGAAAACTGCCGCGATCTACCGGGCGCTGGCATCAAACAATGGAGACCTCTCCGCAACCGGAAAGTAGTCACTCGCCAAGGGAATGAGCATGGGCACACCGACAGTTCGTCCCGCTGCGGTTGCCGGAAAATTCTATCCGCAGGACCCGAAGAAACTGGCTGCCAGCGTACGCTCCTACACTATTTCCTCAGAGCAGCCTGAGCCCGCGCTGGGCTGCGTGGTGCCTCACGCCGGGTACATCTACTCGGGGTCCGTGGCGGGCGCCGTTTATGCGCGCGTTCAGGTGAGCCGCCGGTGCATTGTTCTCTGCCCCAACCATACCGGACTGGGAACTCCACTGTCGATCATGAGTCGGGGCTTCTGGCAGACCCCGCTGGGAGATGTGGAAATCGATTCGGAGATGGCGGATGCTTTAATGCGAGCATTTCCGCTGCTTACGGATGAAGCGGCTGCGCACCGTACTGAGCACGCCATCGAAGTACAGCTGCCTTTTTTACAAACATTGCGGTCTGGTATTCGCTTCGTTCCGATTGCGCTGGGGACGCGTCACTTTGATGCGCTGGAGGGCTTGGGATTCGCGATTGCAGATGTTTTGTCTGACAGCGATGAACCTAACTTGGTAGTCGCCTCGAGCGACATGAATCATTATGAGTCCGATCCCGTAACGCGTATCAAGGATGAAAAGGCCATCGAGCGGATTCTCGCACTCGATGCGCGGGGACTTTATGACGTGGTGATGGAAGAAGAAGTCAGCATGTGCGGCTTCGGCCCGACAGTGGCGATGTTGACCGCTGCGCGGCAACGAGGCGCAACCCGCGCGGAACTCGTCAAGTACGCAACTTCGGGGGATGTGTCGGGCGATCGGCAAATGGTCGTTGGTTATGCGGGGATCGTTGTGAGTTGAACGAATTGCCCGGGCCTCGCTTCAGAGTGTCGTCGATTAAGTTTGAGGACTGAATGTATCCCTATTTCGACGTAGACGGTCTTTCCGTCGAGAGGCTTCTCGAAGAATGGCGCTGGTTGTGCCCGGGGAAACTTCGTTTGGTCGCGGTGGACGCATTCGCTGATCTTTTCTTCGAAGGTAGCGATTGCGCAGTTAATCTTCTCGATACCACCATCGGTCGATTCGACCGAATAGCTGGATCCGTTGAAGAATTTGTCCGGTTAACGGAAAGGTCTGAGCACCGGAAGAAGTGGTTCTGCGAGGACGTAGCCGTAGCTTTGGCCGAACAAAGATTCGATCCCGCAAAGGGAAAATGTATAGCTTATAAAACACCGATTGCGTTCGCGGGCAGCAACGGAGACGTAAGCAACGTATATATTGCGGATTTGTACGAGTACGTTTCGTTCCTCGGAGATTTGAACTTTCAAATGAAGGACGTGCCCGACGGAGGCAAAGTCCGTCTGGTCGTTGGCAAGAAGCCGTCACTGGACGCCTAAGGATTCGCAAGTTTCAAGTAACGCATCTAAAGAGCAGAGTTGTTGGGCCACAACTCAGAACCGAGAGTTGAATTCATGAGAGAAATCGTCATCGTATCCGCTGTTCGTACACCGGTGGGGCGCGCGTTCAAGGGCACGCTGCGCACGACCCGTCCCGACGAGTTGGCCGCGATCGCCATCAAGGGCGCGCTCGAACGCGTGCCCCAACTCGATCCAAAGGAAATTGAAGACGTGATCCTGGGCTGCGCGATGCCGGAAGGCGAGCAAGGGATGAACGTCGCCCGCATTGCATCATTGCGGGCAGGGCTTCCCGAGGAAGTTTCGGCGCTGACCATCAATCGATTCTGCTCGTCGGGCTTGCAATCCATCGCCATGGCTGCCGAACGCATGATGGCGGGCGGCGCAGACGTCATCGTTGCGGGCGGGACGGAGTCGATGTCGATGATTCCGATGGGCGGCAACAAGATCTCGCCGAACCCGTGGCTGGTCGAAAACCATCCCGGCGCATATCTCTCAATGGGCCTGACCGCCGAACGGGTGGGGCAGCGCTTCGGAATCACTCGCGAGCAAAGCGACGAGTTTTCGTTGCGCAGTCATCAGAAAGCGATGAATGCAATTCAAGCGGGAAAATTCACGGAGGAAACTGTCGCAGTGCCGGTCAGCATCACGGCCAACGGGAACGGCGCGGGCAAGACCGGAAGCAAATCCATGTCTCGCCAGGAAGTGGTCTTCAAGGTCGATGAGGGACCGCGCGCCGACACGTCGCTGGAGGCGCTGCTCGCGCTGAAACCGGCTTTTCATGTGAAGGGCATTGTCACGGCCGGAAACTCATCGCAGATGTCGGATGGAGCCGCCGCGGCGGTTGTGATGTCGGCTGAACGTGCCAAGGCGCTGGGCATCGCGCCGCTCGTGCGCTACGTTTCGTTTGCGACCGCCGGATACAAGCCCGAAGAGATGGGGCTTGGGCCAGTCTTCGCCATTCCGAAGGCGCTGAAGATGGCCGGCCTGAAGCTCACGGACATCGATGTCATCGAGTTGAACGAAGCCTTCGCGGCGCAATCACTGGCTGTGATCAAAGAAGCTGGACTTGATCCGGAGAAAGTAAATCCGAATGGAGGTGCGATCGCGTTGGGTCATCCGTTGGGATGCACTGGTGCAAAACTGACCGCGGCCATCATTCGGGAACTGAAGCGACGTAAGGCTCGCTACGGAATGGTGACCATGTGCGTGGGCGGAGGCATGGGAGCCGCCGGGATTTTCGAGAATCTGAGCTAGGGAAACCCGAGTTCACCGCCGAGAGCGCCGAGTATGCCGAGAAATCTTATTATTTTCCTTTCTCGGCGATCTCGGCGTGCTCGGCGGTAAATTTTTTCGTTACATCCTCTCCGCTAATGCCGCCAGGAAAACTCCTGTATAGACCGCAATCACCAGCAGCACGAAAAATGCGCCGAACGACAGCATGGTCAGCAGGCTGAAGGGTCGCGCCATGCAGCTTTGCACCAGTTTGTAGACTCCGAAGAACTCGCTAACAACGAGAACAGGAAACAGGAGAAACGCCCACAGTGTGGCGTGCGGAATGCTCGGGTGGAAAACGAGGGCAGTAAACGCAGGAACAATGGCTAGCGCGGGAACCAGCGAGAATGTGGAGCCCAGGTAGAGCAGTCGCTCACGCTCCCGCCATGTCATGGTTTCAGTTTAGAGCGAAGGCCCGAGAACAGGCACTTGGCACTCGGCATTCATGCGCGTAGCGTTGTCGTTGCTTCAGAGAATTTTGGCGAGGGAAGAAGAGATCCACACGACTCACTAGGGGTGAATGCCGTGTGCTGAGTGCGGCCGCCAAAAATTATTTCGCCTCGTAAACTGTCTTGCCCCCGACGACCGTTCGCAGCACGTGCGTTTCCAGGAGCTTTTGTGGGACAACTGCCGTGACATCGCGGTCCAGTACCACGAGGTCCGCGAACATGCCGGGAACGACCAGGCCCTTCTGCTTCTCGTCGAATGCGGCGAACGCAGATCCGCTGGTGTAGGCGGCGATTGCCTGGTCCATCGAGATCTTCTGCTCGGGGAAGTATTCCTGTTTGCCGTCCTCGCTCTTACGCGTGGTCGCCGCGTACAGTCCGCGAAACGGAGAGATCGACTCCACCGGATAGTCGGTACCGAAAGCCAGCGTGACGCCCCGCTTCAGAAACTCGGTCCACGCATAGGAGTGCGCGGCGCGCTTCTCGCCCAAGCGAGCCTGAGCCCATTTCATGTCGCTCAACAGATGACAGGGTTGCATCGATGCGATCACTTTCAGGTCGCGAAACTTCACGACCTGGAGCGGAGTCACCACTTGCGCGTGCTCGATGCGCAGGCGATAGTCTTCGCCCCCGTTCGCGGCCTTGACCTTTTTTTCTTTCGCGGCTCTCTCGGCGTCAGCAAATGCGTCGAGCGCCATCTGCGCCCCTTTGTCGCCGATGGCGTGGAGACCGACCTGAAATCCAGCCAGGACGCGTTCCTTCGTCATCTCGTTGAGTTTCGGTGCATCATAACGAGGAAGGCCGGAATTCTTGGGATCGTCCGCATAAGGCTCGATCAACGCCGCGGTATGAGAGCCCAGCGATCCGTCCATGAAGCCCTTGAGCATCCCGGTGCGCAACATCGGGTCCGATGCGGAATGCGCCTTGCGCTTGGTTTCCAGTTGCGCCACGGAATCGTTGAAGGGTAACCACTCGCCGATGCGGGCAGTCAGCTTTCCGTCTTTTTCGATTTCTTCGAGGACGTGGAAATCGTCCCAGTCGCCGGAGTTGTCTTGCACTGAGGTGACGCCCCAGCGCGCGGCCTCAGCCAGGGCGCGTTCCATCGCAGCACGGCGCTCGTCATGTGTGGGCGGCGGGATGGCGTCGGTGATCGCCTGTCTCGCGGTCTCGCGCAGAATTCCGGTGGGCTGACCGTTCGCGTCGCGGTCGATCTTGCCACCCTTGGGATCGCGGCTTGCAATTGTGATGCTGGCCAACTGCAGCGCCCGCGTATTCGCCACCGCGATGTGCCCATCCACCCGCTCGAGGAATACAGGATGGCCGGCAGAAACTTCGTCGACATCCCAACGGGTGGGAACGGTCTTCACCGGCCACAGATTCTCGTCCCATCCACCACCGAGGATCCACGCACCGGGCGCGGCCGATGCTACATTCGCGCGAATGCGCTCGCGAAATTCATCGAGCGACCTGGTGCCCACCAGGTTGACGTGCAGGGCCTGGAAACCGCCTTCCGAAAGATGCGCGTGCGCATCGTTGAAACCGGCCATTACAAACTTCCCGCCCAACTCGATGACCTGCGTGTTCGGCCCCTTCAGCTTGAGAATCTCTGCGTTCTCTCCGACAGCCTGGATACGATCGCCGCGAACGGCAACGGCCTGGGCCCGTTTGATTGCGTTGAAGGCGGCCTTATCGACAACTCCGGTGTAAATGTTGCCATGAATGAAAATTGCGTCGGCCCGAGGAGGCGCCGCTTCCTGGGCTTGCGCTGCGCAGATAAGGAGGAGTGAAAGCACGACAACCCGCACGTTCATTCGCCAACTCCGGCCAGCACCAGCAAGGTCAGGAGAATTCTTTTCAGGCCCAACTCACGTCCCGAGCAATCGAACCATTCCTGCAGCGTGTGAGCGCCGCCGCCGGAACCACCACCCCCGATCGCGATAGCTTCGCGTCCCAGCGAGAGGGGAATGTTAGCGTCGGTGGAAGCGCGCTGCACCTGCGCGACGTTCCCGAGATGCGTGTCCACGGCCCGCACCGCCTGAAGTAGACGTGCGTTCGGCTCCAGTTCGCCCGCGGGACGGTCGCCGATGACAACCACTTCACAGCTGACGGCGTGCGTCTTACGCTGCGTGGCCGTTCGGTGCTCAGCGGCATATTGTTCGGCTTCGACCGCCTGATCGAGGCAAACGCGCAGCGCGCGCTCCAAGCGCTCGAGTTCGGTGGCCGACGTGGATCGCAAATCCACGCGCATGCTGGCGGATTCCGGGATGGAGTTGACCGATGTGCCGCCGCGAATCACGCCGATGTTGAAGGTGCTCTTAGGCGCAGCGGAGACCGGCGTCTGGCAGAAGCGCTCGATGGCACGCGAGAGAATCACGATCGGATTTGGCGCCCCAAAGTCGCTCCAGGAATGGCCTCCGGGACCACGCACGATGATTTCGAAGCGACGGCTGCCCAGCGCCTCGGCCACGATTGTGTCGGAACCGGCTCCGTCGAGAATCAGGCTGTACGCGATTGAATCTTTCCAGCGAGGCGTGCCGAAAATGTGCCGCATACCGCGCAGATCGCCCTCGCCCTCTTCCCCAACGTTGCCAATGAAGACGAACGGCATGGCATGGCGCACGCGTACTGAACGAAGGAGCGCTGCGATCGCGAGCATGGCGGTAACGCCAGCGCCGTTGTCGGAAACGCCCGGTCCGAAAAGCTTGGTTCCCTGCTGGCGGATGTTCAGCGGCGTGCCCGCGGGAAAAACTGTGTCGATGTGCGCGCTGAGCGCGATATAGCGCTTGCCGAAGCCCGGGTGAATGCCAAAGACATTGCCTACGTCGTCGATGCGGACATCATCGAGCGGGAGTTCGCGAAAGCGCTCGGCCAGCCACGCAGCGCGCGGGCCTTCCCCGAAGGGCGGAGCGGCGATGCGTGCCATCTCAATCTGCCAGTGGGCTAGCTGGGGTTCCTGCGCTCGGAACCAGTTGAAGGCGGAGCGGACTTCGGGCGACGCGGACAGGCGAGCGACTTCATCCTGAAAGGTGGGATGTACGTCCGACACTTCGCCGCGGGAACTCGGGGCCATGGGAATGGTTCCGTCAGTTTACAACGGGCGATTGGCAGGAAGGGGTGCTTTTGAAGGGTCCCGGAAAACCGATGGAGGGACGGGCGTCGCGCCCCTTCGGCAGGCGATGACGCCCGCTGATCGTGAAGACTCAGTCAGTAGTGGCACAACCAATTGCAGAGGTCCTTCGCTTCGCTCAGGATGACAAAGAGCTGGGGGTATGTATTAAGAGTGGCGACGAGGCGCTGTGACGCACTCGAGGATCTCGGCGTCGGTGAGCGTGTGATCGGATTTCTTGGCGCGTGCGTAGATGCGATCCACGATTTCATCGGTGACCGGGATACCGCGCCGCTCGAGCCAGTAATGGACATTCGATTTGCCGCTCATGGGGCCGATGTCGATGACTTGTTCGAGACCGAACACATGAGAAGGCACGCCTGAGTAGACGGAGTTGGCGAGCTCGATGTCATTTTTCTTGAAGGCCTTGACGATCGCGGCCGCGTGCACGCCGGTGGCGGTACGGAAAGCATCGTCGCCGACCACGGGATAGTTGGCGGGAATTGGGATGCCGGTCGCGCGCGCAACCGCGACGCAATAGTCCTTCAGTTTGGTCAGATCTTGAGTGACCCAAGGGGCGATGCCCATGAGTTTGAGGTTCACCAGCATCAGATCCATCTGCGTGTTGCCAACTCGCTCGCCAACTCCAAGAGCAGATGCATGGACGCAATCCGCCCCCGCGACCAGGGCCGCCATCGCATTCGGTACACCGAGGCCACGGTCGCAATGGCCGTGCCAGTCCACGCGAATCTTTTCGCCGGAGGGTTTCACTACTTCCGAGATCACAAACTTCACAAGCGCGAATGCACCCATGGGCGTGGCGTGTCCCGCCGTATCGCAAATAACAATGGCCCGCGCGCCGTTGGCAATCGCGGTGGAGTAAAGCTTCTTCACCATTTCCGGATCACAGCGCGTGGTGTCTTCGGTGACATACATCGGCGCCAGGCCGAGCGAGACGGCGAATTTGATTGCCTTCTCTGTCGTCTGCAGGAGAAAGTCATCGGTCCAACCTTCGGTGTAGCGGCGGATCGGGCTCGAACCGATGAACGTCGCGGCCTCGATCGGCAGGCCCGTCTTTTGCGTGATCTCGGCGATCGGGCGGATATCGTTTTCGTGGGTGCGAGCCGCGCAATTGGCACGGATTTTCATCTTGTGATTGACGATCTCTCGCGCCAGCGCCGTGACGTCTTCAACCGCGCGCGGCCCCGCGCCGGGCAGACCCAGATTCAGGGAGTTAATACCCAGTGCTTCCATCAGGTGGAGAATCGCGATTTTGTCCTGAATCAGCGGATCACGCACCGACGGTGACTGCAGGCCGTCGCGCAGGGTCTCGTCGTTGAGAAGGACCTGACTCGCGGGCCGCAGAGACTGCGGGTGCAGCGCGTTCCAGTCGTAGATCAGGTCGGAGTTCAGTCGCCAGTCTCCAGTCGCTAGTCTCTAGCACCAGCCGCCAGTCTTCAGTAGTTGTCAGTATCCGGCAAAATCATGGTCGGTCGTCGGCTACAGGCCATGACACGCTTCCCCTCTGACGAGCCGTAACTGTATTGCTGACGACTAGCGACTGGCGACTACTTCTCCTTCGGTGGCAGGGTTAATCCGAATACGGAGATTTGCCCTTCGCCCGCGACGTTGACCCCACGCGCGCTTTCGGGATTGGGAAGATAGAGCGTCTTGCAAATCTCACAGCGGTAAACTTCGACGTCCCGGCCCCAGGCTTTCTCGATGCAGCCGCATTCCTGCTCGACGGCGTCGGTGGTATAGAACCAGCGCTTCAGATGGCCGCCGCAGAATTTCCCCTTGTCGTCCTTCTCGTTGCAGGCGCGCTGGCCGGGCTTCTTGATCTTGACCTTGTGGTTGGGAAGCTGCTGAACAGCGTGCGGGATCGTGGTTTCACCAGCTGCCAAGGGAAGTCCTCGCTTTCACGCGTTGTTAGCGTACGACCAGAATCAGACTGCAAAATACATTTTACTTGAAGGACAATAACGGGACCAATCTGCAGCATTTGCTTTTGGAGCAGAGTGCTTTGTCTGCGGTGTCGCCAGCAATCGCCGTTCGTTCGACGCTACAGCCGTTCGTTCAATTTCTCTTTCCTCCCGGTCCCGCATTCTTCCAATCTGGTCGTGGAGGGAATATGCAGCGACTGGTGCTCGTCATCTTCACCTTGGGCCTCTTCCTGTTAGACGTGCCACGTGCACACAGCAGCGCAACCGACCCCGAAATCGAGTCCATTCGCGCCGTAGCTGATGCTTACATTTCGGCTGATCCGGCCCGCCTGCGCGATGCCTTTCTGCCCAGCATGAATCTGTACACAACCGACGAGAAGGAAGCGCTGCGGACAATTCCTTTTGCCGAATACCTCCAACGTGTTTCGGCGAACGCGAACGCCGCACACGAGGAACGGCATTCGACCATTGATCTGGTCGACCGGACAGGCAATGCCGCGATCGTCAAAATCACGACCACCCGCCCCAAGGCCACGGTGACGGACTATCTCTCGCTGGTTCGCATCGAAAAACACTGGAAGATCGTGAACAAGACGTTCTCTGTCGAGGCTCATAACTCGCCTGACGCTGCCGCCCAGTCACAACCGAAGGCGGCAGACAAGCCGTGCTCGGCCCAAGATCACCGCAAATTCGACTTCATGATCGGAACCTGGCAAACGAGCGACCCCGGAACCGCCACCGTCGCCGTTTCCCAAGGAGAAAGCTTGGTCGACTCGATGCTCGACGACTGCATCGTGCACGAGCATCGCACCGTCAGCCGTCAGGCAAAACGCTTGTTCGACGGCGAAGCGTACTGGGGATATGACGCCACGACGAAGCATTGGCTGCTGTTCTACCTGGACGACCAATCGCACATGCAGGTGTACGAAGGGCGGGAGGAAGCGGGCCATCTGGCTTTTTATCGGGAGCGGCCAGACACTGATGGCAAACCGATTCTGATCCGTATCGTCTATACACCAGTGAACACCTCAAGCTACACGCAGGCTGTCGCGCGATCGAACGATCATGGAGCGACCTGGCAGCCTGCGGGAGTAACTACCTACCAATCGAAACGCTAGTCGGCACGTCAAAGTGGTTATGGAGATCGCGCAGGAAGAGAAACTTTCGACGTTCCATGCCTTGAATGCTGGGA
>Ga0207665_10000347_pt1 | contig 32092 bp, 33 predicted proteins | sample LARL112metaG_FD_184351 | JGI IMG/M metagenome (GOLD analysis project Ga0207665, IMG submission 184351) | Corn, switchgrass and miscanthus rhizosphere microbial communities from Kellogg Biological Station, Michigan, USA - LAR L11-2 metaG... | ecosystem: Host-associated > Plants > Roots >... | reverse complement strand
CGTTCTTCGACCGCTATGTGAAGCACGACGAGCGTCCGGACGGTAATCGCCTGCTGCACTACTACACGCTGAACGAGGGCACCTGGCGCACCACGGCTCGCTTTCCCGTGCCGGGGACCCGGACGCGCCGGCTCTACTTCGCGGCCGGGCAGGCGCTCGCCTGGCACCCGGCCGCGCAGCCGTCCGCGGACCTGCTGCGCCTCGACCCGTCGGCCGGCTCCGGCGCGCTGAACCGGTGGAACACCAACCTCACCGGGCAGCCGGTTGTCTACCCCGACCGAGCTGACGTGGACCGCAAGCTGCTCAGCTACACCAGCGCGCCGCTGCGCTGCGCGACGCGGGTGACCGGCCTCGGCCGGGTGACCCTCACCGTGACGGGGGTCCGCGGTGCCCGCCATGGCGCCCTCTACGCCTACCTGGAGGACGCCCAGCCGGACGGGCGCGTCACCTACATCACCGAAGGCGAGCTGGACCTGACCGACCGGGCGACCCTGCCCAAGCGGGACAACCCGCCGTGGCGCACACTGCGCACCCCCCGCAGCTACGCCAGCACGGACGCCGCGCCGTTCCCGCTGGGCGAGCCGCAGCGGGTGACGTTCGACCTGCTGCCGACGTCCGTGCTGTTCCGGGCGGGGGACCGGATCCGGGTCACGATCGCGGCGGCCGACCCGGGCGCGTTCGGCCTGCTGCCCGCCAGCGGCAAGGCCACCTACCGGATCGGCCACGGCGGCACGACCCAGTCCTACGTGGAGCTGCCCGTGGTCAGGTGAGCGCGGGTGATCAGGTGTTCGGGTCCGGGCCGGGATCCTCGCCACGGGCCCGGAGCACCAGCCGGCCGAGGTAGAACTCCCAGCCCCCCTGGTGGTGCTCTGCCTGCTTGTCGGGCAGGTCATGGTGGCGCAGCACGACACGGGTCCCGCCGTCCTCCGGCTGCAGCGTGACGACCACGCGTGTGGTGCCCGGCGGAACGGCGGGATCGTGCGTCCAGCCCCAGGTGAACACCACCCGGTGCGGCGGGCTGATCTCGAGGAACTCGCCGGCCGCCTCGACGCCGCCGCGCATCTGGATCCGGTAGGCGCCGCCGGGGACCGGCTCCAGCGTCGCACCGCTGCCCATCCACTGGGCGTACCGGCTGGGGTCGGTGAAATAGGGAAACACCGTCTCCGGTGAGGCGGCGATATGAACGCTCACCTCCACCACGCCGTCATCGGTCACGAACCGTCCTTCTCCCGCTGCTCTGCTTCTGCCAGATCCTTGACCCGGCCTAGGCCCTGCCGCCAATGATCTTCTACGATCGCGCGCAGCGAGCCGAGGGCGGCCTTGTCGGTGCGGTAGATGCGGCTGGTTCCCGCCCTGCGCTCCACCACGAAACCGGCCTCCCGCAGCACCCGCAGGTGCTGGCTGACGGCCGACCACGACACGTCGAACTCGGCCGCGATCTCGCCCGCGGACATCTCCCTGTCCCAGACCAGCTCAAGGATCCGCATCCGGCTGGGTGCCGCGATCACCTGAAGGGGTTCCACGATGCGCTCCCGTTGGTGTCGGACCCAGTGTCCGGTATCCCGGGAGAGGCTTGACGCCGGACATCTATTTTAGATATTTCTAAAATAACAGTCTGTGCTGATGAGTCAAAAGATCTGGGAGGGCTCCATGGAGCGATCCATCGTCCTGGCCGCCGATGTCGAGGCGGACCGCGCACGCGTATTCGAAGCTCTCACCACCACCAGCGGGCAGCGCGCATTCTGGACCGCCGACTGTGAGGTGTCCGCCGACAAGGCGCGGTTCGGGTTCCCGCAGGCGCCCGCGGACCTGCTGGCGGACGTGACGACCGAGCCGGACAGGCTCGTCCGCATGCGTCTCACCTCGGGCTTTCCGTTCTGGGAGGGTTCCACCTGGGAGTGGGAGCTGCGCGAGCCTGTCCTGGCGCAGACCGGCACCGGGGTGCTGTTCCGGCACTACGGCTTCGGCGAGGGGTATCCCGAGATCAACCTGGGACACACCGCCCAGACCTGGGCCCAGATCATGGAGCGGCTAGTCGGCTATGTCGCCAGTGGCAGCCCGCAGCCGTTCTTCCCGCCCTCGTCATGATGGGACCCGCCTTCGCCCGGCCGGGGTGGCGCCATGGCCGTTGACGTCCGGCCGGAGGTGCTCGTGCACCGGCCGCGCGCCGAGGTCGCCGCATTCATGTTCGATCCCGCCAACGACCTGAGGTGGACGGGCGGCATCACCTCCAGCCGGGCCGCCCGGCCGGGCCTGCTGGTCAAGGGCGCCAAGGTCGAGCGCACCGCGAGCTTCCTCGGACGGAAGTTCCGGTACGGCTACGTGGTCACCGAGCACACACCGGACCGGCTGGTCGAGATGAAGGTCGACCGGCCGTTCCCGATGCTGGTCCGCTACGAACTGCAGGACGATCCGGCGGGCACGCTGGTAGCCATCCATGCGGTCGGCGCCCCGGGCCGGTTCTTCGGCTGGGCCACGCCGGTGATGGCGCGCCAGGTACGCAAGTCCATCGCGGGCGACCTCGACCGGCTGCGCGCCGTCCTCGAAGGCTGAGCCGAGCGGTCACACGAGGCGGAACTCCGCCGCCACCAGCAGGGTGTCGTCGTCGACCATGAAATCGGGGTCGCCCGGGGATGCGCGCACCTCCGCCCCCGGGGTCCGGGCCAGCCGGGCCCACATCGCTCAGGCAGGCGCCGGGGCCTGCCCGGCCTGTGTGTTTCCCAGCTCGGCTTGGCCGCGTACGGGCAGGAACAGCGTCAGGATGGTCACGAACGCAAGGAGTTTCGATACCACGTTGAGGGCGTAGGGGAGCGGGGCGGAGGGGTATTCGAATCCAACCGCCAGGGCCCAGACCGCGAACACGGCCAGCATCGCGGCAAAGGCAAAGAAGGTGGCCCTGGACAGCCGGACCATCGGCGACCACGTCAGCAGCGCCAGCGTGGTGATCTCGACCAGAAACAGCGGCGCGAAAAACACGACCCGGTACAGCGCCGGATTCGGGGCGATCGGGGGATAAGTTCTCGCCATCACGACGAGGTCGAAGGGGAGCTCGAAGACCATTGGCGCGGCCATCGCGGCGATGGCGGCGCTGATCACCGCGGGCCCGCCTCTCGGCTTGCCGGTGACGGCAATGATGAAAAAGGTCACGCCCGCCGCGATCAGCGTGACGGGAAGGATGTTGTCGGCGGGCCTGCCTGCCAGGTGGTCCCGCTGCGCCTGCTGGGCATAGACCCCCACGCAGGCCAGGAACGCGGTTATCGATATGGCCCAGGCCACAATCAGCAACGTGGTGGTATTGCTGCCGGGCCGGTGTGGACGTGCCGGGAGCGGCAGCTTGAGTCCGGCAATGGCCAGGGCTGCGGCGGTGGCCACCAGGACAATGGCCAGGATGAGCTTGGCGCTTCCGCTGTAGCTGAACCAGGTGCCGTATTGAGGCATGGTCACATCCTCCAGCCTGGCCTCGAATCCAGCCAGGCCGGTTACCCGTTTCCCTGGTCAGCCTGCGATGGCGGCGGCGACCGGGTAGGCGCCGACCTTGACCTGGGCGAGGGCACGCCGGGCGCGCGTGTCGATCAGGGTGACCTTGCCCGCGTAACTGCCCATGACCACCGCGGTGCCGCCGCCCGGCGCCAGTGTGATCGCGGTCGGGTAGTTGTACACCCCGGCGGGGATCGGCGGGCCCGCGTGCCCGGTACTGGTGCTGACCGGGGTCACCGTGCCGGAGATCGTGTTCACCACGAACGCCGTGCCGCCGGTGATGGCGACCGCCGCGGGGGAGTACCCGACCGGGATGCCCCGGCCCGGCCGCCCGGTGCCGGCGCTGATGGGGGTCAGCGTGCCGGAGTCGCCGCCGACCGCGTAGACGGTGCGGCCGTCCGGGCTGACGGCGAGCGCGTCGGGCGCCTGGCCTGCGGGGATGGCGTGGCCGGCTCGCCCGGTGGCCACGTCGATCGGCGTGACCGTGTTGGCGCCGTAACTGGCGACGTAGGCGGTGCGGCCGTCCGGGGCGAACGCCAGCGCGAACGGGTAGCTGCCCACCCGGATCGGCGGCCCGGCGCGGGCGGTGGCGGTGTCGATCGGGGTGACCGCCGCGCCGCCCCAGTCGAGCACGTACGCGGTGCGGCCGTCCGGGCTGACCGCGATGCTCCGCGGGCCCAGGCCGGCCCGGATCGGCGGCCCGGCCCGGCCGGTGGCGGTGTCGATGGGAGTGACGGTGCCTGAGCCGGAGTTGGCCACGTAGGCGGTGCGCCCGTCCGGGGTGATCGCGATGGCCACCGGCCCGGTGCCGGTCCGGGTCGGGGTGCCCGCCCGGCGGGTGGCGGTGTCGATGGGAGTGACGGTGCCTGAGCCGGAGTTGGCGACGTAGGCGGTGCGCCCGTCCGGGGTGATCGCGATGGCCTGCGGCCTGGCACCGACCGGGATCGGCGGGCCAGCGCGCCGGGTGGTCAGGTCCACCGGCGTGACCGTGGCCGAGGCGGAGTTCACCACGAACGCCGTCGGGTGCCGCGCACCGCCCGGCGCCGCTGCGGCACCGGGGGATATCGCGGCCCGGCGGGCGGCCGCCGGTGCCCGCGCCCGCGTGCGCGGCGCGGCACGCAGGGCGGTGGCGGGGGTCGGCGGCGCAGGCTGGCGCCCGAACACGTCATTGACTGGTTGTGCATAACGATCGTTCGGGGTCAGCGTGCCGAGCCCGAGCGCGGCCTCGATCGTGCGGAGCAGGCTGTAGTGGGTGTACCGGACATGGGACACATAGCCCTGCCGTACTCCGCGCGAGCCGAGGATCAGCGTGGCCACCCGCTGGGCCGGGTGCTCGTGGTCGAAGCCGTCCTCGTCGAAGGTGATGATGGCCAGCGAGCGCTGGGTCCGCCAGGCCGGTGACCGCTCGATCGCGCCCAGCTCGCCGGCCAGGAACTCATCGCCCGCGCGGATGCCGCACCCTTCCATGTCAGCGCAGTCGTTGGCGCCCAGCCAGGCGAAGTTCGGCGTGGTCGCCGCGCTGGCCAGGTCGGTCCGCAGGGCCTGCAGCGGCACCAGGTGCGCGGAGCAGAACGCGGGCCGGTCCCGTACGTCCGCGAAGTAGGTCATCGGCAGGTCGTCGTTCCAGTAGTACCCGTGCACCGTGTCGTCGCAGGGGCCGTTGGCGCTCTGCAGGTACTCCTTCCAGGTCTGGTGCGCGGTGCCGAGCAGGTCGCTGATGTTGCGGGCGGGGATCGTGTACCTGGGGTTGATCTCCAGCGGGTTGGTGAGCGGGACGCCGAATGTGCTCCCGCCGGCCAGGGCGAGGTAGTTGCCGTCGCTGGGATGCTCTTCGGCGAACGAGTCGGCCAGCAGGCTGCCCCGCGGCACCAGGCTGTTCAGGTAGGGGGCCTGCGCGGTGTTGCCGATCACCGAGCCGAAGTCCTCGTTCTCGAAGTAGAACAGGAACACGTGCTGGTACCCGGGCACGTGCGCGGCCGGGGGGACCAGCGGCGGCGGGCGGCGTACCGGGGCGGAGACACTGAACCGCAGCCCGTCGGCGAGCGCATAGTCGTAACCCACCTTGGGCGCGTAGGGGCCGTCGATGTTGGTCAGCGTGGTGGCCAGGATCAGCGTGACCCGCGCGCTGACCGCGCCCGGCGGTACGGTCCCCGTGGCGGTACGGGGGGACATCCGGTGCCCTCCGCCGCCCTTGCCGACCGGGCCGACCGTGCTCCGGCCGAGCACGTGGCCCGTGGCTGACAGGAACGCGACCGACACCGCGGCACTGCTGTGCGATGTGCCGCCCAGCCATGCCGACAGGTCGTACCGCATTGTGGCTGCGTGCGACCCGGAACCCGCGACCAGCCCGGTACCCGTGGCCGACCGGGGCGCCGGGGCCAGCCAGACCAACTGGCGCAGCCGCGCGGTGCCGCCCGCGCCGCCGGCGAACAACTGCCCGCCGGGCATCATGGGCCAGCGCCCGGTGGCGGGCGGGAAGCGCTGGGTGCCGTACCGCACGGCGGTCGGCAGGCCGCTGACCACCTGCCAGCCGGGGATCGTGACGCTGTCCCAGCCGTGCGCGGACACCGCGCCGGTCTGTGCTCCCGGGTTCAGCAGCAGGTTGGTCCCTGGCGCAGTCGTGCTGGTGCGGGGCGCCCCTTGTCCGGCACCGGCCGGGCGGGCCCAGGCTGGTGCGCCAGGCAGGCCGGCGAGGGTGGCCAGCATCGCCGCGCTGCTCACCAGCACGCCGGCCCTGGCAGCCGGGGAGGACCTGAGCCGTCGCATCATCACCGCCACCTCCTGTCCAGCCATGCCCACGCTGCCTGATTGTTCAGTCAACGCTAGCGGTTGGCCGCGGGCTGAGCCAGAGGTTTCGGGTGAACGAAGCATGTGCGTCACCCCACCGAAGGCGGCACACATCGCTAATCCGGTGTATCGGAATAAGTCCGTGATGTACAAGATCGACTATTCAGGTGGAGAATGCCCCGTGGTGGCGGCGGCCGTCATGACCTTCGGCGAAGGGGCATCAGTGAACCTGACTCGCACGGGTGGCCTGGCTGTGGCTGCGGCCGCAGGCCTGGCATTGATCGCGGCAGGGCTAGCGCCAGCAGCAGCCGCCCACCTCACGCCACGGGGCAGCGCGGCTCCCGTGGTGACGCACTACAAGGGCACGACCGGGGTAGCCCGGATGGTGCCAAGAACCGCGCGCCACGCCACCGGGGCGACGCGAATGTTGCAGCGTGGATCCCGGCTGTCGGGCCACACCTTCTCGCCGGCCGAGCGAGTGCCCCGCGCCCCGGCCGTCGGGCCGTCACGGGCGGCGGCCGCCACGGCTTCGACGCTCTCCAACTTCAACGGCACCAGCAGCCGGGACAGCCAGTTCACCAACTACAACCTTGAGTTCGAGCCGCCCGACCAAGGGCTGTGCGAGGCCAACGGGTTTGTTCTCGAGCCGGTCAACTCCGCGTACCGCGTCTACCTCACCAGCGGGAAGTCGATCCGCGGGCCGTTCAACATCAACGACCTGTTCAACGTGGGCGGCAAGGAGTTCACCAGCGACCCGCGCTGCTGGTACGACCCCGCGACCACGACCTGGTTCGCGACCATCCTGTTCCTGAACGACGCCGGCACCCAGGGAACCGAGTTGATCGCGGTCCGGCACGCCAAGGACCCGCTCGGGCTGTGGAACGAGTACTCGATCGACGCGACCGACCCGGGTGGCCGCGGTTGCCCCTGCTTCGGTGACCAGCCGAGGATCGGCATCGACCAGCAGAACCTCTACGTCACCGCGGACCAGTTCTCCATCCAGGGACCGCAGTTCGACGGCGGGGAACTGTGGGTCATCAACAAGGCGGCCCTGGTCGCTGGCAAGCCGACGGTGAACTTCGCGCACTTCGGCAACCTGAAGGTCGAGGGGCAGACCACCATGGCGCCGCAGCCCGCGCTGTCCACCGTGAAGCCGCACGCCGAGTTCATGCTCAGCCAGCTCGACTTCAACGGCCGGGGTGACAACCGCATCGGCGTCTGGGCCATCACCCACCGGGCCGCCGTCGCCACGGGCGGGCTGCCGACGGTGTCCAGCATCGTCGTCAACTCCGAGCAGTACGCCAACCCACCCGCGCCACCGCAGAAGGGCTCCACGAGCAAGCTGAACCCGGACGATGACCGGATGCAGCAGACCGAGTTCGCCGACAACGCGGTCTGGGGCGAACTGTCCACGGCGGTGACACCCGCCGGCGACAGCGCGGTGCGCGCGGGTGCCGCGTGGTTCCAGGTGAAGCCGCGGCTCGCCGGTGGCGTGGTCGTCGGTGCCAAGATGGTCCGCCAGGGCTACATCGACGCGCCCGGCCAGTACCTGATTTACCCGGCGCTGCAGCCGGACGCGGCCGGGAACGCGGCGGTCGTGTTCACCGAGTCCAACTCCACCGAGTTCCCGAGCGCGGCCTATGCCACGCTGAAGGCGGGCGCCAGCAACTTCGGGGCGCCGGTCGTAGTGGCCAAGGGAACCGGGCCGTACTCCCGGCAGTCGGGTCGCTGGGGCGATTACTCCTTCGCGGTCCCGGGCGCGGGGGACACCGCATGGCTGGCGACCGAGTACATCCCGCCGAAGCTGAGTCAGACCACCGACGGCGCGCAGAACTGGGGGACGCGCGTCTTCCAGGTGCCGCTCGGCTAAGCACACGGTGCCGCACATCCGGCCCGCCGCGGTTCGCCGCGGCGGGCCGGATCTGTGCCGGGCGCGTGGCGATCCGCGGGTCAGCGGCCCCCTGCGCTCAGCCGGGGGCGTCCTCGCGGTGGTGCAGGCGCTCGAGATCCCGCAGCCTGTCCAGGTCCACGGCACCCGCGGCCGTCGCGGCCACCACGCAGTCCGTGGCCGCCCGCAGCGTGGCGGTCCGCAGCCCGTGTTCAAGCACGGCCCGCTCGCCCAGGATCGCCCCCGGCCCCAGCTCGGCAAGCTGGGTTCCATCCACCGACACCCCGATGACGCCGTCGAGCAGCAGGAAGATCTCCTGTCCTGGCTGGCCCTGCTCGGCCAGGACGGCACCCGCGCGGAGCCTGCGGATGTCGGGCTTGGCGCCGCCGCGCATGATCGTCGTGGAAATCTGCCGCTCCAGCGCCGTCTCCGCCGCGGTCACCAGCGGCCGGGAGTCCTCGTCCCCCCAGGGCGTGTGCTTGCCGAACGTGGACCGGGCCCACCCGGCGTAGTCCGCCAGCCCGGACTTGGCGGCCAGGTATCCGCCGTTGTCGTAGATCCAGTGCCGGGGGAACGGGCTCGCGCTGGTCAGCTCGCCGGCCGAGGTCCCGTCGGCCCTGATCGTAAGGCGCAGCGTGGTCCACACGGTCGGTGCGACCCACTGGAAGAACGGCTTGCCCTGGACCGGCCGGGGGAACGGCACACCGGTCCGGCCGCCGACCGTCTGGCTGAATACGGCCTGGTCGCCGCGCAGTTCCGGCTCGGTCCGCAGCTCGGGGAACTCGGTGGGCTGGAAGGTCACGCCGCCCCTGGCGCCGAAGCTCACCCGGGTGGAACTGATGTAGCCGCGGCCCGCGTAGCCCGCGTCCACGACCCGCCCGTCCTCGACCTCGGCCCAGGCCGCGAGGCGGTTGGCGAACCGGAACCGCTCGGCCTTGTGCAGCTCGGCCAGGTTCTCCAGGTAGTCAGGCGGCGTGTCGTCGTAGTGCATCACTCCCGAGGTGAAACCGGCCTTGGTCACGCCGGTTACCGCCTCGGAAGGAATCCACGAGATGCTCGTGACGCTTGCTTCAATGCGCATTACTTCGATTACCTCCCCTTGGGCCCCCAGTTACCGTAAGGCAAGGCAGCCTGTGGCCGTGCGCGTCTTCGGCCCAACGGCAGCCCGCCGCGGCGCCGTCCGCGGCGCGGCCCGATCGCGGCCTAGCTGACCTTGGTGTAGTTGAGGTGCAAGTCAAGCTCCCAGGTCACGCCGTCCTGTGCCGACTCCCAGCGGCCGCCGATCCGCTGGCCGTCCGGGGAGAATGTGCCGGTGTACCACTGGGCGAATTCCAGCGGGGTGAAGTCGGCTGAGTCGCGCAGAAGTGTCCACACGCCCTCGCTTAGGTCCATCGCATAGATGCGGCCGATGAACGCCTCCAGGCGTGCCATCGCGGCGTCGCGGGTCGTGTTGTCCGGTTCCATGGCTGACCTCCGGGCGCGGTGGTGATCATCGCGGGACTCACCATAAAACCGCCGGCCGGCGGGAAAGTCATCGCCCGGGCAGGCCGAACAACGGGAGGCAGGCGTCGAGGCCGGTGATCTCCACCTGGTCGCCGAGGCCGCTGGCCAGCCAGTCCGCCCGCAGCAGCCGCAGGTGTGTGAGCACGTCCAGGCGGCCGGGGTGCGCGTGCAGCGACTCACCGTTGGGCTGATAGCCCAGGGCACGGGACACTCCCAGCGAGGCGTGGTTGTCGTGCCATGCCGAGGTGATGGCCGCCTCCGCCGCCAAGGGCCCGAACGCGAGGGCCAGCACCGCGATGCGCATCTGCTTGCCGAGGCCGCGGCCCCGTGCCGCGGTCACAAGGAACGAGGAACTGTCGACCGTGCGCAGGGTGGGAAAGTCGTTGCCCAAAAGCTCCTGGACCCCGAGGATCTCGCCGCCGGTGGTCCGCACCACGAACGACAGCCGCCAGGCCTCCGGGCGCCAGGTCCCGTAGGCCCGCCAGTAGACCTGGTGGGAGACGATGCCCCGGTCGACGCGGGGGTCGCCGTAGTCGTAGCTGGCTGGGCCTGGGTGCTGTTCGACGTCGTCCGGCGTCAGGTCGGCGATCGGGGCCAGGTCCGCCTCGGTCATCGGGCGCAGGCGCAGGTCCGGCGTGCCGAGGCGGAGGTCGAACAACGGCCAGTACCGGTAGGTCACCCGGTGACCGTAGAGGCACCCCGAGGTCCCCGGCAAATGGATTCCGTCCCGCCCGCGTGGCGTGCGAGCATGGCGCGGTGGAGGCGCCAGACATCCGTGGGCAGTGGAACGCGAACGCCGAGGCCTGGACGGAGATGTCGCGGGCCGGGTTCGACCGGTACCGCGACCTGGTCAACACCCCGGGATTCTTCGCGCTGCTCCCGCCGGTCGACGGGCTGACCTGCCTGGACCTGGGCTGCGGCGAGGGCCACAACACCCGGCTGCTGGCGGGCCTGGGCGCCCGCGTCGTCGCGGTCGACGTGGCCGAGGTGTTCGTCGCGGCCGCCGCGGGAATCCCGCATCAGGGCATCAGGTACCTGCTCGGCGATGGAGCCCTGCTGCCGTTCCGGGCCGCGAGCTTCGACGCCGTCACCGCGTTCATGAGCCTGATGGACGTGGCCGATCCCGAGCGGACGCTCCGCGAGGTGGCACGGGTGCTGCGGCCCGGCGGTTTCGTGCAGTTCTCGGTCATCCACCCGATCCTGTCGGCGCCGGTCGGCCGCTGGGTCGATGACGAGAACGGAAAGCGCCAGGCGCGGGCCATCGGCGAGTACTTCTACCAAGGGCCGCTCGTCGAGACCTGGACCTTCGGTGCGGCGTTGGCCCAGTTCCGGGATAGGTACGAGCCGTTCACGATCACCTACGCGCGCCGGACCTTCAGTGGGTGGGTCGACGCCGTGCTTGGTGCCGGGCTGCGCGTCGAGGCGGTCGCCGAACCGCGCGCCAACGAGCAGACCGCGGCCGATCACCCCGAGGTCGCCGACACCCGGATCGTCCCCCATTTCCTCCAGGTGCGCGCGCGTAAGCCGTGAGCTCCTCACCGATGCGTGGTCACGCCCGGCCCGCGGTGACGCCTGTCCTGCGCCGCCGCCCGGCCTGCCGCGGCGGCGTGGACGCCGCGGGCGCGGGCGAACCGCTCCCGGCCGCCGGGCCTGCCCGGTTCCGGTCGTGCTGCCCGGGCTTGATCAGCAGGGTGAGCGCGGTGAGCCACAGCGCGGCGAACAGCAGGCTGCCCAGGACGTCGGTCGGGTGGTGTTCGCCGCGGTACATCCGGGACAGCGCCACGAGCGCGGGCATGGCGATCGCGGGCACCAGGGAAAGCCACCGCCACCAGCCGCGCGTGTGCCCGATGACCAGGATGGCCAGTGCGACGTAGAGGCAGGTCGTCGCGGCCGTGTGCCCGGACGGGTACGCCGAGGTCGGCAAATTGTGGTCGAGCTGCGAGACATCCGGCCGTGGCCGCTTGACCACGGCGGCGGCGACGAGGAACCCGGCAAGCTCCCCGAACATCAGCGTGGCGATGAACACCACCGGCCGCCAGCGCCTGGTGACGGCGAGGAAGACCACGCAAGTGGCCACCGCGACGATGAGAATCGCCTGGGTCGCGCCGAGCGTGCTGAAAAGCTCGCTCCAGCGGTTCAGGCTGGGTGTGCGGTGCGCGGCGAACCAGTGCGGGATGGTCTCGTCGCCGAGCACGTTGCCGTTGCCGTGCTTGACGATCAGTTCCCCGACGCCGGCCACGATGCCGACGATCAGGACCCAGGCCACCAGGATGCCCGCGGCGATCCGGCCCCGGTGCCGGGCCCGGCCGCCGGTGGGCTCGGGGTGGGCGGGCTGCAGGTCGGCTCGGGCCTCCGGCTCCAGCCCCTCGGTGATCGGGTCGGTCACCGGCCGGCCGGAGGCGTGCCGGGTCGCCTCGAAGGCGAACGCGGTGATGCCGAGCCAGGTGATCCCGATCGCCCACCCACCGATCACGTCCGACAGGTAGTGCACGCCGAGCAGGATGCGGCTGATCCCGATCAGCGCGATCAGGGTGACGGTCACCGTGACGAACGTGACGCGCCACCTGCCGCGCACCGCGGGCAGGAAGACCAGCAGGATTGCCCCGTAACAGACGATCGATCCGAGCGAGTGCCCGCTCGGGAAGCTGTCCCCGGTGCCGTGGGCGATCGGATGCGCCACCACCGGGCGCAGCCGGCCCACCAGCGACTTGAGCACCGGGTCGAGCACCAGGGCGCCCGCGGCCGTGACGAGCAGGTATGCCGCCAGCCGCCAGCGTTTCCTGATGGCCAGGATGACCGCCGCGACCCCCACGACCGTCCAGAGCACGCCGTCGCTGCCCAGCCAGGTCACCGCCTTGACCACGGTGACCAGCGCGCTGTTCCCCGCGACCAGGTGATTGATCCGGGCCGCCGCGCCACGGTCCACGGACTCCAGCGGGGCCCAGCGCAGCCGCACGAGGATGAGCAGGACCGCGAAGACCGCCGCGGCGATGGTGACCACGGCGAGCGGGGTGAGGCCCCGGTCCGGGTCCCGACGGTGCAGGGAGCGAACAGACATGACAGGCACCTTGCCCCCGCCGGAGGCTTTCATTCGGACGCCTGGCCGCCGCCCCGATGCGCGGGCAGCGCGCCGGGGTTGTTCCCCGGTAAACGGCGGCTCCGGGGCCTTAGGTATTTGACCTGGTCAAGCCGCCGTCGACCTGGTAGACGGCGCCGGTGATGTACGAGGCCTGCTGCGAGGCGAGGAACGCGACAAGGCTGCCGAGCTCCATCGGGTCCCCGAGGCGGCCCAGCGGGATGGTCGCGGCGACGGGCGCGAGTTGTGCCTGGAGAGCCTGGTCCTCCTCGGGGCTGCGGCCGGCGCCCGCGATGATGCGGGAGGTGAGGAACATACCGGGGAGCACCAGATTGATCGTGATGCCGTCCTTGGCCAGGTCGGGCACGAGCGCCTTCATCAGCCCGGCTACGCCCGGGCGGAGCCCGTTCGACATGTCAATGCCCTCCACCGGCTGCTTCACCGACATCGACTGGATCCCGACGATGCGGCCCCACTGCTGGGCACGCATGTAGGGCAGCACCTCGCGGACGAAGCGGACGAAGTTCAGGGTGACCACCTCGAACGCCTCGCGCCAGTCCGCGTCGGTGAACTCCGCGAACTTGCCGCGCTGCGGGCCGCCGGAGTTGTTGACCAGGATGTCCACCCCGCCGAACCGCTCCGCGGTGGCGAGGACGACGGTACGGATTCCATCGGTGCTGTTCAGATCGGCCGGGATGGCGAGCACGTCTGTGCCGGTCTCGTCCCGGATCTGGCCGGCCGCCGCGTGCAGGCCCGCTTCGGTCCGCGCGCAGATCGTGACCCGCGCGCCCTCGCGGGCCAGGGCCAGTGCCGATGCTTTGCCCAGGCCCTTGCTCGACGCGGCGACGAGCGCGACCTTGCCCTTCAACCCCAGATCCACGCGTCTCCCCAATCGCTGCGAAAACCACACCGACCCTAACGCGCGAATCGCCGGCCAGGCAGCCGCGCCGGTACGGTGGCGCGGTGGCAACTCAGGTGATCGTGCTCAACGGCGGCTCAAGCTCGGGGAAGTCAGGGATCGCCCGGTGCCTGCAGGCGGTCCTGCCGGATCCCTGGCTGGTCTTCGGGGTGGACATGCTGATCCAGGCGCTGCCGGCGACCTCGCCGATCTCGGCCACGGGGATCGAGTTCGCCACGGACGGTGAGGTTGTCGTCGGGCCGGAGTTCCGCGCGCTGGAGGCGGCGTGGATGGCGGGGGTCGCGGCGATGGCTGGCGCCGGAGCCCGGATCATCGTGGACGACGCCTTCCTCGGCGGCGCGGCATCACAGCAGCGGTGGCGGCGGGCGCTCGACGGGCTGCAGGTGCTATGGGCCGGCGTACGGTGCGAGCGTGCGGTCGCTGCGGGCCGCGAGATCGCCCGGGGTGACCGGGTCACCGGGATGGCCGCGGCCCAGGCCGAACTGGTCCACCAGGGCGTCGCCTACGACGTGCAGGTGGACACGACACACACCGAGGCCCTGGAGTGTGCCCGCGCGATCGCCGCTCGCGTGCGCTGAGCGGCGCGGCTCAGACGCGGCGCAGCACGGAGACGACCCGGCCCAGGATCGTCGCCTGATCCCCGAGTATCGGCGGGTAGGCGGCGTTGTGCGGCATGAGCCAGACGTGGTTGTCCGACCGCTTGAGCGTCTTGACCGTGGCCTCGCCGTCGATCATGGCGGCGACGATCTCGCCGCTCTCCGCGTCGGACTGCTGGCGGATGACCACCCAGTCGCCATCGGCGATCGCCGCGCCGATCATGGAATCCCCGGCGACCCTGAGCATGAACAGTTCTCCCTCGCCCACCAGTTCCTTGGGCAGCGGGAAGATGTCGTCGGCCGATTCCTCGGCCGGCAGCGGGACGCCGGCCGCGATCCGCCCGACAAGCGGCACCCGGGCGGCGGGTTTCGGGGACCTGGTCGGCCGGCGGCGCGGGGCGCGGGGCGCGGTCGGCCCGGAGGCCGGCGGCACCGGCGGTTGCCCGGGCAGCCGGACCTCCACCGTCCGCGGGCATCCGGGCGCCCGGCGCAGATAACCCTTGGCCTGCAGCGCGGCGAGCTGGTGTTCGACGCTGGAGGTGCTGGTCAGGCCCACGGCACGGCCGATCTCGCGCATCGAAGGGGAGTACCCGCGCTCCTGTACCCAGGCGCTGATGAACCGGACGATCTTCCGCTGTCGCGAGGTGAGCGTGGGGTCGAGGTCGGGACTGCCGGACGCCAGGTCCGCCGTCGTGCTGCTCATGCCACCCCTCCATCGTGCCGGTCATTGCCCGGACGACGTCATGCTACATGTGAACGATAAAAAGCAAAATCCTGTTCTAAAGATTTCCGCCCTCGAACACATCTTCTAACCGGGGCTCAGGTTGTCAGCCGGAGCGGCCGGTGTCAACGATGCAGATCCGGCCGCCTCCCGGCCGTGCCCGTGGTCCGGCTACGCCTGGATCCGGTACCAGACCGCTTCGGCCACCGCCGCGAAACCCAGCGACGAGTACAGGGGCACGGCCACCGCGGTCGCGACCAGCACCGCGGGCCGCCCGGGGCTGGCGGCGAGCGCGGCGCACATGATGGCCCGGCCCAGGCCCGCGGACCGGTGCTCGGGCAGGGCCGCCAGCCAGTACACACCCAGCGTGGCCCCGTCGTCGTAGGTGCAGCAGGCGGCGGCCGGCCTGCCGTGATGGTAGGCCAGCCAGGTCCGCCATCCCGGCGTGGTCAGCACCCACGGCGGCAGCATCCGCCCCGGCCGGTATGGCTGGAGCGCGGGCCGCGGGAAGCCGTCGACGATCACCCGTTCCGCCTGGACCAGCGCCTCCTGGTCGGTCACCTGCACCACGGCGGCGCTGTTCCCCGCTGGCCCGCTGCCGGCGGGCCGGAGCATCAGCGGCATGCGGTCCACGGTGACGCCCGCGTCCCGCGCGATCCCGTGCCGCCGGGGCGCCAGATCGCCGAAGGAGTCCTCGACCACGACCCGGCCGTGCAGCCCCAGGGCCCGCACCAGCGCAACGGGCTGCCTGGACCCGGCCGCGCCCCGCCACCGGAGGATGACCCGGCCACCCCGCTGCGCCGGCAGGTCGACCGCCGCCACACCCGGCGCCGTGCCCGGCACCGGCCGCGACCAGGGCGCCAGGCTCGCCCACATCGCCGCGGCGTTGTCGGCGTATAGTTCCGCTCCCTCCACGGCAGGCAGTCTGTCAAACGTGGCCGGGCCGTTAACCGGCGGTGTCCGAAGCATGCTGGAATGCGTGTTGTGACCCCACGGCCATCCGATGCGGAACTCGCCGCCCGGCAGGCCGCCCTGCAGGCCGAGGCCAGGGAACTGCTCGCCGCGAATCGAGAAAGCCGGATTCGAGGCCGTCGGCGTACGCTGAATGCGCCGGCGCTGCGTTGACGAAGTCCGCGCGCATCACCTTGGCCCGGCCGGGTCCATCGCAAATCCCTCGATCGCCCGTTCCGGCGCGACCCCGCGCGAATGCCGGGCATCCGCCAGTCCCAGGCCTGCTGCTTTCAGTCACCGGTACGCCCTGGTGTGGCCGTCGTTTCCAATCACGCTCCCTGGCCGCGGCATGCCGGTGAGCCGTGCCCTGGGCGGCCCACGAACTAGAGGGAGAACATGAAGCGCTTCGTACTGACCGGTGCTCCCGGTGCCGGTAAGACGTCGATCCTGCGTGCCCTGGCGGCCGCCGGGTATGCCGTCGTGCCCGAGGCCGCCACGGACGTGGAGGCCGCGCGGCTGGCGCTGGAGGAGGCCGAGCGCTGGGCCGACTCCGTGTTCATCGACCGGATCGCCACGCTGCAGCGGCAGCGCAGGCAGGCACCGGTCGGCCCCGGCGTCACGGTGCAGGTACACGACCGGTCCGCGGTCTGCACGCTTGCGCTGGCGCGGTATCTCGGGCAGCCGGTCCCGCCGGTGCTGGAGCAGGAGGTCGCCTGGGCGACCGGCGACGGCGCCTTCGACCGCCGGGTGTTCTTCGTCAGGCTGCTCGGGTTCATCGAGGCCACGACGGTGCGCCGGATCAGCTACGCCGAATCGCAGGCGTTCGAGCGGATCCACCAGGACGCCTACCGATGCCTGGGCTTCGACCTCGTCGACGTGCCGGCCGGGACCGTTGCCGAGCGGGCCGCCGCGATCGGCGCGCATCTCAGGTCCTGGGCCTGACTCTCGCCGGGGTTCGCGGCGGATTTCCGCTCGGAGTTATGCGGATCGGCGGATCGAGGCGGGAACGGTCCGGATGCACCTGTCCCGGTTCGGCCTGACCGGAGTGCTCGGACTGGCCCGGGGCTTTCTTTCGTGACACCCGCGAAACGCGCCAAACTCAGGGGCCAAGGTGATGAAGTGGGGTCACCAGTGCGGGGAGGTGCGCAATGGCCCGTCGGGCGAGGGGCGTTTTCGTGGCGCTCGCGGCCGCCGACACGCTGCTGGCCGGGGCGGGCCGGGACCGGGAGCGGTGGCTGACCAAGCCGCTGCTGATGCCGGTGCTGATGGCCGGCAGCGACCGCGGGTCGCGGCGGGCGCTTGCCCTGGGCGGCGCGGGCGACGTGGCCCTGCTCGGCGACAGCGACGCGGCCTTCACCGCGGGGCTGGCCTGTTTCCTCGCCGGTCACGCCGCCTGGATCCATGCCCTGCGGCAGCGCCCGGGCCGCGGGCGGCTGCGCTCCCGGCCTGCGCTGGCGGCGCCGTACCTGGCGGCGTTCGGCGCGCTGAACGTCTACCTGTGGCCGCGGACCGGCAAGGACCGGCTCCCCGTGCTCGCCTACAGCACGGCCCTGCTCGCGATGTCCCTTGCGGCGCTGGACTCCGGCTCGGGTCGCACGGCCGCCGGGGGCGCATTGTTCCTGCTCTCCGACACGCTGCTGGCGCTGGACAAGTTCGCCGGCCTCCACCTGCCCGCGCACGAGGGCGTGGTGATGGCGACCTACACCACCGCCCAGGCGCTGCTCGCCAGCCCGCCGCCCGCCTGAACCCTCGACGGCAGCGCCCGGCCGACATGGGCGGGCCGATGGCCCGAACAGCCTGTCGGCGAAACCGGCGAGTGCCATGCCGATGTGCCCGATCCGCCAGGCGATCGTGGTCACCGGCGCGGGCTCGGGAGCGGGGCCGCCGTCCATGGCCCAGCGGCCGTCCGCGCCCCGGCGCACCGACCAGCAGCCCAGCACCGGCTCCCAGAAGTATTCGGCGTCGCCGAGCCCCTCCAGGCGGCCGAGGAACGGTCCCACACGTAGTCGAAGGCCTTGGTGAGCGAGTTCCCGACGTCTGCCATCAGGGTGACTCCTCCTCCGCCCACCCGGCGCGCATCCGCGCCTCGTAGACCGCGAACGGATCCAGCCCGGCTTCGGCGCGGCGCTCGTCCAGGCGCTGCGGGTCCTCGATCGGGCTCGGCCCCAGTTCCCCGTTGGTGACGGTGAACTGGGTGCCGTAAAGCTGCGGCCGCCCGTCCGCGACCCGCACCCGGTCCTCGAGGTAGGCGAGGTTCCCAGGCGAGGCTTCGCCGTCGGCGACCGCCCCGCGCAGCGCCTCAAGGAACGTCCGCTGAAGCTCCGGATCCCGGTCCGCGTGCTGGGCAAGCAGCCACGCCGCCTGGGCGCCGTCCTCGCCGGCCATGCCGTGGCCCGGCCAGCCGCGGGTGGCCACGAGGTCAGCAAGCCGCCGGGTGTTCTCGGTGTCCACGCGCCGCCATTCCTCGGCAACCTCGTGGGGCAGCCTTGCCTGGTGCCCTTTCGACGGCGCCGCCAGGCGGCGCACCCGCTGGTCCTCCTCGGCCCGGGCCAGCAGTTCCCGCCGGAGTTCTTCGTCCACCCAGCCATTCCACCGCATGCCTGTCCGGCACGCCGGCGCGCCCCGGGATCGAAGGCCCGCCCAGTAGGATCGTCGCGGAGCCGAGGTGCTGGGAGGCGGTGGTGTCGGCCAACGCGGATCGGGCGGTTGCCAGGTACCAGGACGTGCTCGACAGCCTGCGCCTCTCCTACGACGGCCGGGCCGCATGGCGGGACCAGCAGGAGAAGCAACCGTGGAAGCTCGCCGAGCGGGAGACGTTCCTGAATCGGGTGCTCGACGACGGCGGCGGCCGGCTGCTGGAGATCGGCGCGGGCCCCGGCCACGACAGCGCCTTCTTCGCCGGCCACGGCCTGCAGGTGGTGGCGACCGACCTGTCCCCGGCCATGGTCGGCCTCTGCCGGCAGAAAGGCCTCGACGCCCACGTGATGGACTTCCTGCACCTGGACTTTCCCGCCGCGTCTTTCGACGCGGTCTACGCGCTGAACTGCTTGTTGCACGTGCCGAACGCGGACCTGCCCGAGGTGCTGGCGGCGATCCGCGTGATACTGCGCCCGGGGGGCTGGCTGTACATGGGCGTCTATGGCGGCGACGGCCACGAGGGCCCGGCCGGGGATGACCGGCACGAACCGCCCCGGTTCTTCTCCTGGCGCACCGACGAACAGATCAAGGGCTTCGCCACCAGGTACTTCAGCCTCTTCGACTTCCACGTCATCGAGCCGGGCCAACTCCACTTCCAGTCGCTGACCCTGCGGCGACCCCGATAAAGGAGAAGCGAAACCCACCGTGCACATAGAGATCGACGGCCGCGGCGCCACCGTCGAGCAGTTGAGCGCCGCCGCACCGGCGGGCTACGGCCACTTCACCGCCATGCAGGTCAGGAACGGCCGGGTGCGGGGCCTGGCCCTGCACCTGGCCAGGCTCGACGCCGCGAACCGGGAGATGTTCGGCGCGGGCCTGGACACCGCCGCGGTGGCCGGCCACATCCGGCACGCACTCGGTGGCCAGGCCCGCGACGCCTCGGTCCGCGTGTACATCTACGAGACGCCGGATGGGCCCGCGGTCATGGTGACCGTGCGCCCGCCGGGGACCATGGCGCCCGACGTCTGGCGGCTGCAGACGGTGCCCTATCAGCGCGCGCTCGCGCATATCAAACACATCGGCGATTTCGGCCAGGGCTATTTCGGGCGGCTGGCCAAGCGCAATGGATTCGACGAGGCCCTGCTGACCGGCCCGGACGGCGTTATCTGCGAGGGGTCCATCACCAATATCGGGTTTTCCGATGGGGCCGGCGTGCTCTGGCCGGACGCACCCGCGCTCGCCGGAATTACGATGCAGATCCTGCAGCGGGCATTGGGGGAGCGCGGCGTGCCATCGCGGCGAGCCCCCGTGCGCGTATCCGATCTGGGCTCGTTCGCCGGTGCCTTCGTCACCAACTCCCACGGCATCGCACCGGTCGGGCAGGTCGACGACCTCACCCTGCCGGTGGACGATGCGCTGATGTCGGCCGTTACGCAGGCTTACGAGTCCGCCGCCTGGGATCAGATCTGAGCACGGCCGGGCCCGTCGGCCGCCGCCGGTCGCGGGCGGCGAGCACGATCTGAGTCGCCTGGTAGGTGCTGACACCGAGCTTGGCCGCAATCTCGTCCGGCGTGAGGCCCTGCTCGTTGTAGAGCAGCGCGAGCCGCTCCTGCCGATCGGTCCACGGCCGGCTGACCGTGGCCGGAGCCGCGGCGGGGCGAGCCGGCCGCCGGTGGGCGCGGCCGGCCGGCGGCTCCGCGTCCCGGGCCACCGCGCCCGGCGCCGGCGCCGGCGCGGACGTGCCGAACGAGGTCCGCCGCTGATCGCGGAATCTGCCGCTGGCCAGGTCCGCCTGGGTCTGCTCGTCGAGAATCATCAGTTCCTCGGCGGCCTTGTTCATCCCCACGGCCACCATGGTCAGGCCCTTGGCGTTTTTCTCCTGGCACTCACGTGCCATGCAGTAGTTGTATTTCCTGGCACGTTCGGGGTGCAGTTCGGTCCCGCACGTGATGCACTGCGCCATGCTCATTCTTTCGCCACACAGATATATCCAGTGGTAAAACGCCAGCGGCCCCCGGCATGTTCCAAGCGGGCAGGTCACACCCAGCCGAGCCAGCTCACGATCTCCTCGGCGACGACGCCGACCGGGCGGTCGTTGGCCACCACCAGGTCCTCCAGGCCCTCCCCATCGGACTTGGTGAGCTGCACGGCCGCCTCGCGCAGGTTATACCGGCGTTCGGTGGTCACGTCGGTGGCCAGCCGCTGCTGGATCTCTGGCAACGGCACGGTCAGCCGGACCACCCGCAACGGCATCCCTGCGGCCTCCCGTACCCGGCGTAGCACGTCCTCATCGGCGACGAAGTAGGCCAGCACGAACAGGCCGACCCCGGCCGCACGGTAGTTGGCCACGACCGCGGCCAGGTTGATCAGCGTCAGTTCGTGCTCATCGGCATCGTCACTGAAATCCGCGCCGCCCCAGCCCAGGAAGTCCACATCCAGGAACGCATACGGCCGCTGGCGCGCTTCGATCAGATGGGCGATCTCCGTGGCGACCGAACTCTTTCCCGCGCCGTACACCCCGATGATCAGTACCCCCTCGGCACCGGGCGGGCTCTGGCTGGTCACCGGCCTGAGGGTACGCCCGCGCCATGGAAGGAGGCGAGCGATAAAAGCGTTAGGTACGCGGGGGAATCCACGGTCATCCTTATCCGTGTTCCCCGTGCCCTGCCATGGAGACTGCCACCTTGACGCCCGCGCTCGTCGTTTCCTATCCGCCGGAGCTGCCGGTCAGCCAGCGGAAGGACGAGATCGCCGCGGCCATCCGCGACCACCAGGTCGTCGTGGTCGCGGGCGAGACCGGCTCGGGCAAGACCACCCAGATACCGAAGATCTGCCTGGAACTCGGCCGCGGCGTCAACGGCCAGATCGGCCACACCCAGCCGCGCCGGATCGCGGCGCGCACCGTGGCCGAACGCATCGCCGAGGAACTGGGCACCGAACTCGGCACGGCCGTCGGCTACAAGGTGCGGTTCACCGACAAGTCCAGCGACGGCACGCAGATCAAGGTGATGACCGACGGGATCCTGCTGGCCGAGATGCAGCGCGACAGGCAGCTGCGCCGCTACGACACCCTGATCATCGACGAGGCCCACGAGCGCAGCCTGAACATCGACTTCATCCTCGGCTACCTCAAGCGACTGCTGCCCACGCGCCCCGACCTCAAGGTGATCATCACCTCGGCGACCATCGATCCTGAGCGGTTCAGCAAACACTTCGGTGATGCGCCGATCGTCGAGGTGTCCGGGCGGATGTACCCGGTCGAGGTCCGCTACCGTCCGCTCGCCGACCCGGACCGCCCGAGCGACGAGGCGAAGGACCAGGTGCAGGGCATCTGCGACGCGCTCGCGGAACTGCGCGCCGAGGGGCCAGGGGATGTCCTGGTCTTCCTCAGCGGTGAGCGGGAGATCCGTGACACCGCCGACGCGCTGGCCGACCGGCCCGACCTGGCCGGCCTGGCCGGCCTGGAGGTGCTGCCGCTGTACGCACGGCTGTCCGCGGCCGAGCAGCACCGGGTGTTCCAGCCGCACCGGCGGCCCCGCGTGGTGCTGGCCACCAACGTCGCCGAGACCTCGCTGACCGTGCCGGGCATCAAGTACGTGATCGACCCTGGCACCGCGCGGATCTCCCGGTACAGCCAGCGGACCAAGGTGCAGCGGCTGCCCATCGAGCCGGTCTCCAGAGCCTCGGCCGACCAGCGCAAGGGCCGGTGCGGCCGCACCTCGGACGGCATCTGCATCCGGCTGTACAGCGAGGAGGACTTCGCCGCGCGCCCCGAGTTCACCGACCCGGAGATCCTGCGCACCAACCTGGCCTCGGTCATCCTGCAGGCGGCCGCGCTCGACCTGGGCGATGTCGCGGACTTCCCGTTCCTGGACCCGCCCGAGTCCCGCAACATCGCCGACGGCATCAGGCTCCTGGAAGAACTCGGCGCCCTGACACCGGGAAGCGGCCCCACCCGGCTCAGCCCGCTGGGGCGCAAGCTGGCCAGGCTGCCGGTGGACCCGCGGCTCGCCCGTATGATCCTGGAGGCCAGGCACCACGACTGCCTGCGCGAGGTGCTGATCATCACGGCGGCGCTGTCCATCCAGGACCCGAGGGAGCGCCCCGCGGACACCCGCGAGGCCGCCGACGCCATGCACGCCCGGTTCGCCGAACCGGGCTCTGACTTCCTGGCGTTCCTCACCCTGTGGGACTACCTCCACGACAAGCAGGCCGAGCTGTCCGGCTCCGCGTTCCGCCGCCTGTGCCGCCGTGAATACCTGCACTACCTGAGGGTGCGCGAGTGGCAGGACCTGTACGGCCAGTTGCGGCAGGCGGCCAGGGAGGTAGGCGCCGGCACCGGCAGGGAGAAAGGCTCCCCGCAGTCAGCCGGTGGAAATGGCCGCGCTACGCAGTCCCGCCAGGCCGTGGCACGCACCCGCGAGGCGGAGCCCGGAGCGCGCTACCCCGCGGAACTGGCGAACCGGGTGCACATGTCCCTGCTGGCCGGGCTGCTCTCGCACATCGGGATGCACGACACCGAAACCAGGCCGGGCAGGAAGCGGCGCGGCCCGGCCGAGTTCGCCGGGGCGCGTGGTGCCCGGTTCTCGATCTTCCCGGATTCCGTGCTGGCCAGGAAGCCGCCCGCGTGGGTGGTCGCCGCCGAACTCGTCGAAACGTCGAGGCTGTGGGCCAGGACGGCCGCTCGTATCGAACCGGAATGGGCCGAGCAACTGGCCGCCCACCTGATCAAGCGCAGCTACAGCGAGCCGCACTGGAGCGCGCGCCGCGGCGCGGCCATGGCTCAGGAGAAGGTCCTGCTCTACGGCCTGCCGATCGTGGCGGCCCGCCAGGTCAGCTACGCGCGGGTGGACCCGGCGGCGGCGCGGGAGATGTTCATCAGCCATGCCCTGGTGGAGGGCGACTGGCAGACCCACCACAAGTTCTTCCACGGCAACCAGCGGCTGCTCGAAGAGGCCAGGGACCTGGAGGACAGGGCCAGGCGGCGCGGCCTGGTGGCCGATGACGCCGTCGTGTTCGACTTCTACGACCAGCGGGTTCCCAAGGACGTGACCTCCGGCAGGCATTTCGACTCGTGGTGGAAGAAGGCCCGGCGCGAGACCCCGGACCTGCTGACCCTCACGTTCGGCGACCTGGCCGGGCCGGCCACCGGCCAGATCGAGCCGGCCGACTATCCCGCGAGCTGGGGTGAGCTGCCGCTGTCGTACGAGTTCGCGCCCGGCGCGCCCGAGGACGGGGTGACCGCGGACATCCCGCTGGCCGCGCTGGCCCGGGTGGACGGCGACGAACTGGGCTGGCAGGTGCCGGGCCGGCGGGTGGAATTGGTCACCGAACTGATCAGGTCACTGCCCAAGGAACTGCGCCGGGAGTTCGTGCCCGCACCGGACGTGGCCAGAGACGTCGTGGCCCGGCTGGGCGAGCCGCGCGGCAACCTGCTGGACGCGCTCGGCGCGGAACTCGGCCGCCTCGGCGGGGTGCGGATCCCGCGGGACGCCTGGGATGAGTCCCGGCTGCCGCCGCACCTGAGGATGACGTTCCGGGTGATGGACGGGGATCGGGAACTGGCCCGCGGCAAGGACCTGGGCGCCCTGCGCCAGGCGCTGCGGCCCCGGCTGGCCGAGTTGGTCACCGACGCGGCCGGTGACCTGCTGCGCACCGGCCTGAAGGACTGGAGCATCGGCACGCTGCCGCGGGTGTTCACCTCGGGCCAGCTCACCGCCTACCCGGCGCTGGAGGACACCGGGGACGCCGCCGAGGTCCGGTTGTTCGAGACCCGGGCGCAGGCGCAGGCGGCCATGGTGCGCGGTACCAGGCGGCTGCTCCTGCTGCGCGTGCCGACCGGGCTGCGCTCGATCGCAGACCGGCTGCCCAACCAGCGCAAGCTCGCGCTGAGCCGGAGCCCGTACCCCAGCGTCGGCGCGCTGCTCGACGACTGCGAGGCGTGCGCGGCCGACCAGGTGATCTCCGACGCTGGCGGGCCGGCCTGGGACGCCGAAGGGTTCGCCCGCCTTGTGACGGTGGCGCGCTCCGCGCTGCCGCTGGCGACGTCCCGGGCGCTTGACCTCACCGGGCAGGTGCTCGAGGCGGCGCACGAAGCCGAGTCCCGGCTGGCGAGCACCAGCCCGGTGCTGGCGCGGGCGGTCGCCGACGCGAGGACCCAGTTCGACGCGCTGATCTACCCGCGGTTCGTCAGCGGCACCGGGCTGCCGCGGCTGCCCGACCTGGTGCGCTACCTGCGGGCGATCAGCCGCAGGCTGGACACCGCGGCGCAGGACCCGGCCCGTGACGCGGACCGTACGGCGGTGGTGGCACGGGTCGCCGGCGCCTATCAGCAGGCCGTGGCGGAGCTTCCTCCCGCGCGGCGCCGGGATGCCGACGTCCAGGCGGTGCGCTGGTTGATCGAGGAACTCCGGGTCAGCCTGTTCGCCCAGGTGCTCGGCACTTCCGGCCCGATCTCGGAGAAGCGGATCCGGGCCGCGCTGAGTGCGCTCACCGGCACAAGGTGAGCCTTTAGTAGGCATTCTGAGCTGGAAGCTTTACCGGTTCATGTAACTTTCTTGACTGTTCCTAGACGTTAATGGCACGCTGAGCGGCATGCCTGACCCGGGCCCACCACCCCCCCCAAGCCCGGCCGCCCCACCGGACCACGCCAGCCTGACCGGGACCTGGATGGCGAACGACGGGGGAATGTATTTCCTCCGGCAGGTCGGCGACGTGCTGTGGTGGCTGGGCGCCAGCGGCGGCCTGATGCACCCCGGCCTTGAGTTCTGCAACGTCTTCCATGGATCCATCACCGCCTCGGCCGTGACCGGGGACTGGTCCTGCGTGCCGCGGGGGGCCGCCTCCGGCCGCGGCACGCTGACGCTCCGGCCCGCTGGCGAGCACCAACTGCTCCGGGTCGGGGGATCGGGCGGTTTCGGCGCGTCGATCTGGCGGCGGACCAGCAACTCGGCGTGGCCCCTCATCGCCGTCGACAAGGCCTTCGCGGCGACCCTCAGGAATGTCTTCACCGACGGGGACAGCTATGCGAAGGCCACACTGGCCAGCGCCCTGCGCCCGCTCCGGGATTCGGTGTCTGTGTTTGCGGTCGTGGCAGAGCCGGGGGATGACAGCGCGCCACCGGTGACCGTGGACTATCCCGCCGCGTTCGATGTCGGCCTGCAGGACTTCACCTACAGCGAGTTCATCTGCCTGAACGACCCTGCGGGGTTCGGGAACGGGGACGAGCCCGAAGGGGACGTCCGCTTCGGGTTCCAGGCCGATGTCCGCCAGGTGATGACCAGGCAGCCGGCCTTCCTTGCGGGCCTGGAGCAGCGGCGTGGCAAGGTCGAGCAGCAACTGGCCGGCCGCATCGAGGGCGCGATTCTCATGTTCGGGCGTTCGGCGGACTGTGGTGACCAGGGCGCGGAGACCGCACTGCCGTGCTTCCCTGGCTGGGCCGAGCGCGCCGTCGGCAGCGCCGTTACCTTCAACGGCAAGCCGATCCACGTGGTTGTGCCGCCACTGATAGACGGCGTGACCAGCGCGCCGAACTTCCTCGCCGAATTGTCGTTCGGCGACCCGGTTCGCGTGACCGGCGCGCTGGTGTTCGGCCCCGGCGGTGGCGACCCGGGCAAGCTGGAGATCCACCCGGTCTACGCGGTCGAGAAGATAACGGCGACGTTCGCCAGGGACCTGTCCGGCGCCTGGGCCGACGACGCGGGCAACACCTACTACCTGCGCCATGACCTGACCGACGACTCCGTCTGGTACGCGGCGGTGAGCCCGCTGGGCGGAAGCGCGTTCGGGCAGGTCTTTCGCGGCAGCTTTCTTCCCGGCCATCTGGTCGGCGAGGTCGTCGCCCTGGATTTCGGCTACGGGAGCGCGCCGCCGTCCGAGGTAACCGGGCCACGGATCGGGGACACCGACGCGGTGACGTTCGGGCTCGGGCGCACGGAACTGGCCGGGCGGGAGGTTCCCCTGCTCGCTACCGGGGGGTTCCGGCTGATGAAGCTCTACGACGCCTAGCGGCACGCCGGGCCCGGCGCGCAGCGTGAGACGACGCTGGCCGAGGCCGGTCAGGACAGCACGCCGGTTTTGTAGAAGATGTAGAAACCGATGAGGATGAACACCACGGGAACGATCCACTGGCCCCAGCGCTGGACCGCCTGAACGACCGCCTGATGGCCGGCGAACCGGATGCTCGCCAGGCAGTACAAAGCGACACCCACCAGGAATACCGCGATAATCACGGCGACCTCAACAGCGCTGCTTGTGCGGAAAACCGGGATATAGGCGGACAGGTTGTCGCCGCCGTTGACAACGGTCAGCCCGATGACCCCGGTCAGCCCGGTCACCGCTGCCGGGGAGGCCTGCTGGCCGGACCGGTGCGCGCGGATCGTGGCGGCCAGCTTGTACAGGCCGAGCCCCAGCGGCACCAGGCCGAGCAGCCACAGCCAGTGCAGCGGGATCAGGGCCAGCCCCGCCGCCGCGGCCAGGGATACGCCGATCAGGACGGCGAAGCCCGCGTACTGGCCGGCCCAGATGTGCCAGGGCCGGGGAAGCCCGCTTGCGCGGGAGGAGATGCACAGCACGGTGAGGACCACGATGTCGTCGGCGTTGGTGGCGGCGAAGAGCACGGCGGCAGTCAGCACCACGGCGAAGATCCCGCCTGCCGGCATCCAGGCCTCCAGTCCGCGGCGCGGCCACTCGGGGCAGCGCAGATCCTGGCCTGCCAGGGTAACGGGGCGTGTGGTGAAAGTGGCCGTCAACCCCATCGCTTTGGCGGCGTGAGTGTTGCATACTCACCGTTGTGGACGATCCGTTTGACTTCCAGGTACTGCGGATCCTGCAGCCGGGAAAGTGGCTGCCCAATCGGGCGAGATATGAGGTTTTCAACGATCAGCGGCAGCTTCTGGCTATCGCCACCGAAACCGAGGCCCACACCAGGCTGAAGCTGCTCAGCAAAACGATGCCCGACGCACGGGTGCTCGAGGTCACCACCGCCGCCAGCGAGCCGATACTGACCCTGGTCAAGCACAAGAGGGAACGGATCACCGAACTGCACGGCGCGGACGGCGAACTGGCCGGCCGGATCCGCGCGACCCACACCACCCGCCATTACACCCTGCTCGATGGCGACGACCAGACCGTCGGCAAGGTGGTCGGTGACCTGGCGCTCAAGCATTTCTCCGTGACCGACGGCGAACGGGAGTTCGCCCGGCTGCGCAAGACCTGGGCCGGGCTCACCAAGGAGATGCTCACTCCGTCCGACCACTACCGGGTGGACTTCACCGCCGCGGTCTCGCCGTCGGCGCGGACGCTGACCGTGATGATGGCGATCGTGCTGGACCTGACTCTCTACGGTCCGGTCTGACCCGCCGCCCCGGCGCCACCGGCCGCGGGTGCCTCGATCCGGGCCCGCTCGGCCTCGGTGAACGGGGACGGCTTGCGGAGCACGGGGTCCCAGCGGACCGTCACGACGCGGGCCTCGGCGGCCAGTTCGCCCGATGGCGTGGTGATCGTTTCGCGGGTGGTCAGGCTGGTCGTGCCCAGGCGCTCGGCCTCGATCCGCACCGCCACCCGCCGGTCGGCGTAGCGCACCTCGGCGCGGAGGTCAATCTCCAGGTGGACGACCACGTAGCTGGGGTCGCGGCCGAGCAGTTGCGTGTAGAACGCGTCCCGGCCCTCCTCGAGGTAGGTCAGGAACACCGCATGGTTGACATGGTCCAGGGCGTCGACGTCACGCCACCGCACGTCCACCGAATGCTCTCTTGCCGCGGCCATGCGCTCGCTCCCTCCACGGCACCGCCGGGCCACTCACGGTAGCCGGGCGGGCAGCCCGAAGCGGGCGAACACCTCCGCGGCGGTGACCTGCCTGCCCCCCGGGAGGTCCACCCGGTCGAAGGTCACGAACCCGGTGACCGCGGCGATCCGGTCGCCATCCAGGGTCAGCACGTCGATCACGCCCGCGGTGTAGTCGCCCTTGTCCCGGTCGAACATGTAGCAGCCCACCGCAAGCTGCCCGTTCGCCCGGGTGGGCAGGTGCTTCCAGCGCACCCCCAGCGGATCGCGGATCAGCCAGTCGCGGATCGACGCCACGCCCTGGAACCAGGTCGGGTGCGGTGGCATGGACCAGGTCGCATCCTCGGTGAGCATGTTCACGAGGGTGTCGGCGTCGCCCCGTTCCATGGCGTCGGTGTACTGCTGCACGATCTCCCTGGTCCGGTGGTCGCCGAGGTCCCGCAATATCGACTGCTGGGTTCGGGCGGGCATGCTCCCGTTTGCCGCGGCGCGGGCGCGCTGCAGTGCGCTGTTCACCGCGGGCACCGACGTGCCCAACTGGCTGGATATCTCCGCCACGGAGAAGCCGATCACGTCGCGGAGCAGGAGCACGGCACGCTGCCGTGGCGGCAGCCGCTGCAGCGCGGTCAGGAACGCCAGTTCCACGCTCTCCCGCTGCTCGTAACGCGCCTCCGGCGAGGGCCCCGCGGCCCCGGTCAGCCACAGGTCCGGGTAGGGCTCCAGCCATACCGGGTCCTGCACCGCCGCTTCCACCTCGATGCCCGTGCCAGCGGCCGGGCCGAAACTGACCGGCAGTTCCCGCCGGGACCGGTGCCTGGTGATGTCAAGCGCGGCGTTGCCCGCGATCGTGTACAGCCAGGACCGCACCGAGCCGCGGCCCTCGAACCGGGGCAGGCCCCGCCAGGCGCGCAGCAGCGCGTCCTGGAGTGCGTCCTCGGCGTCGTGCAGTGAGCCGAGTATCCGGTAGCAGTGGGCCCGCAGTTCGGCGCGGTAGGGCTCGACCAGCTCGCCGAACGCGCCCTGGTCACCCTCGCTGGCCCGCTTCACCAGTTCGTTCTCATCGGCCCGTGCGGGCCGGGCTGCGGTCACGGTCACAACGCTAGCCCGCCCGGCCCGGGCCTGCCGTGCAGGGGCATCAGTCGGTGAACGTCGGGTCCGGCCCGTGCAGCCGGGGCGCCCGTCCCCTGGGTTCCTCCCAGTCTTCCTGCCTGCCCAGCGCGGTCAGGTCAAGCAGCGAGTAGGCGCCGCCGAGGCTGTCGGTGCCGCGCGCGTAGGTCGAGTAGGTGTGGAAGATGTCGTCGCCGTCGCGCAGGAAGCAGCTGAAGCCGGGCACCTCTGCCGTGGTGGTGTCGCCGCTGACGATCTCCGGCTCGGGCCGGAAGTTGTACTCCAGTTGCGGTCTCGACCTGTCCAGGGTGGCCTGGAAGTCGTAGTTGAAGTCGCTGCCGTGTGAGGAGTACCAGGGGGCCGTCCAGCCCCTGCTGGCCTGGTACTTCTGCAGCTTGGCCAGCGGGGCGCGGGAGACAAGCACGAAGGCGGTGTCCCTGGAGCGCAGGTGGGTGAGCACCCCGTCGGCCAGTTCGTCGATGCTGGCCGTGCAGCCCGGGCAGGCCGCGTCCCAGTCCGGGTCGAACATGACGTGCTGGACGATGAGCTGGCTGCTATCCCCGAACAGGCCGGGCAGCGTGATCTTGCCCTCAGGGCCTTCGAACGCGTACTCCTTGCCGATCCGGACCATAGGCAGCCGCCGCCGCTCCGCGTTCAGCGCGTCACGGCTGCGGGTGTGTTCCTTTTCCGTGGCGAGCAGCCGCTTCCTGGCTGCCAGCCACTTCTCGCGCGTTACGACCTCGGGATACGCCATGTGAACCTCCCGGCCTGGGCGGGTGACCTTCGTACCGCCTCACCCATGGGACGGACCCGGTGGCCGCGATTCATCGCTCCTGGCCCGAAAACCAGTTCGCCGGTAGTCTCCAGCGGTGCCCGAGAACGCACGGCCCGCGGACCAGCAGCCCGCGCCGGTCTGCCTGGGAACCTGGCCCACCCCGGTCGAGCCGGCCCCCCGTCTCGCGGCCGCGGCCGGGCTGGCGGCGGACGCTTTGTGGATCAAGCGCGACGACCTGAGCGGGCTCGGCGGCGGCGGGAACAAGGTCCGCAAGCTCCAGTACACCTGCGCGCAGGCGCTCGCCGTGGGTGCGACAACCCTGGTCACCAGCGGCGCGCCGCAGAGCAACCACGCAAGGCTGACGGCCGCCGCTGCGGCGCGCCTCGGCCTGCGTGCCGTGCTCGTCCTCGGCGGGGAGCGGCCCGCGCTGGCCCAGGGCAACCTGGCGCTGGACCACCTGGCGGGTGCCCGGCTGGCCTGGCTGCCCGGCGCCACGCCGGAGCGGCTCCGCGACGAGGTGGAGCGCCAGGCCCAGCAGGTACGCGAGGACGGCGGCGTGCCGTTTGTGATCCCGTTCGGCGGGTCGAGTTCCTTCTCCGCCCGTGGGTACGCCGACTGCGGTGCCGAACTGCTTGACCAGTTGCCCGGCATCGACCACGTGGTGGTGGCGTTCGGATCCGGCGCGACCATGGCGGGGCTGGTCGCCAGCCTCGGCGCCGGCCGGGTCATCGGCATCGACACCGGTGCCGTCGCCGATCCGGGCGTCACGCTTGATGAGCTTCTCGACGGCATGCCTGATGTAGCGGTCCGCCGGGCGGACCTGCGGATCGACCGTGGCCAGGTGGGTGCCGGGTACGCGGCGCTGACCCCGGATGCCGCCGCGGCGATGCGGCTTGCCGCGCGCACCGAGGGCATCTTCCTCGATCCCACCTACACGGCGCGGGCCCTGGCCGGGCTGGTCGCCTGCGTTGCCGACGGCCGCATCGGACCCCGGGACCGCACGGTTTTCGTGCATACCGGGGGACTGCCCGGCCTGTTCGGCCACCCCGCACTCCCACAACTGGCCTAGGTTCCCCGCACCCCGCCCGCAGGCTCGGCCCAGACGACCTTGCGGTGGTGGCCGGTGCGCTCCCAGCCCCAGCGGTCGCTGAGGGCGGCGACAACGGTCAGCCCGCGCCCGCATTCGTCGTCGGCGTCCGGCTCGCGGGGCTCCAGGTCGCGCGGGCTGTGATCCCACGCCTCGATAATCAGGGACTTCTCGCTGGCCAGCAGGCGAAGGGTGATCGGGGGGCGGTCGGGCAGCGCAACGGAGGCCTCAGCGGCGTTGGTCATTAACTCGCTGACGATCAGCGCGGCATCGTCGGCGAGATCACGCAGCCCCCACTCGTGCAGCACAGCCACGGCGTGCAGGCGGGCGCTGGGGATCGCGCCCGGCAGCGGGGCGAGTTCCAGGAAAGTCGTGCTGTGGAGGGCGGTGCCAGCACCGGGGCGGCTCACGGTGCGGGTGTCACTCCGGCCTGTCATGTGGCTCAATTTCGCAGGCCGGCGCACTATTAAGCTATGTGGCGCGGGCAGAGGCCACGATCCGCCACAACCGCCCCGGAGGTCTGCCACGATGGCAGGCGCGACCCAGAAACCAACCCCGCCGCGTTCCTCGGCGGCGAACTGCGGCGCGCCCGGATGGCCGCCGGCTTCAGCAGCCAGGACGCCTTAGCGGCCAAGCTGGGCTTCGACCGCACGGTCGTCGCCAAGGCCGAGACGGGCGAGCGCCCGCCGACCGACGACGTGCTGGCCGCCTGGTGCCAGGCATGCCGCCTGGACGAAGAACTGTTCGGCCGGCTGGCGCGGCTGGCCCGGCGGGCGGACGGCCCG
>Ga0207665_10000345_pt1 | contig 32129 bp, 22 predicted proteins | sample LARL112metaG_FD_184351 | JGI IMG/M metagenome (GOLD analysis project Ga0207665, IMG submission 184351) | Corn, switchgrass and miscanthus rhizosphere microbial communities from Kellogg Biological Station, Michigan, USA - LAR L11-2 metaG... | ecosystem: Host-associated > Plants > Roots >... | reverse complement strand
CGAGTGGAGACGCCCGAAGAAGTCCGGGACCGGGTCCTCGAAGCGGCGGAGTACATCCAGCCTGACCGGCTCGGCACGACCGATGACTGCGGTTTCGCGCCCTTCAGCGACGACACTTCCACGGACCGCGAAACGGCGTTCGCCAAGATCCGAGCGCGCGTGGCCGGCACCGCGCTGGCGGCCCGGGCGCTGCGGGTGTGATCACGCCTTGCCGCGCAGGCTAGTTTTCTTAAGGACGCAAACAGGGGATGTGCAGATGCCGCAGCGCGAAGTGACGACCCTGGCGGGCGGGTGCTTCTGGTGCCTCGAAGCCGCCTTCCAGGACTTGAAAGGGGTCGAGAAGGTCCAGTCGGGATACGCGGGCGGGCACGCCGCGAACCCGTCGTACGAGGACGTTTGCACGGGCACCACTGGCCACGCCGAGGTCGTCCAGATCACTTTCGACCCCACGGTCGTGTCCTTCAGCGACCTGCTGCACGTCTTCTTCACGATCCACGACCCGACTACACTCAACCGCCAGGGCGGGGATGTCGGGACGCAGTACCGCTCCGCCGTGTTCTACCACACGCCGGAGCAGAAGGCGGTGACGGAGCAGGTCATCAAGGAGCTCGCAGCGGAGCACGTGTGGGACGATCCGATCGTGACCCAAGTGAAGCCGCTCGAGAGTTTCTATCCGGCCGAGGAGTACCACCGCGACTACTTCCGCCGTAACCCGAACCAGGGCTACTGCAGCGCGGTGATCGCCCCCAAAGTGGCCAAGGTACGCAAGCTCTACTTCGACAAGCTGAAGCAACCGGTCGGCTGATGGCCGCGGCCCCCGAGGGGTGGTTGCGCGGAACGCCGCACGCCAGCGACAGGGAGGGAGCACATGACGCGTTGGACCATTTTGGCGGCGTTGCTCGCGACACCGGTGTTGACCGCTGCCCAGGCGCCGCCCGCCGGGTCGAGTGAGCCGTTCGTAGTGGAGTATTACTACAAGACCCGCTGGGGCTTTGCCGACGAGTTCATCCGGCTCTTCAAGAAGAACCACTTCCCCGTCTTGCAGCGCGAGATCGCGCTCGGGCATATCCAGCGGGTGACCGCGGAAGCGCCTCGGTTCCACGGGACCGAGGACGGGCGCTGGGACTATCGCGTCACGATCGTGTGGAAGAACGCGGCGGCGCCGCACGAGCCGTTCCCCGAAGCGGAGCTGAAACGTCTGTTTCCCGACCAGGAGACGTTTCGGCGTGAGGAGCAGCGGCGCTTCGAAATCCTCGCCGCGCACTGGGACCTGCCGGTGGTCAGCGTGGATCTGACGCGGCCCTAGGGGCGGGCCGGGTTTTCCCGAGATAGGTCCGCACCAGCGGAGCCACACGCCCGCGTACCAGCGCGGACTTGAGGTACTCCCGTTCGTCCGGTGTGACCTCCGCGAGGTACTGCTCCCCGCTCCCTGCGCCCTCTTTGATCGCGACGGGGATCCCGTCTCGGTACAGGATCCGATTCGTCGCAACCCCGGCGACCACCTCTCCCGGCGTCACGATCCCCACCAGGTTGAGCGGGTCGGCCCCACTCACGGCCACCAGCTCGCCGCGTGGCTCCTCGCGCCGCACGCTGCGCAGCAACCCCACCGCCTCCGGCAGCGCATACTGCTCCCCCGAGAACCCACCCACGAAGCGCCCGCCGCGAATCTCTCCTCGCGCCTCGAGCCGCCGGTACACCCGCAGGATGTCGCGCCAGGGCGTAAGCAGGGTCTCGCGCGTCACGAGCCGACGGAACACCACTCCGTACCGGCGCAGCAGCTGCCACGCCACCGCTTCCGCGACGGCCTCTTCGGGGAGCGGCACCGCCGGGCGCCGCACGCGCGACCATCGCCCTGCCGTTTCGACTCCGAACGGCGCCACATGCCCTCGCCGCCGGAACCCCCCGATCGGGCGGCGCCGATCGGACGGCACGAGCAGGGCCCGCAGCCCTGCGAAGCTGTCCGAGGTCACGAGCCCCCACGCGACCAGCTCACCGAGTCCCTTCTCCGCCTCGGTACGCAACAGTCCCGTCGCGTTCACGAGGTCGCCGAAGAACGACGCGCCTCGCTGGTCGAGCGCCTCGAGGACGGCCCGGGCCGAATGTGAGAGCGGGAGGTGCGCTGGATCGGGCTGTACCGTCAGGGACCGCCAAACTGCTCCCCGCTCCCTGCGAAACAGCGCGATCGGCGTCGTGCGGATTGGCCCCGACTTGTGGCCCCCGTTCGAGGGCGCCGCCGGCGACAGCCGGCCCCAGGCGATCTCCCCTGAAAGGCACAGGCCGTCGAGCCACAGAGGGTCGTACTCGCCGAGCCGGGCCGGGAGCACATCGGCTTCCCACGCACCCGCCGGCACCTCGTATCCGTCGAGCAGCTCGAGCACCGCGCCGAGCCCGTCCGGCCCCTCGGCCCGGGCGTCCGGCGTGACCCGCTGCCAGCGCAGCAGGAACCGCATGAAGTCCGCCGCCGTGACCGGCTCGATCTCGTGGCGCAGCCGGTCGAGTGTGTAGCGGTGGATGCGCGCGAGCAGGCGCCGCTCGCACCACTCGAGCTCGGCGACTCCAGGAGTGAACCGGCCGCGCAGTACGAAGCCTTCGTGCTCGAGCGCGCCGAGCCCGAAGTCGACCTCCGGCACCGCCACGCCCAGCGAGCGGGCGAGTTCGGCGGCCGTCGTGGGACCGACCGCTTCGAGCCGGCCGCGCACCAGCTCGCGCAGCGCGTCCTCGCGCGTCCATGCTCTGGCGCGATCGCGCTCCGGCACGCTCAGCGCCGGCTCGCACTTGGCTCCGGGGAACACCGCCTCCAGCATCGGCAACCGCTCGGCGGCCACGCACAGCCGTGGGTCGTGCAATAGCATCCCCGCTCGTCCAGCTCTCGCCAGCTCCTCGAAATACGCCTGCTGTTCCGAGTTCCGCGCTCCGACTTCCGCGTTCGGGATGGCCCCCATGACTAGCAACGCATCGTGTAGCTCATCCGCGCTCCCGACCTCTGGCCACGCCTCGTCTTTCACCCGATCGATCGCCGCCTGATCGAGCTTCCCGAGCTCCTCCGCGGTCTTCACGTCGAGCCCGCGCCGCGTGATCACCGCCTGGGTGCGGCGCTCTTCCAACGGGGCGTCGTCGAGGAAGGCGTATGGCTTGGCATTGATCACCTCGTGCGCGAGCAGTGACGGCTCCGTGGTGTCGCGCGCCACGAGCGTGAACTGGCCGGCCGCCATCCTCTCGAGCACGCCCTTCAAGCCGGGGAAATCCATCGCTTCGAGCAGACAGTCCGCGATGGTCTGCTGCACCAGCGGGTGGTCGGGAATCTCGCGGTCCCCCACCAGGTTCTCGGGGCACGCCAGCTGGTCGGGGAACACAGCGGCGACCAGGTCCTCCGCATCCATGCGCTGGAGCGGCGTGGGGACCTTCTTCCCGCCGCGGGCGCGCAGCACGGCGAGCGCCCGGGTCGCGTTCCAGCGCCAGCGCGAGCCGAACATCGGCGCGTCGAGCATGGCCTGCACCAGCAGGTGCTCGGCGGTCTCGGGCTTCAGATACTGGAACACGTCCTCGAGCGGGAAACTGTGCTGGGGGCCGAGCGACAGGACGATCGCGTCTTCGGTGGCCGCGGCCTGGAGCTCGAAGTTGAAGCTGCGGCAGAAGCGCTTGCGGAGCGCGAGTCCCCAGGCGCGGTTGACCCGACTCCCGAACGGTGCGTGCAGCACCAGCTGCATCCCGCCTGCCTCGTCGAAGAACCGCTCCAGCACGAGGGTCTCCTGCGTCGGGGTGACCCCCAGGATCTTCTTCGAGGCGTCGAGATACTCGACTATCTGGCGGGCCGCCGGCTCGGCAACGCCCGGGATCTCGCCCGCGAGCCAGGCAATGGCCGCGGGGAGGTCCCCCAGCCGACCGTCGACGTCCCGGCGCAGCCGGGACACCTCCTGCGACAGCTCCGGCGTGCGACCCGGCGCCTCGCCCAGCCAGAACGGGATCGACGGGGGCTGGCCCTGGGCGTCCACGACGCGCACCTGGCCCGACTCGATCTTCTGGATCAGATACGAGCGGTTGCCCAGCTGGAAGATGTCGCCGGGCATGCTCTCAATCGCGAAATCCTCGTTGAGCGTGCCGACGAATGTTTCGGTCGGCTCGAGAATCACGCGGTAGTCGCCGATGTCCGGAATCGCCCCGCCCGACGTGAGCGCGGCGAGCCGGGCGCCACGCCGCGCACGCAGTCGGCGATTCACACCGTCATAGTGGACATACGCGCCGCGCCGCCCGCGCCGCGTGGTAAATCCCTCGGCGAGCATCTGCACCACGGCGTCGAAATCCTTGCGCGAGACGTCGCGGTACGGGTACGCCCCCCGCACCAGGTCGAACAGCGCGTCCTCCTGCCACTCCTCGCAGGCCACCGCCGCCACGACCTGCTGCGCCAGAATGTCGAGGGGGTGCTCCGGGATGACCAGCCGGTCGAGCGTGCGCTCCCGGGCGGCTCGCACCAGCGCCGCGCACTCGATCAGCTCGTCGCGCGACAGCGGAAACAGCCGGCCCTTTGGCACGGCGGCGAGATGGTGTCCCGAGCGACCGACACGCTGCAGCAGCGTCGCGATCGAGCGGGTCGAGCCGATCTGGCACACCAGGTCCACGGCGCCGATGTCGATCCCCAGCTCGAGCGACGCGGTTGCGACCAACGCCTTGAGCTTCCCCTCCTTGAGCCTGGTCTCGGCATCGAGGCGCTTTTCTTTGGAGAGGCTGCCGTGGTGCGACGTCACCTGATCCGCGCCCAGTCGCTCGGAGAGATGCAGCGTCAGCCGCTCCGCCAACCGGCGCGTGTTCACGAACACCAGCGTGGTGCGATGCTCGAGGATGAGCTGCACCAGGCGCTCGTAGATCTCCTCCCACACTTCGGCCGCCATCACCGCCTCGAGCGGCGAGGAGGGAATCTCGAGCGCCAGATCGAGCGTGCGCGCGTGTCCCGAATCGATAATGCAGGTGTCGGGTGTTGGGCGTCGGGTGCCGGAAAGGAACGCGGCTATGTCCTCGATGGGCTTCTGTGTCGCCGACAGGCCGATCCGCTGCAAGCGCCGGCCGGCGAGGTGCTCCAGCCGCTCGAGCGACAGCGCCAGGTGGCTGCCCCGCTTGTCGCGCGCCACGGCGTGGATCTCATCCACGATCACGGTGCGCACGCCGCGCAGCATCTCGCGGGCGCGCTCGGACGTGAGGATGAGATAGAGCGACTCGGGCGTCGTGACGAGGATGTGCGGGGGCCGCCGCACCATCTCCTGGCGCTCCGCGCCCGGCGTGTCGCCGGTCCGCACCAGCGTGCGGATTTCGACGTCCGGCAAACACAGCTGCTCGAGCGTGTGCCGGATTTCGGCTAGCGGCTCCGCCAGATTCTTCTGGACGTCGTTGGAGAGCGCCTTGAGCGGCGAGACGTACACGACCTGCGTCCCGTCGGCGAGCGTCCCATCGAGACCCTGCCGCAGCAGCGAGTCGATCGCCGCCAGGAAAGCGGCGAACGTTTTGCCGGAGCCCGTTGGGGCCGCGATCAGGGCGTTGCGGCCGGCCTGGATGAGCGGCCACGCGCGCCGCTGCGGCTCGGTGGGCTCTCGGAAGCGGGACTCGAACCAGCGCTCAATGGCGGGATGAAAACCGGACAACGACATGCTGAAATATGGCGAAGATTTACCGAAGCAGCGACACCCCGCGCGACGCCGCGATGCGTTCCACGGTCTCCCCGATCTTGTTGTTCGGCGTCGACGCGCCCGCCGTCACGCCTACCGTCAGCGGCCCGCGGGGCAGCCACCCGGTCATCAGCCGCTCCTCCTTCGCCCCCACCGGGCGGAACCGGATCGCCCCGGTCTCCGGGTCGATGCAGCTCGCGTCCTCTATGTGATAGGTCGGCGCCCGGTCATGACAGATGGCGGCGAGGTGGGTCGTGTTGCTCGAGTTGTACCCCCCGATCACGACCATCAGGTCGAGCGGATCGGCGATGAGCTTCAGCACCGCGTCCTGACGGTCCTGCGTGGCCGAGCAGATGGTGTCGAAGGTGCGGAAGTGCTCGGGCAGCGCGCCTTCACCGTACCGCTTCGCCATGCTCCGCCGGATCTCGGCCGCGATGGCGAGCGACTCTCCGGATAGCATCGTGGTCTGATTCGCCACGCCGATGCGCGCCAGGTCCCGATCCGGATCGAAGCCCGGCGACATCTTGCCTTCGAAGCGCTGCAGGAACCGCCCCCCGGTCCCCGCTCCCTCGATGTACGCGCAGACTTCCCGCGCTTCCGTCATGTCGCGCACGACCAGGTACTTGCCGCCGGCGTACTTGGTGACCTGACTGGACGTCGCCTTCGTCTCCTCGTGGTGGTACTTGCCGTGGATCACGGCCGTGAAACCGTCCTTGGCATAGGAGTCGACGCGCTTCCACACGTTGAGCACCGATCCGCAGGTCGTGTCCACCAGCACGCACCCGACCGCGCGCAGCCGCTCGAAATCCTTCACGGTGACCCCGAAAGCCGGGAGAATCACGACATCCGCCGGCGTGACCCCGCCGAAGTCGAACTCACCGTCGTCCGGCCGGTGGAGGAACTCGACGCCCATGGCCTGCAGCTTCTTGTTGACGTGCGGATTGTGGATGATCTCGCCGACCAGAAACACGCGCCGCTCGGGAAACTTGGTGCGGGTTTCGTAGGCGTACTCGACGGCGCGATCCACACCGTAGCAGAACCCGAACTCGCGCGCGAGCTTGAACGTCAGGTCGCCAACCACGAGGACGTAGCCGTGGGCGCGGATGCGATCCACCACTTGGCTGTGATAATCGGCCGCGAGGGCCCCCTCGATGTCGCCCTTGAGGCCAAAGCCGCGTCGGAAGTAGGTCTGTTCCACGACGTCAATCTAACCGTGCACCGCGCCCATGGCGCACGGCATCCATGACACGCTGCACCGCCAGGCCGTCGTAGAACGTGGCGGGCTCACCTGCGGCGGGCCGGCCCTCGAGTACGGCGACCATATCCCGCATCAGTCGCACGAACGAGCGAGCCCACATGTTGTTGGGAGCGGTCTGCTCCCACAGGTCATCCGACACGCTGGCATCCTCGAGCGGCCCGCCGAGACGGCCGATCTCGAGCGACGTCTCGCCCGTCAACACGAGCGTGCCGTCGCGTCCGGTGATCTGGGCGAAATGCCCGGGCCCGTGCGACGCCACCGTCGTCAGCGTGATGGTGGCAACCGCGCCGCTCGCGAGCCGCATCACGAAGCTCGCGTATTCGTCGGCGGTGACCGGGCGCCGCACGCGCTGCTCGTCGTAGCGCTCGGGAACGAACGTGGCCGCCCGGCCGCCGACCTCGACGACTTCACTCCCGGTCCAGAAGCGGCACAGGTCGATGAGATGTGACCCGACCGCGCCCAGGATGCCGCCGCCTCTCGCGGCATCGTACCACCAGCTCCAGGGAGCGTCGAACGCCTGCGGCCGTCCGTCGCCGCGCACGTACGGTCTGAGCACGAGCTCGAGATGGAGGACCGGTCCGATGGCGCCGACCTGGATCAGCTGCCGCACCTTGCGCCGATTGGGCTCGTAGCGCAACTCGTGGTCGATACGGGCCAGCCCACGGCTCCGCTCCGCGACCTCGAGCATCTCCTCCGCCTCCCGGACCGTGAGCGCCATCGGCTTCTCGCACAACACGTGCTTCCCCGCCTCCAGCGCCGCGATCGCGTGACGGGCGTGGGCGTCGGGCGTCGAGGACACGATGACGAGGTCGACCTCGGGAGCGCGGGCGAGCGCCTCACCGCTCCCGAATGCGTTGGGAATGTCGAACTCCGCCGCGACGGCGCGGGCGCGCTCCATGCTGCCGCTCGCGATCGCGGTCACCGCTACGCCCGGCACGAGGCGCAGCGCCGGGACCTGCACCCGACGCGCGAACCCCGTGCCAATCAGCCCGACCTGGAGCGTCACCGTGTCAGCCGGCAGGACACGGTGTCCGTCTCGAGCGGCACCGCATCGAACGACGCCTCGAGCGCCACGCGCCCCGCGGCCATCGTCTCCATCCCGCTGCCACGCGCGACGAGCGTGATGGCACCACCGGTCTGCCGCACCTTGACCACGCCGCTGTCCAGCGCCAGGCCGTGCGCCACGTCGCTCATCATGTATCTCACGCCCACCGTCGCGCCGTGCGGCGAAACCGTATCACCCCGCTGCAACAGCGGCCACGGGCCACCGGCCAGCGAGTCCGCCCCGGTCCCGCGCAGCCACACGACCACGCCGTTCCCCTCGCTCGACGCCTGCAGCAACAGCCCCGCCTTCCCGGGACCGCCGCTGCAGCGCTTCGCGCGCGCCGGAGCGTCGAATCGGATGGTGTCCCGGTGCGGGGGGACCACGCCGGCGCGCACCCGACTCACCTGCTCGGGCGCGCGGCCGCAAGCGGCGCCCAGCAGGGCGAGCGCAACGCCCACGAATCGAGGCAGGCTCAGGAGGACGCTCGCGCGCCTGGCGGGGTCGTGAGGCCGAGGATACCGCGGGCAGCGGCGGTCGTCAGCGTGTGCGGCGCGAGCGCCTCGACCAGCCCTGGAGGCAGAGGCTGCGGCTTCAGCTCCTTACGGTCCACGCACACCAGCACCATCCACCCCGCGGCACCGAGCCGCGGCGGATCGCCACGCAGCACGTCGAAATTGAGGGTCATCGACTTGGTGCCGACGCGGCCGACGTATGTCGCCACGCGCAGCCGGTCGTCCAGCCGCGCGGGGACGTAGAACTCGCTATGAACGGCCTTGCGTGGCAGAAAGATGTCGTAACGGTCGAACACCCGGGCGTAAGCGAGGCCGCAGGCGCGGAACAGCTCCGTCTCGGCAATCTCAAAGAAGCGGACGTAAGACCCGTAGAAAATGATGCCGGCGAAGTCCACGTCGGACCACCGGACATACTCTTCGATGATGTATGGCTTAGCGGACATGCTTCCCGAACGTGGAAACCGAGCGGGAAGCTAGGGGGCGCGAAACCCCCACGCCAGGATAGCGGCGCTAAACGCGCGTCCCCGGCCCGGAGGCTCCGTGCCCGTTGGACCGGAGCCCATAGGCTCGCAACCGGCGCCACAGGGTGGTACGGCTGATACCGAGCCGTCGCGCAGTCTCGGCCAGTTTGCCGTGCGTCACCTCGAGCGTGTCGAGGATGGCCTGGCGCTCGCGATCGGCCAGCGTCGGGCTGTCTCCGCCGTCCGCCAGGAACACGACTTCACCCAGCTCGAGCGACCCCTGCTTCAGGGCTCGGCCCCGGCCGCCGAACGCAATGAGCCGCTCGCGCAGGTTCTCGCCCCGATGCGACGCGCCGTCCCCGAGAGCGTCGAGGGTGCGCCGCGCCCGCTGGTTCGCATACAGCATTCGCCCGTAGGGGTCGAAGACGACCACACCCTCGCTGAACGTTTCCATCACGGCCTGCCCGAGCGGGGCGAAGCTCAGGGGGGGTGGGAGATTGGGGTTCTTCTCTCTCGCAGCCATACGTCCTTGCATAGCCTGGTTCCGGGTCAAAGTTCCAGAGAGCACCACTGTAAGCAAGACCCGCAGAGCGACCGGAGGTCACAGCGCCGTGGACGTGTTCTCAGCGACGCCGGCCCTGTCTGCCGCCCCGCTTCAGGCGTTCCCGTTCCCCCCGGGATAGACCGCTCAGCTGGCGGTGCAGATCCTCCAGCGACTCCGACCGCACCGCCTCGCGCTTGCCCCTCAGGACCGTGAAGCGGACCGGCCGGTCCAACGGGGGTAGATCGCGCGGCTGCAGCCGCCTCGCCTGGCCCTCTTTGAGGCGCAGTCGCACCACGCCTACCCCCTGCTCTACCTCGTAGTCCACCGGCACGCGGTCACCGTAGACGTGTACGGAGGCGGGGAGTGCCTCCAAGGCGCGACGCTCGGCTTCAGGGACCACTTCATCTACGTCGAGCACCAACCGTGTGTTGATGAACTCATCCCACGAGCCGACCCGTGAGAGCTGGGCTCCGAGCCGGGCGCTCACGTGCTCTGTGCCCGCTTGCGTCAGCCGCCCGCCCGAGCGCCGCCAGTAGAATCCGAGCCGCTCGAGCGCCCGCCGGACGCGTGCCTGATCGGGGTGCGGCGTGTGGCCGGCGAGCAGCGCCTCGACCAGCGCCGCCCGCGCGGCGTCGGCGAGCTCCGGCGGGAACGGGCTCGGGAGCGGCTCGACGTCGCGCTCGAGCAGGAACCCGAAATAGCTGACCGTCTGGACCCGCATCAGGCCCTCGTGCCGGCGCTGCCGCTCGAACACGACCGTGGGCGCGCCGCGCCGCGCGTAGCGGCGGATCGCACGCTCGGGCAGCTGCGTTCCCTCGATGCTGGCGCGCGGCACCCCGAAGCGGTCCGCGAAGTAGCGCAGCGTGCCCGCGACGGCGCCCCAGCTCGAGCACACCGACCCGCGGCTCACGCGGGCCTCGCGGCCGTCGGCCGTTTCCTCGTCGATGACCAGGTCGAACGGCTGGATCTTGGCCACGAGATCCGCGAACGCCGCGAGGGTCTTGTCACCCGCGTGAGGTAGCCGCTCCGATAGTGGCAGCTCGAGCTGGCGATAGACCGACGCCAGTCCGAGCGCCACATCCTCGATCGCCTTGACGAGTACGCCGCGGCCTTCGGCCCAGCGATCGACCTCCTCACGGAACAGGTGGCGCGGCAGGCCGTACACCTCCCCCAGGAAGCCGTGCTTGTTGACCGCCTCGGCGTAGACGTTGTACGCGGTGAGGTGGTCGCTCCCGGACACGATCAGGCCCCGCAGGTCCCGCTCCTCGCGCGTCATGCGGTGCAGCGACTCGACACTTGCCGCGACCGCCACCATCGGAACGAGATCGGGATCGGCGTGATAGAGCAGCTCGCCCCACGGTCGCTCGACCGGCATCGCCTCCACTTCGCGGCCGTAGCGGGTCAGCCGCCCGCGCTCGATCAGTCCGCGCTCCGTGAGCAGCTCGACGGCGTCACGGTACGCCTTGCGGTCGAGCGGCACCGGCAGATCGAGCTCGCGCGCGTCCACGCCGAGCGCCGCGCACGTGATGGCCACCCGTTCCGCGTCGCCGGCGAGCTGGAACTCCGGCGGCGTCGGCTGGAGCTGCTCGAATACGAGCTCGCGGTCGCTCAGGATGTAGACCTCGCCGCCTTCCACGCGCCCGTGGACGCGGCCCGCCATCTGGAGAATTTCGTTCGCGCCGAGGTAGAGCCGCGTCAGCACGTTGCGACCCCGCTCGACGACATTGGCGTAGCGCGCGTCGTAGATCACCACCGTATCGAGGCCGCGGATGTTGAGGGCTGACTGGCCGGCTGCCGTCATCGCCAGGAGGAATGGCCGGCGCACCTGACCGTCGAGGAACGGCCGGATGACCCGGATCGGCTCGCCTCCGTGGTAGAACGCGGTCGGGAGTCCCTGCCAGCGGTCGCCGAGCTCCTTCGCGATCTGCTCGACTTCGGCCCGGGTGGGCACGAACACCGCCACGCCGCGCCGCTCCCGCAGGACGCGCTTCATGAAGCGATCGTTCAGGAACTCGAGCGGCTTCTGGGGAAGGACGTGCACATCGGCCGCCCGCGCGGGATCGAACGCCCGGGTCTCGAGGACCTCGACCGACCCCAGGTAGCGCGCGTAAAAGGCGGGATCCACGGTGGCGGAGAGCCAGATGAAGCGGCAGCCCGCTCGCTTGCCGAGCGCCAGGCACAGCTCGAGCTCCGCAGACGTCTGGTGGATCTCGTCCACCACCAGCGTATCCCGCGCGGTGATGAGACCGTCCTCGAACCAGCGGCGCGCGATTCCGGTGGTCACGATCACGACGTTCCACGTCGGCGTCTCCGGCGTGGCTTCGCGCTCTCGGTTCACGACCCCGACCTTGAGCGGCGCCTGCAGGATGGTCGTCGCGATCGACCGGATCGCGAGCGTCTTCCCGGTGCCCGTCCCCGCCACGATCCCGAACCCCCGCCCCGACGCCGCGAGGCGCCGGATGTCCTCGCCGTGCTCCCGGGCCAGCAGGGTCTCGATATCGAGGCTCATCGCCAGCTCGATGGTTTCGCAAGCCGCGCGCGTAGGGGCGATCACCACGACGCGCCCGGTGGCGGGCTCCGCGGCGAGGAAGGCGTTGGGATCGGGGGGAAGGAAGTGGTCGCGGGAAATTCGCACGGTCGCAATATAGATTGGCGGAGGAGGGAGAGATGCTCCATCGACGCCTGACATTCCTGCTGATAGTCCCGTCGCTCGCGGTCGCGCCGCGCGTCGCATCAGCGCAGCGGCTCGAACGGACACCCGAGCACCCCACCCCGGAGCACCTCGAAGCGCAGCTCCGCTATCAGACCGGTCACGTCACCGTGCGCGGCGGCCTCGCGACCCTCGAGCTGCCCGCGGACTTCCGGTACCTCGACCCCCAAGAGACCGACATCGTGCTACGGGCGTGGGGCAACCCGCCCGGCAACGAAACCCTGGGGATGCTCGTCCCCGCCGGTGTCCGCGTGCTCGCTCCTGAGGGTTGGGGCGTCATCATCAGCTTCAGCGAGGACGGCTACGTCAAGGACGACGACGCAGCCAAGATCGACTACCACGAGCTCCTCACGACCATGCAGCGGGCGATGCGGGAGGCGAATCCCGAGCGCGCGAAAGCCGGCTACGCGACGGTGGAGCTCGTGGGGTGGGCCGAGCCCCCCCACTACGACAGTGTGGCCCACAAGCTCTACTGGGCGAAGGACCTCAAGTTCACGGACGACTCGACGCACACACTCAACTACAACATTCGCGTGCTGGGCAGGCGCGGGGTCCTCGTGCTCAACGCCGTCGCATCCATGGATCGGCTCGAGCCGGTCAGGCGGGACATGGCGAAGGTGATCGGCTTCGTCGAGTTCAACGGGGGTCACCGCTACGCCGACTTCATCCCCGGCACGGACAAGGTGGCCGAGTACGGCATCGCGGCGCTGATCGCGGGCGGTCTGGCGGCGAAGGCCGGACTGTTCAAGGTGCTGCTCGGGGCGCTCATCGCCCTGAAGAAATTCATCGCGTTGGGGCTCGTTGCGGCGGCGGCGTTCCTCCGCAAGCTGTTCGGGCGCAAGCCGGCCGACGCGGCGGCGAAGCTCTGACCGGCACGCGGTAGTAAAAGAAAGCGGGAGGCGTGCGTGCGCGCCTCCCGCTTCGCGACCATACCTGCGGCACTGTCTAGGGCGCCAGCCGCCGCATCCGGAACCGCCATTTGCACGCCGCACTCCGGTGGTACGGCCCGCGTGGCACGTCACTCATCGTCGCGGTCGTAATGCCGATCGTCACGGTAGTAATAGCGGTGATGGTGATGCCGATGCCGGACCAGGTAGACGCGCCGCGCCACGAACAGCGGGGGCCGGTAATAGAATGCACGCCTGTGTGGGTAATAGCCGTACGGCCGCCCCACGATCACGACGCCCGTCACGTACGGCCGTGGCACGCCAAAACCGACGGCGACGCTGACACGCGTCTGCGCTGCGATCGGCGTAGCACCGAGCACGAGCGCCATTCCAGCTGCCAAGAGCAAACGTTTCATGGGTCACCTCCGGTCGGCCACCTCTGGAAGGGTCGTGCCAGACGCGACGCCGCCGCCGCAACGGCAACTGTTGAGGGGACTTAGGGGGCTGAGGGTGGAGGCGGCGGGAGCGGCAGAGTGTCACCTGCCCGGGTCACAACTGTCTCCCGGGTCCCGCACAGTGCGTCAACGCGACGGTGGCGGGGCGACCTGCCGCATCAGCCGCACGACTTCTCCCGACTCGGCGTGACGTCCCAACGCCTTTTTGGAGAAGATGCGGCGACCGTCGACCTCCACCTCGAACACGCCGCCCGATGACTGGATCAACTTCACGTCGGCGTGGGGGTAGGTCTTGCGGATTTCAGCCGCCAGACCGGCGGCTCGCGGTTCGTAGTTTCAGACGACGCAGTATTCGATCGTGACGCGCATGCCGTAAACGATAGTCGCGCTTGACAGCTCACGCCAAGGGGCCGACTTTGCTCCGAGCTTGCCCATGAGTGCCCTCTCCCGCCTCAAAGCGTCGCCGGGCCTGCTGGTGCGTGCGCTCGTCGCGCTCGGTGCCGTGGCGGCGATCGCCGCGGGGCTGGCCGCGTTCGCGTCCCGACAGGTGCCGCTCGGCGCGGACGTCGCGGGAGAAATCGTGGTGCTCGTCGTAGTCGGGGCGCTGACCCGGCGCTACGGCATCGCTCTCCCGGGCAATGGGTTCACCTCGTTCATCCTCGGCGTCGCGGCGTACGCCATCCTCGACCGTGGCTGGACCTTCGGCGTCATCGTCGCGCCGGTGGCGATGGTCACCGGCGACCTCGCACTGCGCCGTCTGCCGGTGACGGCGGCGCTCGACAACGCGGCGCACCTCACGACGGGCGCGGCCCTCGCGGGGCTCGCGTACGCGCGGCTCGGCGGGGCAACGGGTGCCCAGGGGCTCGCCGCGGGCAACCTCCTGCCACTCGTCGCGTTCCTGGTCCTGCTGCCTTGCGTCGTGAACGGCACCTTCTACATCGAGCTGGCGCTCGGGCGTACCCTCGCATGGGTCGACGCCGCGCTCACCGCGCGGTGGGAGGCCGTGGTGTACGCCTGCTCGGTGGGTCTGGCCCTCGCCTCCCTCGCGCTCGCGCACGCGAGCCTGGACATGGTCGGGTTCCTGGTGATCGGCGCGGTAATCGTGAGCGCCGCGGCCGCGAGCGTGTCGGTCATCCGGCGAGGTGTTCACGCCGACGAGCTCGCGCTCATTCAAGGCTTGTCGCAGGCGATCGCGCGGGACATCAGCCTGGCGAAGAGCTTCCCCCGGATTCAGGAGCTCGCGCGACGGCTGGTGCCGTGGGAGCACATGGGCTTCGCGCGGTACGACGCGGGGACGAACGAAATGGAGCTCGTCGCGGACACGGCGACGGGCGATCGCGCCGGCAAGTTCCGCTTCGATGCCAATGCCGGGCTCTCCGGCGAAGCCGTGCGGCTGCGGCGGCCGGTCGTCGCCCGCGCGCTCTCCCCCGAGCAGGTAGTCGTACCGGGGCGGGAGACACCCGGCTCGGAAGTGCTGGTCCCGCTGTATCACGCCGGCCAGCTGGTGGGCCTTTGGAGCGTACGGCACTCAGATCCCACCATGTACCGCGACGCCGACGCCGACATGCTGGCCCTGTTGGCACCGCAACTCGCGCTGATGCTCGCGATCGAGGGCTCGGTTCAGCCGGTCGTCGGCGCGTCCGATCGCACGAGCGCCTACGTCCAGACCCTGACGGCTACGGCCGAGGAGATCCACGCCTCGAGCCAGGAGGTGGCGGCCTCGGCGCGTCGCGCCAGCCAGGGGGCCGCCCAAGCGGCGAGCCTCGTGAGCGCGCTCGCCCGCGACTCGGAGCAGCTGACCCAACACGCCGGCGAGGTAGCCGCCGCAGGCGCCGAGACCCGCGACTCGGGCGCGCAGATGGAGCAGACCACCGAGAAGGTCCGCCTCGCGACCCAGACGGCGGTCCGTCGCCTCACCGATCTCGGCGTCACCACCGAAGAGAGCGCCCGCGAAGTGCGGCGGCTGCGCGACGTGGCGGAGCAGGTCGAGAAGTTCTCGGAAACGATCGGCTTCATTGCGAACCAGACGAACTTGCTGGCGCTCAACGCCACGATCGAAGCGGCGCGCGCCGGCGTTCACGGCCGCGGCTTCGCGGTGGTCGCCGACGAGGTGCACAAACTCGCCGAGGCGAGCGGTCGCGAGGCGCGCAACGTCGGGAAGTCGGCCCAGGAAACGCGCCGGGCGCTCGACCGGGCCGCGCAGCTGCTCGAGCGCGTCCGAGGCGACCTCGGAGACGTCGTGCGCAGCTCGAGCGACTGGGTGCAGGACCTGACCCGAATCGCGGAGGCGGCGGGTGGCACGGCGCGCGCCGGCAAGCGGGTCGCGGACCTGGCGCACGGCATCAGGGAGCAGTCCGCCAGGATCAGCCAGTCGCTGGAGCAGGCCAAGGCGGGCGCCCACTCCTCCACGCAGGAAGCCGAAGCCGTCGCCGCTGCTGCCGCGGAGCAACTGCAGGCCATCGAAGGCTTGGCCCACGGCGCCACCGAGCTGGCGGCGCTCGCCGACAACCTCGCGAGGGCCGTCCGGTTCGTGCGCGGCGACAACGGGCGCCAGTAGCTCTAGTGACCCACGTCACCATGCCCGGCCTCCGGGGTTTCTAACCGGAGGCCGAGTTATTACCGTAGGGCCAGCCCTAGAACGGAGAAACCGGTCCGTGCGAACACTCGCGGCGCTCGGAGTAGCGGTCACGTGCGGGATCTCCAGCCTCGGTGCGCAGCGCGCGCACCAGTTCGAGTTCGGCGCGTTCGGCTCGTTCACGCGTTACGACAAGGTTTTCAACCTGGATAACCAGATCGGGGGCGGCGGCCGGCTGGGCTACTTCTTTACTGACGTCGTCAGCGCGGAGCTCGACGCGGGCTACCAGAGCCCCAATCCCAGGACGGGCAGCGCCTCGCCCACGCTTGCCCACGGCAGCGCCAGTCTGGTCTTGAACTTCGGAACCGCCCGCAACCTCTTCTATATTCTCGGCGGCTACTCTCGCCTCGACTTCGAGAAGACGGCACCCTACCGCTTCACCGACGACGCCGTTCACGGCGCAATCGGCGACCGGATCTTTCTCGGCGACCAAGCCGCGCTCCGCCTTGAGGTGCGTGGCTTCTACGCACCCAACACGGGATTCGCCGGTGGGGACTGGGCGGGCCACGTCGTCGGTTCGCTCGGCTTGTCGGTCTTCACCCGCAGCGGCGCGCCAGCGGACGCGGACCACGACGGCGTGCCCGACCGACGGGATGCGTGCCCCGACACGCCCGTCGGCGCCACGACGGACGCGCGCGGCTGCCCGTCCGACTCCGACCGCGACGGGGTGTACGACGGGCTCGACCAGTGCCCCGGCACACCCGCCGGGGCGCGCGTCAACTCCAAGGGCTGCCCCGCAGACGCCGATGGCGACGGCGTGCTCGACGGTGTCGACCAGTGCCCCAACACCCCCGCCGGCGCGAGCGTGGACGCCAAGGGCTGTCCCGCGGACGCGGACGGCGATGGCGTGCTCGACGGCCTCGACCAATGCCCGGGCACGCCAGCCGGTGCGGTCGTCGATCCGGCCGGTTGCCCGCGCGACGCGGACAAGGACGGCGTCCCGGACGGCCTGGACAAGTGCCCCAACACCCCGCCCGGGGCGGAAGTGGACGATGTCGGGTGCCAGCGCTTCCGGGACTCGGACGGGGACGGCGTAGACGACGCGAAGGACCGCTGCCCGGGCACGACCGCCGGCACCCGCGTGGACGCCGCCGGCTGCCCGATTCTGTTCACGCCGGAGCGGACGCCGGTGATCCTGCGCGGCGTGATGTTCGAGACGGGCAAGTCGGCGCTCAAGCCGGAATCGTTCACGGTCCTCGACATCGTCGCACAGTCGCTGAACGCCAACCCGGATATCCGGATCGAGATCGCCGGCTACACGGACAACACCGGCTCGGCGGCCACCAACCTCAGGTTGTCGCAGGCGCGGGCCGATGCCGTGCGCGCATACCTCGGGAGCAAGGGCGTCGCGCCGGGCCGCATGGTGGCGAAGGGGTACGGCGCGGTGAGTCCAATCGCGTCCAATTCGACCGCCGCTGGGCGCACCCAGAACCGGCGCGTCGAGCTGCACCAGTTACCTTGAGCGCCTTGCGCGCGGGAGCCGACATGAGACGGTTCGGGTTGCTGGCGGGGGTGTTGACACTGGCCGCCGGACCCCTCGTCGCGCAGCACGCCGGGCAGGTCGAAGTCGGCGCGTTCGGCTCCTACACCCGCTACGATGCCACGTTTGGGCTCGCCCACAAGATCGGGGGCGGCGTCCGGATAGGATACCTGGTCGGCAACATCATCGGCATGGAAGCCGACGTCCTGTTCCAGCCCGAGTACACCGTCGTGCCGCCGAGCGGCACTCCCGTCACACTCGAGCCGCTGATCGGCAGCGCGTCACTCGTGATCAATGCCGTGCACGGGAGTCGACTCATGGTCTACGTGCTCGGCGGCTACTCACTTCTCGACTTCGGCACCCGCGCGCCCTACCGCTTCACCGATAACGCCGCCCATGGCGGCGCCGGCGTTCGCCTGTTCCTGACCGAGCGTATCGCGCTCCGGGTGGAGGGGCGGGCGATCTACAGCCCCAGCACCCAGTCGACGTTCGGCCCCAACACGGCGACGCACTACGTGGGCACCGCCGGGCTCTCCGTGTTACACCTGGGTACCCCGTCCAAGGATTCCGACCACGACGGCGTCACGGACAAGAAGGACGCCTGCCCCGACACGCCCGCAGGCGCTGTCGTGGACTCGAAGGGTTGCCCCATCGATTCCGACCATGACGGCGTGTACGATGGGATCGACAAGTGCCCCGGCACGCCGGCTGGCGCGCATGTCGACGCGACCGGGTGCCCGACCGATTCCGACGCCGACGGCGTCCCCGACGGGATCGATCAATGCCCGGCCACGCCGGCGGGGGTGCACGTGGACGTGAAGGGCTGTCCGGTGGACTCCGATGCCGACGGCGTCCCCGACGGCGTCGATCAGTGTCCCAACACGCCGACGGGCGTCACAGTCGACGCGACCGGGTGCCCGCTGGACTCGGATAAGGATGGCGTCCCCGACGGCATCGATAAGTGCCCAAACACCCCGGCCGGGGCCACTGTGGACACAAGCGGCTGCCCGTTGGACGCGGACCTCGATGGCGTGCCGGACGGGCTCGACCAATGTCCCAACACACCGGCGGGCACCAAGGTGGACGCGGTCGGCTGCCCATTGCCAATCGAGGCGGTGAAGCCAGCGCCGGCGGCGCCCACCCCCACCCCCACCCCACCGGGCAAGTGTCCGCCCGCGCCGCCGGGGAGTCAGGTGGACGCGAACGGCTGCCTCGTCCTGTTCACACCCGAGGCGGCGCGGTCGCCCGCGCCCGGCGTGCCGCCGCGGCCCACCCTGATCCTGAACGGTGTGAACTTCGAGACTGGCAGGTCGGCGTTGACGCGTGACTCCTACATTGTGCTCGACGCGGTGGCGGCCTCGCTCGTTGCGAACCCGGACATCCGGATCGAAATCGCGGGATACACGGACAGCACCGGCAGGAAGTTCATGAACCTGCGGCTGTCGCAAGGGCGCGCCGCAGCCGTGCGCTTCTACCTCGCGCGGAAGGGCGTGGCGCCCACCCGCATGGTTGCCAAGGGGTATGGCGCGTCGGGCTACATCGCGCCGAATACCACCGCCGCGGGACGGGCGCAGAACCGTCGGGTGGAGCTGCACAAGCTGCCGTAGCGGCGGCGGGCGGGGCGTCGGTATGTTCTCCTGCCCCCATGCTCCGCCCGTTGATGCTCCTGTTCGCCGTCGCGTTCGCCGCCGCGCCGGCTCCGCTTGCGGCGGCGCAGCAACCGCGCCGGACGCCGCCGCCGCGACGCCGCCCCCCGTCGGTCACCGCCCCACGGATACCGACACCGCGGTCGGTCCTGGGCTTCGAGCCTGGCGACGACAAGAAGCTCGCCGACTGGCCGACACTGCTCCGCTACTACCAAGCGCTCGCTTCGGCGAGCGATCGCATGCGGTACCGCGAGCTGGGACACAGCACCCTCGGCGTCCCGCTCATCGCGCTGGTCATCTCGAGCCCGCAGAACTTGCGGTCCCTGGACCGCTACCGTGAGCTCAACGCGAAGCTCGCGGACCCCCGGGGCTTCAAGACCGCCAAAGAAGCGGAGGACGCGCTCCATCGCGCCAAGGCCGTCGTGCTCATCACGTCGGGCATCCACTCGACGGAGGTCGGTGGGCATCTGACCCCCGCCATGCTCGCGTACCGGCTCGCGACCGACACCAGCCTCGCGACCCGGGCTATCCTCGACAATGTGATTCTCTGGCTCGTGCCGTCGCTCAACCCTGACGGGGTCTCGATCGTCACCCGCTGGTACAACCGCACACTCGGCACCACCGCCGAAGGCACCGATCCACCCGAGCTGTATCACCACTACACCGGGCACGACAACAACCGCGACTGGTACGCGTTCACCCAGGTGGAGACGCAGCTCGTCGTGGACTCGATCCACAACGTGTGGCACCCGCAGATCGTGCACGACATTCACCAGCAGGACACCGACGGGTCGCGGCTCTTCCTGCCGCCCTACCTCGATCCGATCGAGCCGAACGTCGATCCCCTGCTGGTCGATGGCGTGAACGCCCTCGGCACCGCCATGGCGTGGGCGCTCGCCGGGCAGGGCAAAACGGGAATCGCCATCAATGCGGTGTACGACGCGTGGACGCCTGCCCGGGCCTACCAGCACTACCACGGTGGCGTCCGCATCCTGTCGGAAGCGGCGAGCGCGAACCTCGCGTCGCCCCTCGACCTCCCCCCCGAGCAGCTGGCCGCGCGCGGCCGGGGCTTCAACCCACGCGAGCGCTCCTGGAACTTCACGAATCCCTGGCCCGGCGGCCGGTGGACTCTGCGCGACATCGTGACCTACCAGACCGACGGCGCCTACGCCCTGCTCGAGAACGCGGCCCGCTACCGCGACCGCTGGCTCGCAAACTTCCTGACGGTCGAAGGGCGCGCGGTCCGCGGATGGAAGGGCTGGCCCTACGCGTACGTCCTGCCCCGACAGCACCAGGATTCCGTCGGGCTCGCCACGCTGCTCGGCATCCTGCATCGCGGCCAGGTCGAGGTTCGCACCGCGCTCCACCCCGTGGCGCTCGGCGGTCAGCGGTTCCCGGCCGGAAGTTACGTCGTGGTGCTGCGGCAGCCGTATGCCGCGTTCGCCAAGACGCTGCTCGAGCCGCAGCGGTATCCCGACCTCCGGCTGTACCCCGGTGGCCCGCCGCTCCCGCCGTACGACGTCACCGCGCACACGCTACCGTTGCTGATGGGCGTGACCGCCGTGGCAGCGCGCGACTCGCTGCGCTTTGCCCTCTCCGCCCCGGTCGAGCCGCCCGCTGCGAGCCCCGGGTATCCCGGCTTCGCCGGCCCCGAGGCGCCACGGGTCGCCCTGTACCGCTCCTACGTCGCGCCGATCGATGAGGGGTGGACGCGCTGGGTGTTCGATACGTGGAAGGTGCCCTACGTGTCGGTGGTCGACTCGGTGGTGCGTGCGGGGAAGCTCCGGGATCGGTTCGACGTGATCGTCCTGCCGGATCAGTCGCCCCACGAGCTAATGGACGGTCTGCCGCGCCAATATCCCGCGCCCTACGCCGGAGGCCTCGGCACGGAGGGCGTAGAGGCGCTACGCCAGTTCGTGACCGACGGCGGAACGCTGGTGGCGATCAACGACGCGAGCCGCTTCGCCGTCGAGCGCCTGCTCCTCCCCGTGCGCAACGTCCTCGAGAGCGTGGCCGACGACGAGTTCTACGCTCCCGGATCGATCTTCCGGCTCGAGCTCGACCCGACCGACGCGATCGCGCGCGGCATGCCCGCCCAGTCTGTAGCGTGGTATGAAAACGGTCCCGCGTTCGAGGTGCTTGATTCGAGCGCCGCGCGCGTCGTGGGGCGCTATCCGGCTGACGCGGACAAAGTGCTGTTGTCCGGCTGGGCGTTGCATCCTGAGCGGGTGGCAGGTCGGGGAGCGCTGGTGGACGTCAAGCTCGGGACCGGTCGGGTGGTCTTGTTCGGCTTCCGACCGCAATACCGCGGCCAGAGCATCGCCACTTACCCGTTGCTATTCAACAGCTTACGACTGACTGCGCGTTAGGTGATGCCCGTCTCTTGTCCGATCGTCCGGTGATTCCTATCGTGTAGCCCCCTATGGCAGTGGTCCGGCAGGCAGGTGCCCTCTTGCTGGCCGCGCTCCTCATGAGTCGCGGCCTTTTTGCGCAGGATGCTGTCGACACCACGACGCCTCCGGCACCGCTCACGTCCCCGCCGGCCGGCGCCGTCGCGACCGCTCCGGTCGATCAGCTGAAGGTGTTGCTGCGTCCCACCGAGATCCGCTACGTCCAGCAGGAATCGGTGCTGATGCCGCCCTCGGCGAACATCAAGGCGCTGTACGTAAACGCGTGGGCGTTCGGATCCCCGAAACTCTGGCAGCTCGTGCGCCTCGCCGATGAGACCGAGATCAACGCGTTCGTGATTGACGTGAAGGATGACACCGGCTGCCTACTCTATCCTTCGGCGGTGCCGACGGCCGAGCAGATCGGTGCGAACAAGTGCGTGCGAGCGAAGGACGCGAAGGCGCGGCTCGATACACTCGCCGCACACGGCATCTATCCCATCGCGCGTATCGTGGTCGCGAAAGATCCACTGCTCGCGGAGCGGAAGGGCGCCTGGTCGGTGAAGGACCGCGACACGGGCGGCCTGTGGCGCGACCGGATCAACATCGCATGGGTGGACGCCTACAACGACTCCGTCTGGATCTATTCCGCCCAGCTCGCGCAGGAAGCCGCGCAGATGGGATTCCAGGAGGTGCAGTTCGACTACGTGCGCTTCCCCGACGAGCCGCGCGAACGGATGGCGACGGCCATCTTCCCCGCGCACCGTGCGGGACAGACCCAGCGTGAGGCGGTGCGCGAGCACGTGGCGCTGCTGAAAGACCGGCTGCGGCCGTTCGGGGTTCCCGTCACGTTCGACATCTTCGGGCTCACTGCTTCGGTGACGACGGGCGATCTCGGCATCGGGCAGGTGTGGGAAGATTTCGTGAGCGTGGCCGACGTGGTGCTGCCGATGGTGTACCCGAGCCACTACTACCGGGGTGCCTTCGGCTACGCGTGGCCGAACGGCCAGCCGTACCACATCGTGCGCAGCGCCCTCACCGACGCGCTGCAGCGCTCGCGCCCGCTCCCCGGCTCGGCCGAAATCCGCCCCTTCCTGCAAGCCTTTACCCTCGGGCGCCGCCTTCCCCGCTACACCCCATTCGAGATCCGGGAGCAGATCCGCGCGGCGGAGGACTTGGGAATCACGTCGTGGGTGCTGTGGAATCCGCGCAGTGTGTACCAGCGCGGCTCGCTGCGGGCGAAGGACGGCACCGAGCCGGCGGCGGGCCGGGCCATCTCCAGTCGCGGCGGTCGCTAGGCCGAGGGTTCGGCCAGTGCCATCCCGGGCTGCCACTCGGTGATGTAGCCCGCGATGGCCGAGGCGGCGACCGTGTAGGGGTTGGCGAGGTAGAGCTGGCCCGGACCCGAGCGACCCGGGAAATTGCGGTTGATCGCGCTGATGGTCACTTCGGCGCCCGTCTTCGAGACCCCGGGTCCCGCATTGATGCAGGCGCCGCAGGACGGCTCGAGGAACGTGGCGCCCACCTTCCGAAACAGCTCGAGGTATCCCCGCGCCTCGCAGTAGCGCTTCACGTCCTGCGACCCACATTGGATGTAGAAGCGCACCCAAGGCGCAACGCGCTCCCCTCGCTCCGCCGCCTCCTCGAGTACGCGCGCGTACATGTCCATGTCTTCCTTTTTTCCCGCGGTGCAGGACCCGGCGTACGCGATGTCCACCCTCACCCGCTCCGCAGCCTCCGCGATGGAACGCCCGTTCCCCGGGTCGCCCGGTAGCGCGACCAGCGGCCGGATCGCGCCGGCATCGATCTCGATCACCTGGCAGTACTCCGCGCCCGCGTCGCTCGAGAGACCCCGACACAGCCGCTCCGCCGCGTCGCGCGTCATCCCGCGATACTCCATCAGGTACGCGACCGTCTTCTCGTCGGGAGCGACGTAGCCGGTGAAGCCGCCGACCTCGGCCGTCATGTTGGTCATGGTTGCGCGCTCGTCTACGGACAGCGACTCGACAGCATCGCCACAGTATTCCACCAGTTTGCCGATCGCGCGGCCGCTCTTCACGTACGGGTGGCGCAGGATCTCGAGCATGAAGTCCTTCGCCGTCACGTTGTCCGGCTTCCTGCCGCTCACGACGACTTTCACGGTCTCGGGCACCGTGAGCCGCACGTCCTTCGTGATCCAGGAGTTGAAGATCGCCGTCGTGCCGACCCCGAAGGCGACGCACCCCACGGCGCCAGCGTGCGGCGTGTGGGAGTCGCTCCCGATGATCACCATCCCCGGCTCGGCGTGCCCCTCGAGGATCTTGGAGTGGCAGATGGCCTCGGACCCGTGGTGGCCCAGCCGCAGCTCCCCGTACAGCCGGATCCCCTGTTTCTCCGCGAACGCGCGCTGCTTCTTCTCGAGCTCGAGGGCCACGTCGAGCAGGCCCTCCTTCACGCGCTCGGGCGTCATCGCCTCGCCGAGGAAGGTGAGGTGATCGCGGAACATGAGGATCGACCCCGGGTCGTGCACCTTCTCGTCCTGTCCCACGAGCTGCTCGAAAAAGATCGCCGCCATGGGGGTGACGTACTCGTGACTGAATCGGATGTCGCTGACGATGAAGCCCTCGTCCCCGGGCTTGACAGCCGGGACGCCGACCTTGCCCTTGGACGGATCGACGACCCAGTGGCGGGCAATGATCTTCTCGCCGAGGGTCATGGGACGAGGTGGCGTGGCGGGTGGTGAGAGCGCGACCTTCCCCTGGAGCCGGGCGACGTTGAAGTTGAACAGCCCCCCGTACTCGATGATCCCGCGGGTGATCTCGCCTTCGCCCGCGGTGAACGCGCTCAGGGGGATCGCCTCGCCGCGTCGCACCTTGTCGATGATCGAGAAGTCCGTCGTGGCCAAAACGCCCAGGTTCTGACAATTCTCCCGATAAATGCGCTCGATGTTCTCCGCGACCACCAGCTTGATCCCGGCACACATCTCGGCGTACGGCGACTGCTCGCGCGAAGAGCCCTTGCCCCGGCGCTTCCCGCTCACCGAGGCGACAAAGCCGCCGCGCTTGACCGAGCCGCGGGTGATGGGAAACTCCTCGCCACACTTGAGCCCCAGGTAGGGATAGTCGCCCAGGGTTTCGTCGTAGTAGTAGCAGATGTAGGCGGGGGTTATTTCGTCGGTGGAGATGTTGTCGCGGAGCTTGGTCGTTGGCTGCCAGTCGATGTCCTGCCCCTCGAGCTGCCGGCGCACCACGTCCGCGTCCTCGGCCAGGAACAGGATCCGCCCCCGGAGCACCACCTGATCCGGCAGCTTCTCGACCCGACGGGAGCGCAACGCAGCGAGCATCGGGCGAAAGATTACCCCTTGCCTAGGCCCGAGCAAGCCGATTTCCTTGGTGGCCGTGATCCTCCTCCTACTCGCACTGCAGAGCCTCCCCCGGGTCGCCCTGACCGGCACGTTGCACAGTCCGCGCGTGAAGGAGAGTTCCGGAGTCGCCGCGAGTCGCGCGCACCCCGGTGTGCTGTGGACCCACAACGACTCGGGGGACGATGCATATGTGTACGCCACCGATCTCGCCGGTGCCGACCGCGGTTTCGTCCGCGTCCGCGGCGCCCGTGCCGTGGACTGGGAGGATATCGCGCTTGGCCCCTGCCCCACGCGGCGCGGCGCGTGCCTCTACATCGCGGACACGGGCGATAACGAGAGAGCCCGTAGATCCGTAGTCATCTACGCCGTGCCCGAGCCCGATCCACCAGGCAAGGGGAGGGGTCCGATGCGTTCCGCCCCGGCCGCGGCGCTGCGCCTCAGGTACCCCGGCGGGCCGGACGACGTGGAGGCGATCTACGTTTCGCCACAAGACAGCGCGCTCTACCTCGTGACCAAGGGACGTAGCGGTGTTGTCCAGTTGTACCGCGTGCCGCGCAACGCGTGGGTGGGCGACACGATGGTCACGGCCTCGCCACTGCAGCGGTTGCCGATCCCGCCGTTTGCGGCGCTGGGTCGCCTCGTGACCGGCGCGGCGATCCGGTCGGACGGCCGGGTCGTGGCGATCCGCACGTACACAGAGATCTATACGTTCGTCTCGGGTAACGGGGGGCGTCTGACGCCCAGCGGGTGGCCGGTGTGTAACATCAGCGGGCTGGAGGTGCAGGGAGAGGCGATTGATTTCCTGGACGACTCAACGTTCGTGCTCACCAGCGAAGCCGACCGGCGAGGCCGCGGGTCGATTCACACTGTGAGATGCCCCGAGTGACCCCATGAGGAGGAGCCACGTGTCCGTGAAATGGTCGTTCGCCGTCACGATGATCTCGTTCGGCTGCGCCGGAGCGTCAGGGCCCGCGGCAGCACCGGCGACCCTCGCTGCCCCCATCCCGGCCGTCAGCTCGGCGGCGATGGCCGCGCACCTCAAATACCTCTCCGATGACCTGCTGGAGGGCCGCGCCCCGGCGACGCGCGGCGGCCGCTTAGCCGCGAAGTACATCGCAGCCCAATTCGAGGCGCTCGGCCTGGAGCCCGCGGGCAGCGATGGATCGTACTTCCAACCAGTGGCGCTCGTCGGCATGACGCCCCGCCCGTCGCTCGTCTGGGGCAAAGGCGGTGCGACCCGGTCGCTCACCTACCTCGACGACTTTGTGGCGTGGGCGGAGCGGCCGGAGAGTCACATTGTCGCCGACGGCGAGGTCGTGTTTGTCGGCTACGGCGTCGAGGCGGGGGAATGGCGGTGGGATGACTACAAGGACGTGAACGTTCGCGGCAAGGTGCTGTTGATGCTCGTGAACGATCCCGGTCTGCAGGACTCGACCATCTTCAACGGGCGGGCCCTGACCTACTACGGCCGTTGGACGTACAAGCTCGAAGAAGCGGCGCGCCGCGGCGCGTTGGGCGCGATCCTCCTCCACACCACCGAGAGCGCGACTTACGGATGGGATGTGGTGCGCGGATCCTGGTCGGTGGAGCAATTCAAGCTCGACCGGCCGGCCGCCCAGAGCATCGCCTTCGCCGCGTGGGTGACGCACGACGCCGCTCAGGCCGCCCTCTCCCGGGCCGGCCTCAACCTCGATTCACTGACCCGTGCGGCGGCGCGCCGCGAGTTTCGTCCGGTGGCGACCGGGATCAATGTCGCGGTCGAGGTCACGAGCGCGCTGCGTCACGTCCGCTCGGAGAACGTCGTGGCCAGGATCCCCGGGAGCGACCCCGCGCTGACCCGCCAGGCGGTGTTGTTCACCGCGCACTGGGATCACAAGGGGATCGGCCCGGTCGTCAACGGCGACTCGATATACAACGGTGCGGAGGACAACGCGTCGGGCGTCGCGGCGATGCTCGGCGCCGCCGACGTGCTGATTCGGGTGCAGCCACGCCCCCGGCGGACGCTGCTGTTCGTGGCGACCACGGCCGAGGAGAGCGGCTTGCTCGGTAGCGAGGCGTACACGCAGGACCCCCTCGTGCCGCTCGAGCAGACGGCGGCGGTGATCAATCTCGATGTAACCAACGTCCGCGGGGCGACGCGGGACATCGACGCACTGGGCGTCGACCGGTCGACCCTCGGCGCGGTATTCGATGCGGCAGCCCGCGCCGAATCGCTGGCGGTGGTTCACGAGCCCGACGTGCGCGGCTCGTTCTATCGGTCGGACCATTTCCCGTTCTCCAAGGCCGGCGTGCCGGCGCTATCAATCGAGCCAGGCAGGGATTTCGTCGGCCGGCCCGCCGGCTGGGGCGAGCAGGAGGCCGCGCGCTACAACCGCGAGCGCTACCACCAGCCCGGCGACGAGTACCGCCCGACGTTCAGCTACGCGGGGATGGCGCAGGAGGTGCGCGTGGCGGTGCGAGTCGCGCTGGCGGTGGCCAATGAGCCGGCGATGCCACGTTGGCTGCCGAATTCAGAATTCCAGCGGCCAGCAGGGCGCGCGCATCCCTGAGTGCAGGATATTGCAGTATATGTAAGTTTCCGTGCACAAAAGCTTTGTGAACGATCCGGTGACTGGAACGTGGGTGCCTCTGGCCTATTCGGAGGCACCCACATAAGTTTGCGCCCGCCTTTCGGCAGTCAGCACTCCCGCACTCCGGAGTCGGCACCTGGAACTCCCCACATCGCATCGGCTGCCGCTGTCGTGGCTGCTCGAAGCGGCGAGCCCGCCAATCGTCTATCGAGCCTACGCCGAAGTCGTCCCGGCGGTCGAGCGGGACCCGGCGCGCCTCGAGGCGCTGCGCCAATCGGTGCGGCAGTACAAACCGGCCCAGGCGATCGCTCGCAAGCAGAAGGCTACGGGACTGTGGGGCGGGAACCTGCTGGCGCCCGCGGCGTCCAAGACGTACGGCTGGAGCGAGCCGGGCACGGTATACCAGTACCGGCGGCTGCTCGAGATGGGGTGGCCCCCATCGGAGCGAGTGTTTCGCAACGCCGACCGGTTCCTGTTTCAGCTACTGTCGCGCATCGAGACCGACGATCCCGACCGAACGGTCGCCCAGCGCGCGCTCGAGCTCCTGGTCGAGTTCCAAAAGGTTGCCAAAACGGATCCCGGGCTGGGGCGCTGGGCACGCCGCATGGGGCGCGAGGGAGCGGCCTGCGCGCTGGCGCGCGGCGGGCACAGCGACGATCCCCGGGTGCGCGGCACGGCGCATACCATCGCCAGCAACGTCTCCCAGTACCTGCGCAGCGAGCTCGCGGCGAACCCCTTCAAGAAGGCCCAGGGGAAGACGGTGCTCGATCCGCATGCTTGCCCTCCGACCATCTTCGCCGTGGAGATGCTCGCATTTCTGCCTCCCGTGCAGCGAGAGCGGGCCGGCTTCATCGAGCGGCTGGGGCAGTATTTCTCTTCGCCCGCGCCGCGACGGGCGTTCTTCATCCTCGCGGGCAAGAAGCTCCTCAAGCCGATATTCGAGATCCTCGGTGACCCGTTGCGTTCGGACGCCCAGGGCCATATTACCGACATCCCGTTCGCGCTGTACTGGATCGAGCTCCTGGCGCGACTCGGTCTCGTACGCCAGATCCCGAGCGCCAGCCGCGTGCTGGCGCGGCTGTTCAACGAGTGCGACGAACAGGGGATCTGGAGCCCGAAGAGCCTGCGCGCCATGCCCAAGGCAACAAACCCCCTCACGGCGCACTACTTCCCGCTCGAGGGACCGGGGAAGAGCCCGGCTCAACGGCAAACGGACGCGACGTTCCGGCTCGGGCTCATCGCCCGATTGATGGGGATTCCCGTCGAGATCGTCTAGCGTTAACGTAGTAGTAATCGCTACTACGCAAATGCCCAGCGACATCGATCTCACGCCGTTCGGGTTCACGCCCACTGAGTCCCAGGCATACGCCGCGCTGCTCCGGCTCGGGCCATCCACTGGCTACGCGATTGCTCATGCGACGCGCGTGGCGCGCGCCAACACCTATGGTGCCCTCGAGGGGCTGGTGGCTCGCACCGCCGCGCTGCGCCTGGCGGGGCGTCCCGCCCGCTATCGGGCGACGGACCCGGCGGCGCTCATTGCCCAACTGGCTGCGCAGCAGGGTGAGGCCCTCGACCGCCTCAGCCGGTCCCTGCGCGACGCCGCAGGCCCCTCCGAGCCCGAAACCCGGAGTGTCATGGGCGGGCGCGCCGTCGCCAACCTGATCATCCAGGTCGTCGCCCGCGCCGAGCACCGGGCGGAGGGTGTGCTCTCGGCCGAACTGCTCCGCCCGACGCTGCCTGCCTGGCGCCGTGCCAAGGAACGCGCGGCACTCGAGCTGCGAGTCGCGGGAGACGTGCCCCCGGAAGCGAGCCCCATCCTCAGCGGGACCGTATCCGGGGACTCCCCCACCGTGCTGTTGATCGACGACGTTCAAGCAGTGCTCGTGGTGGGGAGCGGCGAGACGGCCTCCGGTATGTGGAGCTCGCATCCGGCCCTCGCCGCACTGGCGCGCGCGTGGATCCGGGGCCTCGCGTGAGGCGGCTGCTCGTCGTGATCCTCTGGGCCCTCGCCGGCTGCCGGGCCCCCGCCCTGCCCGAGGCGCAGCTGTTCCCCGCCGGGACCGAGTTCACCGCCCACTACCTCCAGCTCGACGGAAGCAGGATCCGCTACATCGACGTGGGGCGCGGCGCTCCCGTCGTATTGCTGCACGGCCTCGGCGCCTCGATGTACGCGTGGCGCAGGAATCTCGCAGCCGTGGCCGCGGCAGGGTTCCGCGTGATCGCGTTCGACAACCGCGGCTTCGGTCTCTCCGACAAGCCGTCGGCCCCCTACGACAACGCCGCGTACGCCCGCCTGGTGATCGCCCTCATGGACTCGCTGCGGCTTACCGACGCCGTGCTCGTCGGGCACTCCATGGGCGGCGCGATCGCCGCGCAAGTCGCGATCGAGTATCCAGCGCGCGTGCGGGGGCTCGTACTGGTCGGGTCGGCCGGCCTGGGCGCGCGTGAGCCGCTGCTGTTTCGGGTGGCCCGGTGGCCGGTGCTCGGACCGGCAGCCCTCGCGCTCCGTGGGCGGGGCTTCACCGCCCGGCTGCTCCGGTCCACCTACTATGATCCGGGCAAGGTCACGGAGGCCGACGTGGATCAGTACTACGCCCCCGTCGCCCAGCCGGAGTACGGACGAGCCTTGCGGGGCGTGCTGCAGCAGTTCCGGTTCACGGCACTCGAGGGGCGGCTCGATCGAATCGCGGCTCCGACGCTGGTGCTGTGGGGGGAGGAGGACCGTTGGGTGCCGATGGGACTGGGCCGCGCCCTCGCCGCGGGAATCACTCGCTCCGCGTTCGTGACCGTGCCGCGCGCCGGACACTCAGTTCAGGAGGAAGCGCCGGACGAGGTGAACCACCTAGTCATCAGATTTCTGAAGGACGGGCTGCCGCGGATCCCGGCGGACCTGGCGTTGGCGCGGTAGGACGGTATATTTCCTCAACCGCCCGGTTGAGGAAATAGCGATCTGAAGCCTAAGCTAAGCAACTCCAGCGCATTACGGATCGTCACCGCGGCCCGAGAGGAGTTCTCTCGACGCGGGTTCGACGGTGCTCGCGTGGACCAGATCGCGCGGCGGGCCGGCGTGAACAAGCAGCTGCTCTTTTACTACTTCCACTCCAAACGCGGCCTCTTCACCGCCGTGCTCGCCCGCGGCGCCGTGGAGCTCGAGCAGGCGCTGGCCGACCTCCCGACGGGGGGCGACCGTCCCCTGGACCGGATCCGTATCACCCTCGGCGCCCAGTTCGATTTCCTGGCGGCGCATCCCGACCTGGTCGCGCTGCTCACCCAAGCCGGCCGATCCGATGCGCGGCCGTTTGCTCCCGCCGTCAAGCGGCTGGTCGTGCTCCTCGCCGAGGGGCAGGGCCGCGGGCAGGTGCGCGACGACCTCGACCCGCATCTAGCCGCCGCGCAGGCGCTGGTGCTGATGGTCGCGTATCTCGGCCTCGAATCGCTGATCGCGATGAGCGCGGCGCCCCTCGGGGTCGACGAGCCGGCGCTGCGGGAGCGCTGGAAGGAGGCCGCGGTACGGCTGGTGCTTGACGGAATCGCAGCCCGCTAAGGCTGCCGTCCGCGAGCTACCAGTTGATCCAGTAGGACGCCTTCACGAGGAATGTGTTGTCCGGATGCAGATTGAAGAGGTCGCGGAAGTCCCCGCCCATGGAGCGCGAGCCCTGGCTGCCCGCGCCGTCCTGCCGCCCCTGGGTCCACACGACGAACAGCGTCGAGCCTGGGCGGTATTCCCAGCGCAGCACGGCGGTCGAGTTGAACTGCTTCCGGTTGAACCCATCGGGCACGCCCGTGTACGGCTTGTAGCGGTCGCCGTATGCCGCGGCCCTCGGGTCAGCGAGCTCGCGCAGGCTCGAGTAGGTGCCCTTGCTGACGAACGGCTGGGCATAGAGCTGCACGGTGAGGGTGGGTGAGACCGTGTAGTCGATCCGCCCGGTGAGCGACGCCTCGGTCTGATCGAGGCGCGCAAAGGTGTAGTGCGTCGCGAAGGGCGAGGTTGAGTCGGTGACGGTACCGTGCGGCTGAACGTCCTTCACCCTGTGCGTGGCGCTCAGAGTCAGCGACGTTCTGAACTGGGAGGCGACGCGAAACGCGATTTGTATGTTGCCGTTGAACCGCTCCGTCCGCCCCGCATCACCACGTAGGTAGTTAATCCACACGTACGGTGTGAACGCGGGGCGCTCATCACCGTCCACCTCAGCGAAAACCGATAGATACGGATCCGCCCGCACTGCCGGGCCACCGCGGGTGCAGTCGCGGTCGCAGAACGTGGTTCCGAGCTGCCCGGCCGTCACGCCAGAGTGCACCCACCAGCGGTTGTTCAGCTGGGCGTGCACGTTCGTGTTGGCGGCGCGCTCCACGGGCGTGCCCGCCGCCGTCCAGAATTGCCACCAATTGAAGTTCCAGAACGCGGTCTGATAGAACGAGCTGGGGTGCCGGGACTGGAACGCAAACCAGGTGTTCCAGCTCTGCTGGTCCGCCTGCAAGAGGAAGCCGAGGTCGTTCACTTCGAAGCCCTGAGAGCGGCGCTGGTAACTGGTCTCGAACCGG
>Ga0207665_10000344_pt1 | contig 32292 bp, 36 predicted proteins | sample LARL112metaG_FD_184351 | JGI IMG/M metagenome (GOLD analysis project Ga0207665, IMG submission 184351) | Corn, switchgrass and miscanthus rhizosphere microbial communities from Kellogg Biological Station, Michigan, USA - LAR L11-2 metaG... | ecosystem: Host-associated > Plants > Roots >... | reverse complement strand
CACAGGTGCTGCTCCCCTCCTGATCCCCGTGCCGGCAGGAGTGGGCATCACATCACGCAAAACTAAGACGGACCTAAGAAAGCCCACAGCGAAACGGCGCCCCGCGTCGTCTCCTCGGCCTCTCGAAACCGCTCAAGCCCGCCGGTCCCGCCAGCACGGCAACGTCAACGCGTTCGTCGAACCGTGTTCAACCTGCGGCCGGCGCCAGCCATTCCCGTACTCTCGGGCTGATTCCGGCCCAGACGTGCAGGCCGCGTGACCAGGTGTTGGTGTCGTTCTGTTCCGATGGCTAGCCCGTGGTGCCTTCACAGACCCAAGCGCCATCCGACATACTCGGGCGCGTGGGAGCCCCCCCCACCCAGGCCGTGAGAATCGTCCTCCTGAACGATAACCGCCTCTTCGCGACCGCCCTCAGCGCCCGGGTCGAGCAGGATCCGCGCTTCGAGATCGTCGGCTCCGCATCGGACGGTGCCGAGGCCGCTCGCCTCGTCGACGAGGTCAGGCCCGACGTGGTGTTAATCGACGCAGGCGTGCCCGGCAACGACCCGTTGGTCGCGACGCGGCTGATCATGCGTGGCGCCGCGACCCCTCGAGTCGTGATCATGGCCGGCCCGGACGACGAGCTCGATGCGGTCGAGGCGCATGACGCCGGCGCCTCGGCCTTTCTGCAGAAACCGCGCTCGGCGGCCGATCTGCTCGAAACGCTCGAGCTGGCCGCCATCCTCTCGCAGGTTCGGCTTCCGCAAGCCGAGTCGGACGAGCCGTAGGTTTTCCCGGCGCTACGCCTGTGCGGCCACTCCCGGTTCGACGCCCGAAGCTGCCGGGAGCAGGCCGTGGATCTGCGCCCAGCGGCTTGCCTCCGTGCGGTTCGCGACGTCGAGCTTCCGGTAGATGTTCGACAGGTGGAACTTGACGGTCTGCTCGGTCACCCAGAGCATCCGCGCGAGCTGACTGTTCGAGTGCCCCTCGGCGACGAGCTGGAGAATCTCGCGCTCCCGCTTCGTCAACACCGCCGCAGCGGCGTTCGCATCCGCCGAAGCGGCGCCGTTGACCGGTGCCGGTGCGAGCGGAGGCAGGAACAACGACGGCGAGAAGGCCTGGCGGATCGCCACGCCAACGTCGTCCGAATGAGCCGTCTTCACGACGTATGCCACTGCGCCGGCGGCGAACGCAGCTTGAACTTGCGCCGGATCATCGGACGACGCCAAGGCAATCGCCTTCAGAGCCGGCACTCGTGTACTTGCTTCCCGAATGCAGGTCACGCCTCCGCCTGCGGGCTCGGCGACGAGGATGCTTGGGCGAAGCTCCTCGCACAGCCGTAGTGCCCGGTCGGCGTCGGACGTGCGTCCCGCAACAGTGATGCGGTTCTTCGTGAGGATGTTCTCGACCGCGTCCAACCACAAAGGGTAGGGGTCGAGCAACACCGCCCTTCTTTCGCCCTCCGTTGCCACAGGTGATACCCCTTTCTCCCCCCCAGGAGATGGTTCGTTTTACGTAATACCCCATTTCGGACTGTGTGTAAAGAGGTGGATAAGCATGCGACACTGGATTGAAACCTGGACATTTCTCCCGTTCTTCTTCGGCGCGGCTTTTCCACAGGCATTTCTCCACAGACCTGTGGAGAGTTCTGCACGCTGATCGGCCAGGCGCGCGCGCCGTCCGAACGACGTGCTCGACCCCACCTGGGGCTAGGCGCCGAGCCGCTTGTAGAGCCGGTCGATCAGGTCGGGCATCGCCTCGAGCTTGCGCGTGATCACCCGCAAGCGGTACTCGCGGAAGTGCTCGGGCTCGACTCCGAGTGCCTTCGCGAGCTGGCCGACGACCTTGTCCGAGGGCACCGGCCGGTTGCCGTGAACCAGGTGGTTGAGGTACCCGGCCGAGAGCTTCGTCTTGTTCGCCAGGCCGCGATAGGTGACGCCGGTCTCCCCCATCAGCCGTTCGATCGTCGGGCCGAACGGCTCCTCGCTGAACTTCCGCCGCCGCGCCACTAGACGATGCTCCCGAGGTCGTCGAGACTGACCCGCCGCTCCTCGCCGGTCTCGCGGTCGCGCACGTCGACGGCGCCGTCCTCGAGCGTCTTCCTGCCGACGGTGACGCGGATCGGGATGCCGACCAGGTCGGCGTCGGCGAACTTCTCGCCCGCGCGCGCGTCCCGGTCGTCGAGCAACACCTGCGCGCCCGCCTCGTCGAGCGCGCGAGCGGCCTCTTCCGCCTGCTGCTCGACGCCCGGCAACGCCACCACGTGGACATCGTACGGGGCGATCGCGCGCGGCCAGACGATGCCGTGCTCGTCGTGCCGCTGCTCGACCGCGGTCGCGAGCACACGGCCGGGGCCGATGCCGTAGCTGCCCATGATCAGCGGGCGCTCGCCGCCGTCCTCGTCCACGAACGTGGCCTCGAGCGGTTTCGAATACCGCGTCCCGAGCTTGAAGATGTGTCCCACTTCGATTGCCGCCTGTAGACGTAGATGCCCGCCGCACGCAGGACATGCGTCTCCTGCGCGAACTTCTCGAAGGTCGGCGAAGCGCGGCTCGTAGTCGCGGCCGGCCTGAACGCCGCGAAGGTGGACGTCGTCCCGGTTCGCGCCGACGACGTACTGGCCCTCGCGCAGCGTCTCGTCCGCGATCACGTCGACCGTGACGCCGACCGGGCCGATCGAGCCGCCGTTCGCGCCGAAGGTGTCGCGGATCTCCTCGGCCTCGGCCGGCCGGAACGTCTCGCCGAGCTCGGCGAGGAGCTTCATCTCGTTGAGCCGGTCGTCGCCGCGCACGAGCGCTAGCACGACCTTCCCGTCCACGACGACGGGCATCGCCTTCGCAGTCGCGCGGGGGTCGACGCCGAGGAAGTCCGAGACGGCTTCGATCGTTCGTTGGGCCGGCGTCACGACTTCCTCCGGCGCATCCAGCGCCTCGGGGAAGTCGGGCGCCGAAGGGACCCCGGAGGCGATCTCGATGTCGGCGGCGTAGTCGCCGTTCTCGCAGAGCACGAGCGTGTTCTCGCCGGAGTCGGCGGGCGCCAGGAAGTCCCGGCTGCCGCTGCCGCCCATGATCCCGGACTCGGCCGCGACCTCGAGCGCCTCGATCCCGCAGCGCTCGAAGATCCGCTTGTAGGCGCCGGCGTGCTTCTGGAAGCTCTCGTCGAGCCCGGCGTCGTCACGGTCGAACGAGTAGGCGTCCTTCATGATGAACTCGCGTACCCGGAGCAGACCGCCGCGCGGCCTCGGCTCGTCGCGGTCCTTGACTGAGAGGTGGTAGAGGATCTTCGGGAGCTCGCGGTAGCTCTTGATCTCGCGGGCGTGGAACGTGACCGTCTCCTCGTGGGTCATCGGCAGGACGAACTCGCGGCCGGCGCGGTCGTGGAGCTTGAAGACCTCGGGGATCCAGTAGCGGCCGGTCTCCTTCCAGAGCTCGGCCGGCGTGAGCACCGGCATCAGCATCTCCTGGCCGCCGATCGCGTCCATCTCCTCGCGGATGATCTGCTCGACCTTCCGGTGGACGCGCCAGCCGATCGGCATGTAGGTCCAGACGCCTGCGCTGACCTGGCGGATGAAGCCGCCGCGGACGAGCAGCCGGTGGCTCACCGCCTCCGCGTCCGCAGGGTCCTCGCGCAGGGTCGGCAGGAAGAGCGTTGACGCGCGGGCGATCATCGTTGCCCGAAGAGACTATTCGAGCGGGATCAGGGAGGCCTCGGCCATCGCGAGAGCCGCCGGCTTGGCCATCTTGAGGCGCTTCGGGCGGAACATGCCGTCGGCGATCCACTGGTCGATCTCGTGGAACAGCTCATCGACGAGGATGTCGGAGGAGACCTTCTTGAGCACGCGGCCGTGGGCGTAGACGAAGCCGACGTCGCGGCCGCCGGCGATGCCGAAGTCCGCGTCGCCCGCCTCGCCGGGGCCGTTGACCGCGCAGCCGAGCACCGCGACCTCGAAGTGCTGCGGATACTCGCGCAGGCGCTCCTCGACGACCTCGGCGAGCGTCTGCACGCCGACGTTGTCGCGGCCGCAGCTCGGGCAGGCGATCATCACCGGGCCGCGCTCGCGGAGGCCGAGCGCCTTCAGGATCTCGAACGCCGTCCTGACCTCCTCGACCGGGTCGGCGGTCAGCGAGACGCGCACGGTGTCGCCGATCCCGTCCACGAGCAGGGCGCCCATGCCGACCGCGCTCTTGATCGAGCCCGAGTACGGCGTTCCGGCCTCCGTGACGCCCAGATGCAGCGGATACGGCACCTTCGAGGCGAGGAGGCGGTAGGCGCGGATCATCGTCGGCACGTGGCTCGACTTGACCGAGATCTTGAAGTCGTAGAAGCCGAGGCTCTCCAGCAGGCGCACTTCCTCGAGCGCCGCTTCGACCAGCGCCTCGGCCTGGTCGCGCTGGGCCAGCTCGGCGAGGTGCTTGGGCAGTGAGCCCGAGTTCGCGCCGATCCGCATCGGGATCCCGGCCTGCTGCGCCGCACGCACGACCTCGGCCACCTTGTCGGGGCCGCCGATGTTGCCGGGGTTGATGCGAACGGCCGCGACGCCTGCCTCGATCGCGCGCAGCGCGAGGCTCGCGTTGAAGTGGATGTCCGCGATCACCGGGATCGGCGAGAGCCGTACGAGCTTGGGGAGCGCGTCGGCGTCCTCGCTCTTCGGCACCGCGACGCGCACGACCTCGCAGCCGGCCGAGGCGAGCGCCGCGATCTGGGCAGTCGTCGCCTCGACGTCGTGCGTCTTCGTCAGCGTCATCGACTGCACGACGACGGGCGCGCCGCCCCCGATCTGGACGCCGCCTACGTGGATCGAACGTTCGCTCGCCACGCGGCGAGTCTAGCCGCCGCGGATGTTCCCGATGTCATTCGAGAGGCCGACGAAGAAGAGCAGGAGCACCAGAGCGATGCCGACGGCCGAGACCCTTTCGTAGACCGAGCGCTGGACGGCCCGGCCGCGTATTCCCTCCACGATCGAGAACGCGATGTGGCCGCCGTCGAGCGGCAGCAGCGGCAGCAGGTTCAGCAGCCCGAGCGAGAGGCTGATGATCGCGAGCACCTGTAAGTACTCCCGGAAGCCGAACTGCACCGCCTTGCTCGACTGCTGGACGATCCCGACGGGCGTCGAGACCTCCTTGCGGCCGGACCCATTCGCGATGTGGCCCAACCACGTCCCCATCGCCTTCGTCACGAGCCACGTGTCCTGGGCGGCGAGGCCGAACGCCTGCGCCGGGTTGTAGTGCTTGTAGCGGATCCCGGCCGGGTGGAAGCCGAGCGTGTAGACGCCGTCCTGCTTCGTCGGCTTCACCGCCTTCAGCGGGATCGGCGGCTGCCCCGGCCGCAGCACGAGCAGCTGAAGCGGCTTGCCGTTGCTGTCGCGGATCGAGTTGCGGACGTCGTCGAAGGTGTACGTCGCGTTGCCGTTGATCCCGAAGATCGTGTCCCCCGGCTTCAGGCCGGCCGCGGCGGCCGGCGATCCCGGCACCACGTCCTGGACCTTGCGCGAGGCGTCGCTCGGAATGCCGAGCATGTAGACGCACGCGAGCAAGACGATCGCGAAGGCCAGATTCGTGCCCGGTCCGGCCGCGATCACCGCGAGCCGCTTCCACGTGCGCTGGCGCCAGTAGGCGTCGGTTCCGAGCGCGTCACCAAGCTCGGCGAGCCCGCGATCGGCCGCGCGGCGCGCCTTCGGGGTCAGGCTTGCGCTCCCCAGCGCCTGCTCGAGCGTCGCGAGGGCCGGCCGCGCCTCGTCGAACGCGTTCGCCGAGACCAGCCGCTTCACCCGCTCGACGTCGCCGAGCAGCCGCGGCTCCTCGTACAGCGCCGGCCCGAAGTGCACGTCCAGGTCGGACGGCGCGGGCCGGTGCATGCCCGGGATCTTCACGTAGCCCCCGAGCGGGATGACGCCGAGGCCGTACTCGATGCCCTTGCGCGTCGTCTTCAAGATCGCCGGCGGGAACCCGATGTAGAACTTCCGCGGCCGCATCCCGACCGCGCGCGCCGCGAAGAAGTGGCCCGCCTCGTGGATCAGGATCAGCAAGGCCAGGCCGAGGATCGCGACGAGGACATTCATACGGCTGCCCTTTCCGCGAGCCGCCGTGCTTCCCTGTCTGCCTCGACGAGCTCTTCGAGGTCACGCGCGGGCGACCCGTCGACCTCGGCGAGCACCTCCTCGACGGTCGCGGCGATGCCGAGGAACGGCAGCCGCCCCTCGAGGAACGCGGCGACCGCGACCTCGTTCGCGGCGTTGAAGGCGCACGGGTTGGTGCCGCCCTGCTCCCCGGCTCGCCGCGCGAGCCCGAGCAGCGGGAACGTCTCGAGGTCCGGCGGCTCGAACTCGAGCACGAGGCCGCGCGAGAAGTCGAGCGGCTCGACCGGCGTCGCGGCGCGCTCCGGATAGGCGAGCGCGAAGGAAATCGGGACGCGCATGTCCGGGTAGCCGAGGTGCGCTAGCGAGGCGCCGTCGCGGAAGCGAACAAGCGCGTGGACGACCGAGGTCGGCTGCAGCACTACTTCGATCTGCTCGTACGGGAGCCCGAAGAGGAAGTGCGCCTCGATCAGCTCGAGGCCCTTGTTCGCGAGTGTGGCCGAGTCGACGGTGATCTTCGGGCCCATCCGCCACGTCGGGTGCGCGAGCGCCTCCTCCGGAGTCACGTCCTCCAGCTCGTCGCGCGTCCGGCCGCGGAACGGCCCGCCCGAGCCGGTCAGCACCAACGAATGCACTTGCTCCGTGGAGCGGCCCTCGAGGCACTGGAACGCCGCCGAGTGCTCGCTGTCGACCGGCAGCAGCAGGCCGCCGCCGCGTCGCTGCGCATCGAGCGCGAGCTCGCCGGCGGCAACCAGGCTCTCCTTGTTCGCGAGCGCCAGCGTGACGCCGTGCTCGAGCGCCCAGAGCGTCGCCGGCAGGCCGGCGAAGCCGACGACCGCGTTCAGCACGACGTCCGGCTGCGAGCGCTCCAGCAGCTCGGCCAGGTCGCCGCCGACCTGCGTCAGCGGCGCGAGCCCGTCGATCGGCTGCGAGCCGGAGGCTGCGGCAACCAGCTCGAGCTCCGGGTGGGCGGAGACAATCTCGAGCGCCTGGCGGCCGATGGAGCCGGTGGCCCCCAGCAGCGCTACACGCGTCATTGGTCCAAGTGTACGAACGGATCGCCGCTGTGGATCACGTCAGCGCGAGGATCGCGTAGTAGGCGGCGATCCCGGCGAACAGGGGCGCGTCGAGCCGGTCGAGCACACCGCCGTGGCCGCCCAGCAGGCGGCCGCTGTCCTTGACGCCGAAATCGCGCTTCACCGCGGACTCGAACAGGTCTCCGACAGGCGCCGCGACGGCGATCACGGCGCCGAGCACGAGCGACTCTCCGGTCGTGAGGAAGTGCTGGTGGTAGAGCGCGAAGAACGAGATCAGCACCGCGGCGACCGTCGACGCGGCCAGGCCCTCCCACGTCTTGCCCGGGGAGATGACCGGCGCCAGCTTGTGCCTGCCGATCAAGCGGCCGGTGAAGAAGGCGAAGGTGTCCGCGCCGAACACCGCCAGCAGCACGGTGAAGATCGCGAGCCGCCCGTGCTCGGGGAGGCCGCGCAGGAGCATCAGGTAGGCGAGGCCGAGGCCGACCCAGGCGACCCCGAGCACGGTCGTCGCGACTGCCACCGTCAGCGACTGCCGCGTCTCGGAGACGCCCTTCAGCAGGAACGCGAAAGCGACGGTCGTGAGGAAGCCGCCGATCATCCACACCGGCCCGCCCAGCTGCACACCGAGCAGCGTCAGCGCGAGCCCCGCGTAGCCCGCGAGCGCGAGCGGCCGAAGCGGCCTGGCCATCACGTAGAGCTCGTGGAGCGCGATCAGCCCGGCGGCGATCGCCAGGAGGCACAGCCACCAGCCGCCGAGCCAGACGACGCCGAGGGCCACGGGCAGCCCGACGGCCGCGACCAGGATGCGCGACCAAAAGGAGCTCATCGTCCGCCGAAGCGGCGGCGGCGCTGGGCGTAGGCGGCGAGCGCCTGCTCGAGGTCGGCGGCGCCGAAGTCGGGCCAGAGCGTCTCCACGAAGACGAGCTCCGCGTACGCGAGCTGCCAGAGCAGGAAGTTCGAGATCCGAAGCTCGCCGCTCGTGCGGATCAGCAGGTCGGGGTCCGGCAGCTCCGGCGCGTAGAGATTCGCGCGCAGCGACTCCTCGTCCGGCTCGGCGCCGCGTTCGACGAGCCGCCGCGCCGCCTCGACGAGCTCTGCTCTCCCGCCGTAGTCGAACGCGATCCAGAGGTTGAGCCGGTCGTTGTGCGCCGTCTCGTCCTCGAGCTGCTCCATCTGCTCGCGCAGCTCGTCCGGCGCACGGTCGCGCCGGCCCAGGAAGCGTGCGCGCACACCCTGGCGCGCGAGGTCGGGCAGCTCGCGTTGGATCGTCTCGCCGAAGATCTCCATCAGGTCCTCGACCTCTTCGTCCGAACGCGACCAGTTCTCGGTCGAGAAGGCGTAGACGACGAGCGTCTCGACGCCGAGGTCGATGGCCGCCTCGACCGTCCGCCGCAGCGCCCTCGTCCCGGCGCGGTGGCCCTCCGCGACGGGCAGCCCGCGGCGTTCGGCCCAGCGCCCGTTGCCGTCCATGATGATCGCGACGGTCCGGGCCAGCTCGTCGCGCTGCTGTTCGTCCACCGCTACGGGGTTCGGCGCGCCCAGCGCGTCAAACCTCCATGATCTCGGCTTCCTTGCGCCTTAGCAGCTCGTCGATCTCGGTGACGTGCTGGTCGGTGAGCTTCTGGACGCGGTCCTCTGCGCGGTGCTCCTCGTCGCTGCCGACCTCGCCGTTGTCGACGAGCTCCTTCAAATGGTGGATCGCGTCGCGGCGGACGTTCCGAACCGCGACCTTGCCCTCCTCGGCCATGTGGCGGACGACCTTGACGAGATCCTTGCGGCGCTCCTCGGTCAGCTGCGGGATCGGCAGGCGGATCAGCTTCCCGTCGTTCGAGGGCGTCAGGCCGAGGTCGGACTCCTGGATCGCCCGCTCGATCGTCGCGACCGAGTTCGGGTCGAACGGCTGGATGGTCAGCATCCGCGGCTCGGGCGCGCTGATCGTCGCCAGCTGCTTGAGCGGCGTCTGCTGGCCGTAGTAGTCGATCTGGACGCGGTCGAGGAGCGCGGGAGACGCGCGGCCGGTGCGCAGCGTCGAGAACTCACCCTGCGCCGCCTCGACCGACTTGTGCATCCGCCGCTCCGCGTCCTGAATCAGGTCATCGATCGCCATTCCGGCCTCCTCGGTGTCAGGGGGTCGAGACGATGGTGCCGACCCGCTCGCCGTGCACGACTCTACGGATGTTTCCGTCCTCGAGGGCGAAGACGTAGATCGGCAGCCCGTTGTCCATGCAGAGGGACAGCGCGGTCGTGTCCATCACCTTCAGGCCGCGCTCGATCGCCTCCAAGTGCGTAAGCCGCGGGAGCAGCTTCGCGTCGGGATCGGTGCGCGGGTCGCCGTCCAGCACGCCCTCGACGCCGTTCTTCGCCATCAGGATCGCCTCGGCGTTGATCTCCAGCGCGCGCAGGGCCGCGGCGGTGTCCGTCGTGAAGAACGGGTTGCCCGTGCCGGCGGCGAAGATGACGATACGGCCCTTCTCGAGGTGCCGGATCGCCCGGCGGCGGATGTACGGCTCGGCGACCTCGGCCGCGGCCAGCGCCGAGAGCACGCGCGTGTGGGCGCCCCGGTGCTCCAGGGCGTCCTGCAGCGCGAGCGCGTTCAGCAGCGTGGCGAGCATGCCGGCGTAGTCGGCGGTCGCCCGGTCCATCCCTTCGGCCGCGGCCTCGATGCCGCGGTAGATGTTCCCGGCGCCGACGACGACCGCGAGCTCGACTCCCTCCTCCTGCACATCGACGATCTCCCCGGCCAGCGCCGAGATGCGCTCAGGGTCGAGCCCGTACTCCTGCTCGCCCATCAGCGCCTCGCCGGACAGCTTGAGCAGGACGCGTCGGAACGCGCCGCTCGCCTCGCGGCCGGCGGCGTCGGCGGGAGCTGTCTCGGTCACTCGGCGAGCGCGTAGCGGACGAACTCGAGCACCTCGAGCCCGGCCTCTTCGAGCGCCTTGGCGACGGTCTGCGAAGGGTCGTGGATCCACGACTGCTCGCTGAGGGCGACGCTCGAGAGGAACTCCTTGCGTAGACGGCCCTCGACGATCTTCGCGCGGACATCCTCGGGCTTCGACTGCACGTCGGGCTGGTTCTCGTAGATGGCGCGCTCGCTCGCGAGCTCGTCCGCGGGCACCTCGTCGACGCTGCGATAGCGCGGCGCAGCGAACGAGATGTGCATCGCGAGCCTGCGTGCGGCCGCTGCGTCGGAGCCAGTCGCACGCACGAGCACGCCGATCTTGTTGGCCGGCGGGTGCACGTACTCGGCGAGAAGCTCGCCGTCGCCTGCCTCCAGGCGGGCGGAGCCGGCAATCTCGACGTTCTCGCCGATTTTCGCGATCAGCTCGAGCCGCCGATCCTCGAGCGCCGACACGCCGTCGGGGCCCTCGCTCTCGACGGCCTCGAGCGCCGCCTCGGCGAACGAGAGGAACTCCTCGTTCTTCGAGACCGGTTCGGTCTCGCACCCGACGGCCACGATCGCGCCGACGTTGCCCGAGACCGTCGCAAGAACCTCACCCTCGGTCGTGGCGCGGCCCGCCTTCTTGCCGGCGGCGGCCATGCCCTGCTCGCGCAGCAGGCGCTGTGCCGCCTCGACGTCTCCCCCGGTCTCCTCGAGCGCACGCTTGGCGGCCATCATCCCCGCGCCGGTTCGGTCGCGGAGCTCCTTGACGAGGCTGGCTGGGATCTCTACCTGGCTCACGTGCTCTCCTCTGTGCTGGGCGTGTCGGAAACGGGAACAGCCACCGCGTCGGGCTCGGGCACCGGCTCGGCCTCGACCGCCCGCGCCGGCGAAGCCTCCTCCAGCGGCTCGGGCGTCGCCTCTGGCTCAGGCACCGATTCCGCCGCCGGCGCCGGGGCGAAGTCGGCGGGCGTCGCGCGCTGCTTGCCCTCGGCGACCGCGTCGCCGAGCGCCCGCACGACGAGGCTGCACGAGCGGATCGCGTCGTCGTTCCCGGGGATGACGAAGTCCGCCTCGTCCGGGTCGCAGTTCGTGTCGACGAGCGCGATCACCGGGATGTGGAGCCGGCGCGCCTCGCGTACCGCGAGCTGCTCCTTCCGCAGGTCGATGATCACGACCGCGTCGGGCTGGCGGCGCATGTCGGCGACGCCGCCGAGGTTCGCCTCGAGCTTCTCGAGCTCAGCCTGCATCGAGATTCGCTCCTTGGGCGGGAGCAGGTCGAGCTGGCCCTCCTCCTGGAGGCGGCGCAGCTCGTGCAGGTGCTCGATCCGCTCGGAGATCGTGCGCCAGTTGGTGAGCAGGCCACCGAGCCAGCGGTGGTTCACGTACGGCATCCCCGTCCGCTTGGCCTCCTCCTCGACCGAGTCCTGCGCCTGCTTCTTGGTGCCGACGAAGAGGACGGTGCCGCCGCGCTCCCCGAGGTTGCGCACGAACGACTGCGCCTCCTCGAGCGACTCTGCGGTCTTCTGCAGGTCGATGATGTAGATCCCGCCGCGCTCGCCGAAGATGAACCTGCGCATCTTCGGGTTCCAGCGGCGCGTCTGGTGGCCGAAATGGACCCCGGCCTCCAGGAGCTCTCGCATGCTGACTGACATCTGGTTCCTTCCGTGGTTGGGTGCGGTGCGCCGACGGGGACTGGTGGAACCGGCCGCAGAGGCCGGCACCGCCACCTGCCCGGATCGCCGGGTCGGGGACGAAAAGCGCGTGAATTGTAGCGGCATGCTCACGTTTGGGCGTCCGCGCGCCGATCCATGATGAAGCCGTGAGCATGCGCGAACCAGCCGCGCTCGAGGAGCTCTCGGCAGAGATCCAGGCGTCGGCGTGGGAGCTCGCGCTCGCAGTAGTCGACGAAGGGCTCCTCGACGACCAGGTCCCCTCGCTGCAGCGCCTGGGGCGTCTCGGGCAGCTCGGGGACATGCCGACCTTCGTCGCCGAGCTCGGCCGCGAGCTCGCCGACCCCCGAGCCGAGGAGCGCGTCCGCCACGGCAGCCCGCTCGCGGTCCAGGCCCGCGACCACGCGAGGCAGCGCGAGGCTCTCGGCTTCGCGCCGCGCGAGATCGTGACCGAGTTCCTGCTCCTGCGGCGCGTGCTCTGGCGCTTCGTCGCCGGCCGTGTGGCAGAGCTCGACCCGGAGCACATGCTGGCTGCCGAGCAGCGGCTGAACACGACGATCGACCGGCTCGTGACCGAGTGCGTCGTCGCCTACTTCGACCGCGCCACGTCCGAGCTCTCGCATCAAGCGCGCCACGACCAGCTGACCGGCCTGCTTCACCACCACGCCTTCCTGCGTGAGCTCGACCTCGAGCTGGAGCGGGCGGCGCGCTACGGGCACGGCGTCGCGCTCGTCTTCCTCGACCTCGACCGCTTCAAGGAGATCAACGACACCCTCGGCCACGCGGCCGGCGACCGGGTGCTGGAGCGGCTCGGCGAGCTGCTGCGCGACTCGCTGCGCGGTTCCGACCTCGCGGGGCGCATGGGCGGCGACGAGTTCGCCGCGTACCTCGTCGAGGCGGACGAGGAAGCCGGCTCGCGGCTGATCGTCCGGCTGAACGACCGCGTCGACGAGCTCGTTGCGGCCGATGAGCTGCCGGTGCACTGCTCGTTCAGCGCCGGGCTCGCGCACTTCCCGGACGAGGCGACGAACGGCGACGCGCTCTTCCGGCTCGCCGACCAGCGCCTCTACGAGGCGAAGCGCGCCAGCGCCGCCTGAAGCTCGGGCGGCAGCGGCGACTCGACCTCCACCGGCTCCCCGGTCACCGGGTGCGGAAACGCGAGCCGCCACGCGTGGAGGAACTGACGCTTGAGCTCCTCGTCGGGAACGCCGTAGACCGGGTCGCCGACGACCGGGAGTCCGATCGCCGCCAGGTGGACGCGGATCTGATGCGTCCGCCCGGTCTCGAGGCGGACGTCGAGGAGCGCGTTCCGGCCGAGCAGCTCCTCGACCTCGAAGTGCGTCACCGCCTCGCGCGGCGTGTCGGTATCGAGCGAGTGCCGCGTGGGCTCGCGGCGGTCGCGGCCGATCGGCGCCTCGATCCTGCCCGTCCACGAGCGCGGCCGGCCGCGGACGAGGGCCTTGTAGCGGCGCTCGAGCGCACGCTCGCGGACGAGCTCCTGCAGCCGCTCGAACGCCTCGTCCGTGCGGGCCACCACGAGCAGGCCGGACGTGTCGCGGTCGAGCCTGTGGACGATGCCCGGACGCTCCTCGTCCTCGCCGCCGCCCGCGAGCCCGACGAGCCCGTGCACGAGCGTCCCGCTCGCGTGGCCGGGAGACGGGTGGACGACGACGCCGGCCGGCTTGTCGACGACGAGGACGTGCTCGTCCTCGTACGCGATCCGGAGCGGCACGTCCTCGTGCTCCAGCGCCGACGACGCCGGCTCCGGCACGGTCAGCTCGACCTCCTCCCCGCCTTCGAGCCGGTGGCTCTTCGGGCGCCGTTCGCCGTCGACGACCACGCCGCCCTCGTCCAGCAGCCGCTCGGCTGCCGCGCGGGACCCGACCTCGGGCAAGGAAGCGAGGAAGCGGTCGAGCCGCTCGCCGGCGGCCTCGTCCGGGACTGCGAGCTTCAGCGTGTCTCGCCGAGCAGCAGCGTGACGAAGAGGATCGCCACGCCCACGACGATGAAGCTGTCCGCCAGGTTGAAGGCCGGCCAGTACTTCAGGTCGAGGAAGTCCGTCACGTGCCCGAGCCGGATGCGGTCGATCAGGTTCGACGTGGACCCGCCGATCAGCAGGCCGAGGGCGACCGGCAGCACCGGGTGGCGGGCGCCGGAGCGTGCGAAGTAGACGAGCATCCAGCCGACCGCCAGCGCAGTCAGTGCCGTCACGGCCGGCGTCGCGCTCGCGAAGAGGCCGAACGCGATCCCCGAGTTCTGCACATGGTGGATCGAGAACGGCCCGATCACGTGCAGCGACTCGTCGAACCCCAGCTGCGTCGAGACGATCAGCTTCGTCACCTGGTCCGCCGCGATCGCCGCGAGCACGACCGCGCCGAGCCCCACCCATTGCGGCGCTCGTGCGGCCAGCGAGCGCTCGGCGACCGAGACCGGCGTGAGCGCGTCCGTGCTCGACCCCACGCGAACGTCGTACGTCCGCGGCGCCTCGCTCATGCTCGCTCCTGGAGGCGCTTGCAGTCGATGCAGAGGGTCGTCCACGGAATCGCCTCGAGCCGCTCCACGGGGATTTGCTCGCCGCGGTTGACGCAGATGCCGTACGTGCCGTCCTCGATGCGTTTCAGCGCAGCGTCGATCGCGGCCAGCGCGCGCTCGACGTTGTCCTCGAGCGTGTAGTCGAGCTCGCGGTCGAAGGTCGAGGTCGCCATGTCGCCCGGGTGGTTGTCGCTCTGGATCTCCTCGCGGTCGTCGTCGATCTGGCCCTGGTCCTCCTGATGGAGGTAGTCGAGCGCCTCCTGTGCGCGCTGCCGCTCGTCGAGCAGGCGCCGCTTGAAGTGCTCGGTGTCGATCGTGGCGTTCACGAAAGCTCGTTCCGCCGCGCCCCGGGAGAGACCCGGAGCCGCACGCGCGTCGAGGGCTTCGCCATGGGGCCAGTATAGGTTCGGCAGTCGGGGGTCAGGCGGCCTGCGACTCGGCCTCCGCGTCGGCGACAGCGTCCAGCGCCGCCTCGAGTAGCGCTCGGACCTTGCGCGCCTCGCGGAGCAGCCGCTCGCGCTCGGCAGCCGCCGCCCGCGTGACCGCGCGCGCCTCCGCGTGCGCCTCCTCGAGAATGATCCCCGCCTCCCGGCTCGCCTGCTCCTTCAGCTCGTGGGCGGAGCGCTCGGCCGACACCAGCGTCGTCCGCAACAGCGTCTCGAGGTCGCGGTGCCGCGCGAGCTCGCCCTCGAGCTGCTCGATCCGGTCGGCGAAGTCGGCCCGCTGCCGCCAGACCTCCTCGAACGAGTCGGCGGTCTCGCGGATCAGCTCGTCGACGGGGTCGCGGCGGTAGCCGAACGGGCTCCGCCTCAGGCGTATGTGGTGAAGCTCCACGGGCGTGATGGTCATGGCGTCCTCTCTACGAGTAGTGAGCGAAGAGCGCATCGATCACGCGCATCAGCGCGACCAGCGCGAGGATGGCCACGACCGGCGAGAAGTCGAGCGGGCCCAGCGACGGCATGATCCGCCGGAAGATCCGCAGATACGGCTCGCAGACGTCGCGGAGGAAGTCCGAGATGCGCCGCACCCAGACGTTGTACGGGAGCCGCACCCAGGACGTGAGGATGTACACGAAGATCAACAGGATGTAGACCCAGAGGAAGGTGTCGATCAGCGTGTTCGCGGTCGACGCAGCATCTGCCAAGACGCTAAGGGTGCGAAGGGCCATCTTCCTCCTGCGTCCTCAGTGCTGGGTTTGACGGCCGCACCGGCACAAGCCGGCTCGGCCTCTCGTCGGCATCGCAAGCGACGCCTTGGTCAACTGTGGCCATCAGGCGTGAGTTCGGCCCGTCACGCCGGTTTCCTGGACGTCAGGCCTGGTTGAAGAAGCCGCCGCGCTCGAGCAGGCGGGCTCGCTCTTCGGCTGAGACCTGCACGTTTCGCGGCGTGAGCAGGAAGACCTTGTCCGCGACGCGCTGCATGCCGCCGTCGAGGGCGTACGTGAGGCCGCTCGTGAAGTCGATCAGGCGCTTCGAGAGCTCCTGGTCGGCGCCCTGCAGGTTGAGGATCACCGGGATGCCGTCCTTGAACTTGTCCGCGATCTGCTGTGCGTCGTTGAAGCTGCGCGGCACGACGAGGTGCACCTGCACGGAGGGGATCGCCCGCATCGGCGCCTGCGCCTCGGCGGGGCGGCGGTTGCTGTTCCGGGGCCGCAGCACCGCGGTCTGTGGCGCGGCCTCCTCCGGGTCGGGGTCGGTCCAGTCGTCGAAATCGCGCTGCCGGCCCCTCGGCGTCAGCCGCCGGACGTTCGGGCGCTCGCTGTAGGTGCGCTCGAGATCCTCCTCGGTGAGGTAGCCGTCCTCGTCCCACTCGTCGTCCTCCTCGGCGATGCCAAAGTAGACGAGCGTTCGGTTCCAAACGTCTGCAAATCCCATGAAAAGCGGATGTTACCCCTGGTAGAGCACGGATCCCAGCCGCACCATCGTGGCCCCTTCGTCGGCTGCCACGCGGTAGTCCTGGCTCGTCCCCATCGAGACCTCGCGCAGACCGTGCCGCTCCCCGAGCTCGCGCAGGCGGCGGAAGTACGGGCGCGACTGCTCCGGGTCGTCGGTGAACGGCGGCATCGTCATCAGGCCGACGATGTTCTCGTAGAGGCCGATGAACTCCTCCAGGCTGCGCTCGGGAATCCCCGACTTCGACTCCTCGCCGGAGAGGTTGACCTCGACGAGCGCGGGGATCGTCAAGCGCCGGGCCGCCGACTCGCTCGCCAGCGAATGGCACAGCTCGCAGAGCTCGTTGACGGTCGTCGCCTTGCGGCTCTGCAGGTGGCCGATGAAATGCCAGCGGAAGGCGTCGCCGTGGAGGGCGTGCTTGATCTCGAGGTCCTGCGCGCGGTTCTCGCCGACGACCTCGATCCCCGCCTCCGCCAGGGCCGGCAGGTCGGCTGCGTCGACGTACTTGGTCGCCGCGACGATCGTCACCTCCGGCCCGAGCTCGCCGCGGATCCGCTCGTAGTTCGCTGCGACGGTGTCAGTCGATAACGCCAAGGACCCCCTGCCTACCGGTGAGCCCGTCGTCGCGCCGGTGCGAGAAGAAGCGGTCCGGGTTGCAGGCGGTGCAGAGGTCGACTCGGTCGACGCGCGCCACGCCTGCCGCGCGCAGCGCCCGCTCGGCCGCGCCCCACAGGTCGAGCTTGCCGTCGCGGTAGAGGCCCATCCCGAACGCCCGCCGGAACGGCGCCGCAACCTCCTCGCCCACCTCGTAGCAGCACGGGCCGATGCCCGGCCCGATCATGGCCGCGACGGGGCCGCCGCCGAGCGTCTTCACGCCTTCGGCGGCGATCCCGCCCACCAGGCCCCGCCAGCCCGCGTGGAGGACGGCAACGGCCGGCTTGGCGCCGTTCGCGCGGGCGAGCGCGATCGGCAGGCAGTCGGCTGCGAGCGCGAGCACCGGCAGGCCGCGCTCTTCCGTCCAGAGCCCGTCGGCGCGTTCGCCGCGGGAGCCGGCCCGGGCGCGGAGCACGTCGGCCGAGTGGTGCTGGTAGTTCATCGCCAGGGCCTCGGGTTGCGCGCCGACCTCGGCGCAGAGCCGTCGGCGGTTCTCGTCCACCCGCTCCGGCTCGTCCGCGGTTGCGCGGCCGAGGTTGAGGGACGCGTAGGGCCCCTCGCTGACGCCCCCCTCCCGCGTGGAGAAGACGACTTCGTACGGGCCCGGCGCGTCGTCCCAGCGAATCACTGCGCGATCAGCTCCCGTGCCGCCGCGAGCTCCGAGTCGCGGCCGTCGAGCTCGCCGTTCAGCTTTCGCCGCCGGAGCTCGGCGAGCACCTCCCCCACCCTCGGCGACTCCTCGAGCCCGAGGCCGGCGAGGTCGGCGCCGTCGACCTCGAGCCGGACATCGCGCAGGCGCTCGAAGTAGTCCCGCAGGGCCGGCGTGTCGGCGAGCGCGAGCGCCATCAGCGGCGCGTCCTCGGGGTACGGCTCGGCGAGCGCGACGACGTCTGCAGGCGTCTGCGCCTCGCGCAGCTCCTCGGCGAGCCGCGGCCCAGCCGTCACGGCCGCTGCGACTGCCTGCGCGTCGCTCCGGCGCAGGGCCAACCCGTCCAGCCACGGGCGGGCGTCGGCGCCGAACTCGCGCGCGAGCGCCGCGAGGCCGAGCCGCCACGAAGGAATCGCGAGCCGGTACTCGTCGCGCAGCGTCTCGAGACGCTCGAAGAGCGCGGCGGCCTCGTCACCGCCGGCCACGCGTCGGTCGATCGCGCGGTCGGCGCCGAGCTCTCCCAGCTGCCGGATCGACTGCGGCGCCTGCCGCTCGTCGAGCAGCAGCACGAGCTCGTCTCGCAGCCGCGCCGGGGTCAGGCGCGCGACCAGCTCGCCGTCGATCGCGCCACGCGCCAGCTCCTCTGTGTGCCTGTCCAGGTCGAAGCCGTAGCGGCTCGCGTACCGCACCGCCCGGAAGATGCGCGTCGGGTCGTCGACGAACGAGCCGTCGTGGAGGACGCGAATCGTGCGCGCCTCGAGATCGGCCTGCCCGTGGAACGGGTCGACCACGCGTCCGAAGTCGTCCGCGCCGAGCGACGCCGCCATCGCGTTGATCGTGAAGTCGCGGCGGGCGAGGTCGTCGTCGATCGTCCCGGGCTCGACCACCGGCAGCGCAGCCGGCGCGTCGTAGCGCTCGCGGCGAGCGGTGACCACGTCGAGGCGCTCGCCGTTTCCGTGCTCCACGACCGCGGTTCCGAAGGCATCGTGCAGCCGCACCCGGCCGCCGATCTGGCGCGCGAGGGCCTCGGCGAAGCGGACACCGTCGCCTTCGGTCGCCAGGTCGACGTCGAAGCCCGGCTGGTCGAGCAGGATGTCGCGCACGGTTCCACCGACCAGGTAGACGGCTTTGCCGTCCCGGACGGCGGCGACGGCGTCGAGAACCGGCCGGAGCCCAGGCAGCTCGTCGAGCCGATCGGCGATCGAGGTCTCGTCGGCCATGCGAGGCATTCTGCCTCCCGCCCCGGGAGCAAGCGGCGCAATTTCGGCACATTCCGTTACAGACACGCGCGCCCTCCACGAATACGCTCGCCTCGGGGAGGAGGCCGGGCGAACCGTACTCAGACCAGCTAGCGAGCCACGCGGGGTCAGCCGGCCAGCGCGATGGCGTCGATCTCGACCTTGGCGCCGGAGGGCAGCGCGGAGACCTCGATCGTCGCGCGGGCCGGCGGCTGCGCGCCGACGTGCTTCGCGTACACCTCGTTCATCGCGGCGAAGTCGCCGAGGTCCGACAGGTAGACCGTCGTCTTCACGAGCCGGTCGAGGCCGCTGCCGGACTCCTCGAGGATCGCTCGCAGGTTCGCGAACACCTGCTGGGTCTGCTCCTCGATCGAGTCGCTCACGATCTCCGCGTGGTCGGGCCGCAGGGCGAGCTGCCCCGAGACGAAGACGAGGTCGCCGGCGCGGATCGCCTGCGAGTACGGCGCGCCCTGGAACGGCGCGGGTGCTGCCTCCGTCCGAACGACCTGCTTCTCCATCAGTCCTCCCTCCGCCGCGTGCGGCAGCTCTGCGCCAGGGCCACGCCCAGCGCTTTGAAGATCGCCTCGAGCACGTGCTCCGGATCGTCGCCCTCCATCAGCCTGACGTGCAGCGTCAGCCCCGCACCCTCGGCCAGCTCTCGCAGGAACGTGCCGACGATGTCATGAGCCAGCCCGGCCACGCGGGCGTCGCTGAGGTCGACGTTCGAGACGACGAGCGGCCGGCCCGAGGCCTCCACCACGACGTGCGCCAGGGCCTCGTCGGCGGGCACGACCGCCGAGCCGTGCCTTCTGACACCTGGCGTCTCCAAAGCTCCGCGCAGCGCATCCCCGAGCGCGCGGCCGGCGGCGGCGACCTCGGCTTCGGCGTCCCCCGGCGCGACCTCCAGCGTGAGGTCGAACGAGCCGTACTCGGCCAGCAGCGCCAGCAGGTGGTCGAGCACCGAGACGCCGGTGGCGACGTTCGCCTCGCCGTGGCCCACGACGTCGAGCCTGGCCTGCACGCGGCCGGCCTCGCCCGCCTGGCCGAGGCGCGGGGACACCGCTAGGCCTCGATCCGCTCGATCCGCGCGCCGAGCGAGCGCAGCCGCTCGTCGATCCGCTCGTAGCCGCGGTCGATCTCGCCGATGTTCCCGATCGTCGAGGTGCCTTCAGCGCAGAGCGCCGCGAGGAGCATCGCCATGCCCGCGCGGATGTCGGGGCTCGACATCTGCTGCGCATAGAGCTTGGCGGGCCCGGTCACGACGGCGCGGTGCGGGTCGCAGAGGATGATCCGCGCGCCCATCGAGACGAGCTTGTCGACAAAGAACAGGCGGCTCTCGAACATCTTCTCGAAGATCAGGATCGTGCCCTGCACCTGGGTCGCGACGATCACCGCGATCGAGGTGAGGTCGGCCGGGAACGCAGGCCACGGGCCGTCCTCGACCTTCGGGATCTGGCCGCCGAGGTCGTCCCGGACGACGAGCTCCTGGTTCGGCGGGACGCGGATGCTCGTGCCGTCGACCTCGACGTGGACGCCGAGCCGCGCAAAGGTCGGCAGGATCGGCGCGAGGTCCTTCGGCTCGACCCCGTCGATCGTGATGTCGCCGCCGGTGACTGCCGCCAGACCCATGAAGCTGCCGACCTCGATGTGCTCGGGCCCGATCCGCCACTCGCCGCCGCCGAGCGAGTCGACGCCCTGGATCCGGAGCACGTTCGACTCGATTCCCTCGATCTGCGCGCCGAGTGAGACGAGGAAACGGCAGAGATCCTGGATGTGCGGCTCGCACGCGGCGTTTCCGATCACGGTCTCGCCGGGCGTCAGCGAGGCCGCCATGACCGCGTTCTCGGTCGCCATCACGCTCGCTTCGTCGAGGAAGATGTGCTTCGCGCGCAGGCCGTCCGTGCGGAGCTCGAAGCGGTCGCCGATGTCGATCTCCGCGCCGAGCTCGGCGAACGCGTGGATGTGCGGGTCGAGCCGCCGGCGGCCGATCACGTCGCCGCCGGGCGGCGGCACGCTCGCGCGGCCGAGCCGGGCGAGCAGCGGGCCCGCCAGCAGGAACGACGCCCGGATGCGGCGCGCCAGCACGGGGTCGAGCTCGTGCGAGGTGACGTCCGCGGCGTGGACGCGAACGTCGTTCTCGCCGACCCAGTCGGCGTCGGCGCCGAGGGCCTGGATCAGCGCGATCATCGAGTCGACGTCGCGGATCCGCGGTACGTTCGTGAGCGTCACGGGCTCGCTCGTCAGCAGGCAGGCGGCCAAGATCGGCAGCGCGCCGTTCTTGTTGCCGGCGGCGCGCACGCGCCCGCTCAGCGCGTGCCCGCCCTCGATCACGAAGGACTCCGCGAGGGCGTCCGTGACGGCAGTCTGAGCCATGAGCGGGCTATCGTAGGGGCCGTGGCTGGCTACCGCCAATCGCCTCGACCGGTCGGTGCAGACGGATGCACGGCAGAGCCGCGCACCCGGACGCTAGGCATCGCAAGCGACGCCTAGGCACGCTGTGGAACCTACTCGCGAAGCCGCCTGGGAGACCCTGAACCGCTACACGAAGAGCGAGGCGCTGCTGCGTCACGCGCTGGCCGTCGAGGCCGCCGTCGGCGCCTACGCGCGCAAGTTCGGCGAGGACGAGGAGCTCTGGCGGGCGACGGCGCTGCTGCACGACTTCGACTACGAGATGCACCCCACGCTCGACAAGCACCCGCAGGACGGCGCGCCGATCCTGCGCGAGGAAGGCTGGCCGGACGAGGTGGTCGACGGCGTCCTTTCGCACGCCTCGCACCTGGAGCTGCCGCGCGACACGCCGCTCAAGAGGACGCTGTTCGCCTGCGACGAGCTGGCCGGCTTCATCCACGCCTGCGGGCTCGTGCGGCCGGACGGGATCGCCACGCTCGAACCGAAGTCGGTCAAGAAGAAGCTGAAGCAACCGTCGTTCGCGGCCGGCGTCAACCGCCAGGACGTCTACGAGGGCGCCGAGGAGCTCGGCGTCGAGCTCGACGACCACATCCGATTCGTGATCGAGGCGATGCGGCCGATCGCGGGCGAGCTCGGGCTACGGCAGAGCGCCGACCAGCCGGTCTAGGTCTTCCTCGCTCGTCCACCAGCCGCACGAGACGCGGACCCAGCCGAGGCCGGGGATATCGCGGACGACCACGCCTGCGTCGTAGAGACCGTGCACTAGCTCGCGCGTGTCGCCTTCGGCGCGGAACGTGACGAGCGTCGCCTGGTCGGGAGCGGTGACGAGCTCGACGCGCTCAGCGAGCAGTTCGCGGCAGCGGGCGGTCAGCTCGGCGGCGCGCTCGAAGCGACCCTCGGGCGCCATGTCGAGCGCTGCCGAGAGCCCGGCGAGCGACGGTACGGGCGTCCAGTTCGAGTCGAATCGCGCCGCGCCGTCGCGTGGCGTGAACGAGCCGGTCGGCTCGTACGCCTGCTGCGAGAGGTAGCTCGGCGCGGTCACCGCGAGCGCCTCCGGGTCACGCACGACGAGGCCCCCCGTTGCGTCCGGGCCGCAGAGCCACTTCTGGCAGGAGAAGGCGTAGAAGTCGACAGCAGCCGCGTCGACCGGGATCGCGCCCGCCGATTGCGCGCCGTCCACGAGGACCGGCAGGCCGCTCTCGCGCCGCAGCTCCTCGACGGGGTAGCGGTTGCCGCTCATCCAGCAGACGTGCGAGAGCGCGATCAGCTTCGTCGCCGGCGTGATTGCGTCGAGCAGCACCTGCAGCGACTCCTCCGGCGGCAGTTCGCGCACCAAGGCGACCTGCACCTGCGCAGTTGACGCGGCCAGCGCGCCGAGCAGACCGAAGTGCTCCCCATCGGTCGTCAGCACCTCGTCCGACGGCTCGAGCTGAAGGCCCGAGAGGACGATGTTGCAGCCGTTCGTCGTCGAGGTCGCGAGCGACATCAGCGCCGGCTCGACGCCGACCACGGCCGCGAGCTTCGTGCGTACCTCGTCCCGCAGGGCAAGCGCCCGCTCGAAATACGCCGGCCCGCCGCGGCCCGACTCGACGTCCGAGCGCTCCTGCGCGGCGATCGCCTCGTGCGTCGACCGCGCGAGGGGCCCGTTCGTGCCCGCGTTCAGGTACGCGAGCCGCTCCAAGACCGGGAACTCCGCCCGGGCCGGCTCCCAGCTCATCCGATCGTCACCTCCACCGGCGCATGGTCGGACAGCAGCTTGCCGTCAAGCACCCGCCGCTCGTCGGGCCAACGGTGCGCGGGCGCCGACGGCGCGCCGCGGACGAGCACCTGGTCGAGCCAGGAGATCGGCTCGGTGAACCCCCACTCGGCGAGCTTCGGCAGCGTCGCGGAGTGCTCGCGGATGACGTTGAAGTCGCCTGCCAGCGCGAGCACGTCGCCGGGCTCCGCGAAGGCGTCGGCGAAGGTCGCAGCGCGCAGGAGCTCGGCGTCGGCGACCCGCCAGTCGTGCGCGGCGGAGCCGTGGAGATTCGCGACCGTCAGCTCAGGCGTACGGACCGCGTGGCAGACGCGGCGCTCCTTCGCCCAGCGCCTGCGCGTCTTCGCCGGGAGGCCGAGCTCCCGCGACACGCGCCGCCGGAACGACGGCGGGTTCAGGACGAGCGTGTCGGTCGCGACGGCGCGCAGCCCCTGCCGCAGGAGGATCGCGTTCGCCTGGCCAACCAGGAGCGAGCGGAGGAGGCCCTGGTTCAGCGCCGTGAGCGTACGGCCGAGCTCGCGCGGGAGCAACGGGCGCTTCGCGACGGCACCGAACACCTGCATGCCGCTCCAGGCGCCCAGACGGTCGAGCGCCCACGCGGGAACCTCCTGGAGGCAGACGACGTCCGGCTCGTCCTCGGTCGCGAGCTGCACCATCTGTCGGAGGTAGGAGTCCCGGCCGGGCGGGCTCGACATCCCGTGGAAGACGTTCCAGGTCCTGATGACCGTGCTCACGGACGCCGTACTCTAAGGCGATGGTGGTCACCAACCAGCGCTTCGACCGGTCGTTTCAGACGGACGCGCGAGCAAAGCCCGCACGTCCTGAGGCGGCATCGCAAGCGACGCCTTAGCGGGTGTTGAACCGCCGCTTCGCAGAGCTGATCGCGCGGCAGCTCGACCTCTTCGTCCGCGACAACCTCGAGCTGCTCGAGGCCTGCGACGAGGCTGAGCGCGCGTACGACCGCGCCGGCCGGGAGGAGGCCGAGGAGCGTTTCGGCGACTACCAGGAGCTCGTCGAGACGGGCACCGAGATCCTCGCCGACCTGCGGGACAACTTCGCCTCGACGCTCGACGAGACCGCGGCGGAGGAGTACGAGGACGCCTTCAACCGCGCGGTCGTCAAGCGGCTGCCCCGCTTCGGGCTCGAGATCGAGAACACCTAGCTCCGTCTCTCAGCGAAGGTGCGCGGTGAAGCCGCCGACGATCGCGCCGTACGCGATATGGCCGAGAACCGTGAAGATCACCGTGCGGCTGCCGTAGTTCTTGAGCAGAAACCCGGGCGACTCGAGCAGGGGCGTGTCCTCCGCGTCCGACCACGGCGTCCCCATGCGCGGGTGGATCGCCGGCAGGAGCACGGTCATCAGTACCCCTCCCGCGAGCGCGGCGTGGACGAGCCCGAGCAGCGCGCCGAACAGCCAGCCTGCGTGGCCGACGGCGCGGAAGACCGCGTAGTAGCAGAGCGCGAACACGAACCCGTTCGCGAAGTGGACGACGTAGCCGATCACGCTCGCGCGGCCGCGGCGGTCGGTGAACACGGTCCCGAGCAGCAGCGGGATGTCCATCCTGGTCCAGCCGACCTCCTGGGCGATGCGCAGCGAGCTGGTCAGGACGATCGTGCCGACAGCTCCGCCCGCGAGCGCGCCCCAGACGGTCACGCGGCACGCTCCCGCGGCTCGGCCTCGGCGTCGGCGATCGAGACGGCTGCGTTGATCAGCGCCAGGTGCGTCAGCCCCTGCGGGAAGTTGCCGAGGAACTCGGCCGTGTGCGGGTCGATCTCCTCCGCGTAGAGGCCGACGTCGTTTGCCAGCCCGAGGAGGTCCTCCATCAGCGCGTGGGCGTCGTCCAACCGTCCGGCCCGCGCGTACGCGTCGACGAGCCAGAACGAGCAAGTGAGGAAGGCGCCTTCCTCACCCTCGAGCCCGTCGCCCCCGCGGTAGCGGTACACGTACGGCCCCTCGCGCAGCTCACGCTCGACCGCGTCGATCGTGCCGCGGATCCGCTCGCCGAGAGGATCGTGGACGCTTAGCAGCGCGAGCGTCAGCAGGCTCGCGTCGAGCTCGCGCAGGTCGGGCGCGCGGACGTAGCTCTGAAGGTCCGCGTCCCAGCCTTCGTCGTCCACGAAGGCCCGCACTTCGTCCGCTGTCGCGCGCCAGCGCCGCTCACCGTTCGAGATCAGCCCTTTCTGGGCGAGCTTGCATGCCCGGTCGAGGGCGACCCAGCAGAACGCCTTGGACTGGATGTAGTCGGCGCGCTTGTCGCGAACCTCCCAGATGCCGTTGTCGCGGTCGCGCCAGTGCTCGGCCACGTAGTCGGCAATGCGCGCGACCTCCTTGCCGGTGTCGCCGTCGAGCCTCCCGACCTCCTTCGCGTAGAGCCAGATCGCCTCCAGGACGGCCCCGTAGAGGTCGAGCTGCATCTGGTCGCCCGCGCCGTTCCCGATCCGAACCGGCGCCGACCCGCGGTAGCCTTCGAAGTGATCGAGCTCTCGCTCGTCCGTGTGGGTCGACCCGTCGATGCGGTAGAGGATCTGAAGCCGCGGCTGGGTCAGCCGGGACGCGTGCATCAGCCACCAGAAGAACGCTTCCGCCTCGTCGTGGAAACCGAGCCGCAGCATGGCGTCGAGCGTCCAGCTCGCGTCACGGAGCCATGTGTAGCGGTAGTCCCAGTTGCGGCCGCCGCCGAGCCACTCGGGCAGCGAGGTAGTCGGTGCGGCGACGATCGCGCCAGAGGGCGCAAAGGTGAGCAGCTTGAGCGCGAGCGCGCTGCGGGTGACGGCCTCGCCCCACGGCCCGTCGTACTGGGACCGGGCGGCCCAGGCAGGCCAGAACCGCATCGTGCGTTGGAGCCGCCGCTCTGCGTCGTCGCGGCCCGGGATCACCGCGGGCTCCCGCGAGGCGCCCGCGAGCGAGAGAAGCGCACTCGCGCCCTGCTCGAGGTGGAGCTCGCCCTCGACGGCGTCGCCGCGGACGGTTCCGTTCTCGGCGCCGAACACGCCGAGGGCGATTGCGTCGGCGCCGGCGGATGCGAACCAGCGGCCGGCGCGGTGGTCGATCCGCGTGTCCGCGCGCGCGTAGCCGAAGCGCGGCTCGAACCGCCAGCGCAGCGGCACGGTCCCGGCGAGCGCCTCGACCTTGCGGACGAGCTCGCGCATCGGCGAGATGCGGGTGCTGTCGCTGAGAGTCATCGCGTCGGTCACGCGGACGCGGCCTTCCGCGGTGGTGAACGTCGTCTCGAGCACGTTCGAGCCCTGCTGGTAGGCGCGCTCGGCCTCGTACGGCACCGTCGGCTCGAGGTGGAACGAGCCACCCTTCTCGGCGTCCAGCATCCGCGCGAAGACCGAGGGCGAGTCGACGTTCGGGAGGCAGAGCCAGTCGACGGAGCCGTCCCGGGCAATGAGCGCGACGGTGCGACCATCGCCGACGGCTGCGTATTCACGAATCGGGGCGTAGCCGTCGACGCGCTCCATCCGCGCGGATTGTGTCTGCGCACCGGGTCCTATGCGCCGATTCTGTGGAGAAATCGGCGCGGAGTCGGCACGAAGGCGTGTCACACCTGCGCGTCGCGGGACGGTACCGTCGACCGCGAGGGAGGCGGGCAACAAGCCCCACCCACTGGGTGGGGGGTGTGGCTTTCGGCGGTCGCGGTGCCGGTCAGCGGTGGCCGAAGTGGTGTGCTGCCGGGAGCGAGCCGAAGACGTCGGCCTCGTCCGCGCAGCGTCGCGCGAGCGGGCCGAGCGACTCGAGCTCGCGCACGAGCACGTTGCGGTTGCGGTCGACGCGCTCGAAGCGGCCGCGGGCCAGCAGCAGCGGCTCCGCCCGCACGAGGGCCCGGTACCGCTCGTACACGGTTGGCGGGACGATCAGGTTCACCTGGCCGTGCTCGTCCTCCAGCAGCATGAAGACGACACCGTTCGCGGTCGCCGGCCGCTGCCTCGCGACCGCCATCCCGGCGACGGCGACGAACGACCGGTCGCGCGCAGACTCCAGCTCCCGGCTCGAGAGTGTTCCCGCCGGCAGGTGCGGCCGCAGCAGCTTCAGCGGATGGACGCCGACCGAAAGGCTTGTCGTCCGGTAGTCGGCCAGCATCCGCTCCCACTCGCTGTGCTCGCGCAGCGCCGGCGTCGCGGCCGTCGGGTCGAGCGGCAGCGCGAGCTGGCTCTCCTCGCCCCCGCTCCCCGGCACGGTCTGCGCCCGGGGCGCGAAGCCGAGCTCCCAGAGCAGCGCCCGGCGCCGGCCGAAACGGTCGCACGCGCCCGACGCGACGAGCGCCTCCAGCCGCGGGCGATCGAGCCCGGTCCGCTGCGCCAGCTCCCGCACGGTGCGGAACGGCCCTGCGCGCGCCTGCTCCTCCGCAACCGCCTTGGCTTCCTCGTCGCCCAGCGAGCGCACGTACGAGAGCCCGACCCGCACCGCCTCGTCCTCCAGCGCACACCGCGCGCCGCTCAGGTTCACGTCCGGCGGCCGCACCTCCACCCCGCGCCGCTGCACGTCCCGGACGAGCGACGCCGGCGGGTAGAAGCCCATCGGCTGCGCGTTCAGGAGCGCGCACAGGAACTCGGCCGGATAGTGGTGCCGCAGCCAGGCCGACTGGTACGCGAGCAGCCCGAACGCGGCTGCATGCGACTTCGGGAAGCCGAAGCCCGAGAAGCCGACGAGCTTGTCGAAGACCGCGTCCGCGACCCCTTCGTCCACCCCGCGCTCGACCGCGCCCTCGACGAAGCGGCCGCGGAACGCCTCGATCGCCTCCAGCGAGCGCTTGCGGCTCATCGCGCGGCGCAGCCCTTCGGCCTCGCCGATCGAGAAGCCGGCGAGCGCCATCGCGACCTCGAGCACCTGGTCCTGGAAGACGATCACGCCCAGCGTCTCCCGGAGCGGCTCGCGCAGCGAGGGGTGGTCGACCGGCGGCTCGAACGTCGGGTCGTCCCGCAGCTTCGCGCGCCGCTCGATGTACGGGTGCACCGCGCCGCCCTGGATCGGCCCCGGTCGCACGAGCGCGACCTGGATCGTCAGGTCGTCGAGCGTCTCGGGCCGCGTCCGCAGCAGCGACTGCATCTGCGCGCGGCTCTCGATCTGGAAGACGCCGATCGTGTCAGCCCGCTGGATCTCCTCGTAGACGTCCGGGTCGTCGAGCTTCACGCGCGAGAGGTCGATCGTCTTGCCGTGCACGGCCGCGATCTGCTCGACGCAGTCCTCGACGGCCGAGAGCATCCCCAGCCCGAGCAGGTCGATCTTGAGGAAGCCGGCGTCCGAGCACGAGTCCTTGTCCCACTGGCAGAGCTGCCGCCCCTCCATCGCAGCCGGCTGCACGGGCACGAGCTCGACGAGCGGCCGCGTCGAGATCACCATCCCGCCGGGGTGCTGCGAGATGTGGCGCGGCAGGCCGCCGATCTCGCCGCAGAGCTTCGCGAACGCCCGCCAGCGCGGCGAGGCGCGCTTGGCGTCGGCGTCCGGCAGCCTCGCCAACTCGTCGCGCACGCGGTAGGGGTTGCCGTCGGTGAGGCGCGCGAGCCGCTCGAGCTCGGCGAACGGCAGGCCGAGCGCCTTGCCGACGTCGCGGATCGCCCCCCGCGCGTGGTAGGTCGAGTAGCTCGCGACGAGCGCCGAGTGCTCCCGGCCGTAGCGGTCGCAGACGGCGACGATCAGCTTCTCCCGGATGTCGCGCGGGAAGTCGAGGTCGATGTCCGGCACGGCGATCATCTCGCGGTTGAGGAAGCGCCCGAGCGAGAGCCCGGCCCGCAGGGGGTCGACGTGCGAGAGGCCGGTCAGGTAGCAGACGATCGAGCCGACCGAGCTGCCGCGGCCGCGGCCCGGCGGCAGCACGTTGCGCGCGACCGAGCCGCCGCGCACCTCGATCGCGCACTCGCGTGCGAGCTCGAGCACCTCCCAGTGCAGCAGGAAGAAGCCGGCCAGCCCGAGGTCGTCGATCAGCCTCAGCTCGTCGTCGAGCCGTGACCGGGCGCGGCGCTTGTGGCCGTTCGCGTCGCCGTAGCGCTCGGCGAAGGCGCGGTCGCAGACGCGTGCGAGGTGCCGGATCGCGGGCTCGCCCGTATCGGAGAAGTCGGGGTAGCGGTAGCCGAGGTCTTCGGTCAGGTCGAATTCCAGTCGCTCCGCCAGCTCGGCCGTCCGCGCGACTGCGTCGCGGTCGTGCGGGAAGCGCTCCTCCCACTCGCCCGGCGCCAGCAGGACGCTCTCGCGGTTGCCACGCCGCTCCTCCTCGCAGCCGTCGAGCGAGGTGCGGCAGCGGATCGCGACGAGCACGTCCTGCAGCGCAGTGCGGCGCGGGTGATGCGCATGCGCGTCGCCGGTCGTGACGGTCTGCACGCCGAGCGCCTCCGCCAGGTCGCGCAGCGCCGCCAGCCGCCGCGCGTCGCCGCGCTCGTAGGGCCGCTGCAGCTCGACGAAGAAGCGCTCGGGCCCGAACGCCCGCGCGAGCGCCGCTGTCCCGTTCGGGTTGCGGACGGCAAGGCCGTGCCGGGCACAGCCGGAGAGGCAGACGAGCCCGTCGTTCAGCTCCGCGAGCAGCGCCTGGTCGAGCGAGGGCTCCGCGAGCTCCGGCCCGTCGCGCGTGTGCGCGTGGGCCGCGGTCAGCAGCCGGCAGAGGTTCGCGTACCCGGCCGCGGACTCGACCAGCAGCGTCACGTGCGAGCCGTCGCGCAGCGTCACCTCCGCGCCGGTGATCGGCCGCACGCCGAGCGCCTTGGCCGCGTGGGCGAACTCGAGCGAGCCGTAGACGCCGTCGTGGTCGGTGAGCGCGAGCGCCTCGTAGCCGAGCTCGGCGGCCCGCGCGGCGAGCTCCTCGGGCAGCGAGGCGCCGTCGAGGAACGAATAGGCTGAATGCGCATGCAGCTCGACGGCCAGCATCCGCTCCTAACGCCGCCCGGCGAGGGCGAGGCGGTGACCGACCGGCCGGAGCGGACGATTCGCATCCTCGGAGAGCTGGACGAGCTGATCGTGAGCTGGTTCCGCTACGAGCCCGGCCAGAAGGGCCCGGAGCCACACGTCCACCACCACCACACGGACGCGTTCTACGTGCTCGAGGGCGAGGTCGAGTTCTCGCTCGGGCCGGAGCAGCAGAAGCTCCGCGCAAGCGCGGGCATGTTCGCCGCCGCGCCGCCGGACGTCGTGCACACCTTTCGCAACGCGAGCGACTCGACCGCGATCTTCCTCAACCTGCACGTGCCGTCGCTGGGCTTCGGCGACTACATGCGCGGCCGCAACCCCGCCTTCGACCAGCACGAGCCGCCTCCCGACGGCGGGCGGCCGCTCGAGGACGCCGTCTTCACGACGCCCGACGACGCCGAGCGGCTCGGGTTCGAGTGGAGCAGCCACCTCGTCCTCTGCGACCTGCCGCAGCTGACCGCGATCGAGATGACGTTCCAGCCCGGGTTCGAGGGCGTCGACCCGCACACGCATTCCGATCACGCCGACTGCTTCTACGTGCTCGACGGCCTGGTCGAGTTCCACGTCGGCGACGAGACGCGCGTCGCGGAGCCCGGCACGTTCGTGGCCGCACCGCCCGGCACCGTCCACGGCTTCCGCCATGCGGGGCCCGAGCCGATCCGCTTCCTCAACCTGCACGCCCCGCCCGGCGGCTTCCTCGAGCGCCTCCGCCAGGACTGAGGCCCTCACGAGCCGCGCTGGCTGAACCAGCGGCCCACCTCCTCGTCGAGGAAGACGATCGCGTGCTCCCCGCCTGCGAGCACGACGTCGAAGTAGCGCCGGCTGACCGGCTGCTCCGTCCACCAGCGGTCGACGACCCGCCATTCCTCGCGGACGAGCGCGACCGGCGAGCGATTCACGACCCGCGGCGAGCCGTCCACGTGCGCCTCCACGCGCACGTCGAACGGCTGATTCAGTCGTCGCGCGGAACCAGCAGTGCCCGCTGCTCGGGCAGGCGTGACCACGGCGCCACCTCGACGACGGTGCAGACGGACCCGGACCCGGTCCCGGCGCGCACCTGGCGCAGCCCTTCGCTCAGGTGCGCGCGCAGATCGTCTCCCTCGGCGCGCACCAGCTCGAGCTGGCGGCCGACCGACTCGGCCAGCACCAGCGCCTCCAGCCGAAGCATCACCGCCGGTGCCGGCAGATCCGCGAGCTTCGGCGCGAGTGCCGTGCGCAGCCTGGCGGGATCGGCGGTGGCGTCGCGAAGCGTCACTGTGCGCCGCCACGAACCGCCGCCGACCAGGCGTCCCGCCAGTGCGACCTTGCGCAGGGCCCGCCCGCCCCGCTCCGGCCGGGACAGGAGCCGGTCGACGAGCACGCCGAGCGAGCGCCGCAGCGTCAGCTCGTTCCCGACCGCCTCCGGAAACTCGAGCGTCTCGAACAGCTCGGCCGCAGGCCTCCGCCCGCGCACGCGCCGCTTCGAGCCGCCTCTCGCCAGGCTCCAGGCGCGCCGGCCGTCCGGCCCCAGTCGTTCGGCGACGGCGCCACCCGGAAGCCCGGCAAGCTCGCCGAGCCTCTTGACCCCAAGCTCCTTCAGCTCCTCCTGGCGCTGCGCGTCGAGCGGCAGCAGGCTGACCGGCAGCGGCGCGAGGAACTCGCGTGTCCGGTCGTCGGAGACGACCAACACCTGCCCCGAGCGCGCGATGTTCGCCGCGGCCAGCGCCGTGAACTTCCGCGTCGCCGCGCCCACGCGCGCGTCCCAGCCCGCGCCTGCGGCCGTGAGCGCCCGCTTCAGCGCCGGCTCGAGCCCGCCGTAGAGGCGCTCGACGCCGCTGGTCTCGAAGTACGCGCACCCCGGCGCGGCCGAGTCGACGGAGAAGCCCGCGTCCTCGAGCGCCCGCACGATTCCCTCCCACGCCTCCTCGGCCGCCGCCGGATCGGGGTCGACGAGCTGGAGCGACGGGCACGTGGCCAGCGCCTCCCCCAGCCGCATCCCCGGCCGCACGCCCGCCGTCTCGGCAGTGGCGGTGATCGAGCCGATCAGCGCCTCGCTTCCCGGCTCCGGCGCGAGCGCGGCCGGCTCGAGCGCGAGGCGAGGCCGCTCCCGCAGCGCTGCACGCAGCTCGAACCCGGGGATGGCGAGGCAGGCGATCATGGGAACGTATGTTCTACACGAACACACGTTCCCCTGTCAAGTCAGTCTCACCAGATGCCGGGAAACAGGCGCGGGCGGCCCTCCGCAAAGCGCCGGTACGGCTCGCCGAGGCCGTCGAGGAGGGCGCGCTCCTCGACGTGGATCCGGTAGACGAGGCCGGCGGTCGGCACGAGGAACGCGACCGCCAGCGCCGCCGAGTTCCCGAGCGCGAGGCCGAAGCCGAGGAACGTCAGGATCAACCCCGTGTACGACGGGTGCCGCACCCAGCGGTAAGGGCCGCCGTCGACGACGGTCTGGTCGGGCTGCACCCGGACGTCGATCGTGAAGAAGCGGCCAAGCGTTGCGACCGCCCATTGCCGGACCGCGATGCCGGCGCACATCAGTGCGAGCCCGGCGACGAACAGCGGCCAGCGGGCCCCGGCGAGCGCCGCTCCGGGCAGCCTTCGCGTAAGCAGGACCGCTCCGCCCACGCCGCCGATCGCCGTCA
>Ga0207665_10000343_pt1 | contig 32318 bp, 36 predicted proteins | sample LARL112metaG_FD_184351 | JGI IMG/M metagenome (GOLD analysis project Ga0207665, IMG submission 184351) | Corn, switchgrass and miscanthus rhizosphere microbial communities from Kellogg Biological Station, Michigan, USA - LAR L11-2 metaG... | ecosystem: Host-associated > Plants > Roots >... | reverse complement strand
AGGACGCGCAAGGCGGCAAATGGACCAAGCGGTCTCATCGGCTGGTCGCCGCGATCCGCGCATCGGGGTGTTCCGATCCCTGGAGGACACAGGTATTCTGTTACATCATGAAAATCTATTTGGGCTTCACGGTTGCCGGAAGTCGTTCCTCGATTGAGGCGGCCAAGAAAATTCTAACCGTTCTCCAGTCCTCAGGTCATGAAGTCCTCACCAGCCATTTGGTTGGCGAGGATGCCTGGGAGGCGGACCGGCGCGTGTCTCCTCAGGAAATCTTTGCGCGCGACATGAACTGGTTGGCGCAGTGTGATCTGTTCGTCGCCGAGGTAACGGGTTCCTCCTTCGGTCTAGGGTTTGAGACCGGTTACCTCCTTGGAGCGACCACCAAAAAGACTGTGCTTTTTTTTGAGCGAGACGCGGAGCATAGGATTTCTCTTCTGATTACCGGGAACACGCATCCAAACTGCGTACTGGCGCCGTACTCTCGTCTGGGGGAACTGGAGGAATTAGTTCAGAGGTGCGTGTCCCCTATCGGATTGTCCGGCAGCAGCAACCTTACGTGAGTGCTTCGTTTGGTCGTCAGGAAGCATACTGATTGCGCCCAGCCATAACACCGCCGTCTACATCCCAAATTGCGCCAGTCACCCAGGCAGATTTGTTTGACAGCAGAAATGCAATGGCTTCCGCAACTTCTTCGGGGCGTCCGATACGGCCAATTGGATGGAAACCGTCGAAGCCTTGCAGGACCGAATCTACTTGTTCCTTCGGAAGGAAACCTTCAAAGATTGGAGTGCGCACAACCGCAGGCGATACCGCGTTCACGCGGATGCCGGCGCTGGCAAGTTCCATCGCCAGATGCTGAGTCAAGGAGTGCAAGCCCGACTTCGCCATCGAGTAGGCCGAAGACGGCGTCGCTTGCACGGCTTGCCTGGCCCACATGGAGCCGACGTTCACGATGGAGCCGCCTTTTTTTCCAGCGACCATGTTCTTGGCCACGGATTGCGTGATGAAGAAAATCGCCCGATTGATTTCGAGGTAGCGATCGTAGTCAGTCTCAGTGTGTTCGAGAAATGGTTTGGGTAGAAAAACACCGGCAGCATTCACCAGTAAGGTGGCATCCGCATGCTTGGCGTCCAGCTCGGCAATCAAGCCGGCGCGTTCGGCGCGATTCGTAATGTCCGCCTTCAATCCAGAGACGTCTCCGTAGGAGCCCAATTCGGTCGTAGCCTCCCTTACCTTGGCCCCCAGACGGCCGACGATCACGGCCCTGCCGCCGTTTCTGAGGAGCAAAGACGCCACCGCCTTCCCGATCCCACTGGTGCCGCCAATAACGATCAGTTTTTTTCCCAGAAGATCCGCATTCATCGCTCTCTCTCCTCTCATTCTTTGCAAAACCGTAAAATAAATGCGCCCGCAGGTCGCTACAGCGTTCGTTTGCCTCTCGGGGTTTCAGGAGTCTTCAGTGAACGCTCAGCAACTTGGCCACGCGGTCTGCCAGCTTGTTGGGCTCAAAAATCGGCGGCGAACAAGTACGGCTGGTACAAACGAACGCCGCGGCTTGCTTCAACTCGGGATATTGCACATCGGGATTGGGCAAGCGGCCCTCGCGAACGTCCCACCACTCGAGACGTTTGTAACCGGAGGGATAGCGCAGACACGCTTGAAAGAGATCCTGTGCTGTGGTGTCGTCTTTGTGGCCCACGACGGTCAGATGGAGTGGTTCAGACCCGATCTCGAGATCGGCGAGAAGTGCGCTGGACGCCGGAAGGCGATCGACCACCGGCTTTGCAGCCAAGTAGCGCATGGCGTCCTTGGCTATCTGCTCGTATTCTGCACTGCCCGTGTAACGAAAAAGGAGATTCGCGGTGCGTGCGACTAGCACGTTTTCGTCGCGCTGAACATGCGGCGAATTGCTTTGATCGATGGCCGGCGCCGTGAAGAAGCCCGCGCCTTTATGGTCGCGAAAATTCCTGGCGATGAAACCAACCGCTTCTTGCGCGCGAGACAGCCATTGGCGGTCGCCCGTCGCGCCATAGAGTGTGAGAAACGCACGCGCCATGGCAATCGTGTCTCCCAAATAAGGCCCAGACGCATCGGACGAGCCGTGACGGAAGCCGCCTCCGGGAAGCGAACGGTTGGCAAGCACCCAGCGCGTGGCACGGAGGCCTTCGTCGAGTGTCGAGCGATCGCCCGTGGCGGCATAGAGTGTGACGAGACCATTGATGGCCCAGCCGTTCTCGCGCGCGTAGATGTGCTTATCGACTCGCGGAACGCCGAGCTTGCGGCGCTGAGCGTCATTCTGGGCGAAATAAGACGCGCTGTGCTTGCCGTCGACGAGATCGGCGTCTTGGCTGGTATAAAAAGCACCGCTGGGAGATGCAAGAAATGTGCCGAGGTAGCGGCGGATTTCCTGCGCAGCGTGAAGATTCTGTGGATCAGCCCATTGCGCATAGGCCAGCGAGTAAACTCGCAAGTTTTCCGCTTGCATCTGCATGATCTTCTCAAAGTGCGGCGAGTTCCAATCGCCATCGGTTGAATACTGGTAGACTCCGCCCCACGCCGGATCGAGCAAGTGAAGCTGCTCGGCGAGAGTTTGGCGGGCCATGTGTTCGGCGCGCGTGTCCTTCTTCAGGCGAGCAAGAGCCATCGCGTATTCCACGGAATCCCAATCGAGGAATTTCTGATCAGTGCCCCAACTGCCGTGCGTATTGTCATAACCGGAGAAGAAATTGTTGGTCAGGCGCTCGCGCGACGCCCGACTCAGCAGCGGCTCTCCGGGCAATTCCAGCTTGCGCTCGGGTTGGACCGACGGGCCCGGCGTAGGATCGTCGAGAATGGCTTGAAGCATCGATGCCATTTCCTCCGGCGCAAGGTAACCCTGGCGTTTGACAATCTCGTGGCGATCGCCATCGAAAACGATTGTCGCCGGCCAGCCGTAATCCTCGTAGAGATTCGAGAGATCCGGACGGGAGTCTTGATCCACCTTGATCGTGATGTAGTGCGTTCGTAACAGCTCGATGACTTGCGGGTCGCTGTAGGTGTTCGCATCCATTACATGGCACCAGTGGCACCACACAGCCTCGAGATCCAGTAAGACGAAACGGTGGTTACGCTTGGCTTCCGCGAAGACTGCATCGGACCACAGGCGCCAGCTCGGGTGGCTTTTGTGAACTGCGGAGCTTTGCGTTGAGCTCTGGGAGCCAGCCGCAACCGCCATAGCCAGCAGAATTGCGCCCCCCATCACAATCCGTTTCTTCCCCGGAAAATAGGCATTCATCGTTCTCTCCTCCTCTCTCTTGCAGAGCCGTAACTTAACGCGGCCGGCAGTGGGCATGGGTTTGACTGCGTTTTCGGTGCCGTTCTTCTATGGCGAAGCTTTCTTCTCAAAGCGAAAGACATCGGGTCGGGCGTAGTGACCGGAGACATCTAAAGTCATTGATTCCCAGTCGATGTGTGTCAAATCAAGGTCGGCAACGATAAGTTCCTCGCGATCGAATACGGGAGGAACAATGTAATTCGAATCCGGGCCGATCACTGCGCTTCCGCCGGATTCGATCCATTGGCGGTCACCGAGCCGCGAGGCGACGCCCTCACAAAGCTCGCGAGGCAAATCGTCAGCCGGCATCATCAAACCGACTGCCAGGACGAAGCACCTGCCTTCGAAAGCGTAGTGTCTGCTGGCCAGCTGATGTAGTTCATGGACCGTGGGCCAAACCGCGACGTGGATGTGCTCGCCGGAATTGTGCATGGCCATGCGAGCGAGCGGCATCCAGTGTTCCCAGCAAATCAATCCACCGACGCGCCCCACAGATGTGGGCACTGCATCCAGCCCGCGGCCATCACCATTCCCCCATACAAGACGTTCCGTGTAGGTCGGGACGAGCTTTCTATGGTGATTTCTAAGCTGTCCATCTTCTGAAATGGTGAGGAGCGAATTGTAGAGTGTCCCGTTTCCCGGTCCGGCATCGACTCGTTCACTCGCCCCGATCACAATCGCGATTTCTAGGTCTCGCGCCGCTTCGCATAGCGAATCCACTTCATTGCCGGGAACGGTGATGCTGTCGTTTCTGAACTTCGCGAACACCTGCTTCGCGGAAGCGTTTTCCCAAAGGGCAGCGCCGGGACACACATCCAGCCAGGCTGGATATCCGGGCAGCCAGCTCTCTCCAAAGACAACCAGCCGTGCGTCTCGCTTGGCGGCCTGCCGGACGAGCGCGAGAGCCTTACCGAGGCTGGCTTGCTTGTCCAGAAAAACGGGAGCCGATTGCGCGATGGCCACGCGCATTCGTTTCGACTCGGGAAATGTTTGGCCCATTTTCTTTGTCAAGACCGACGCCACTCCGAGTCGCGTTTTACTTCGGTAACCCAACTTGGGAAGAATCCACAACACGCCCTGCAAAAACCGCGGCAGGTCTGGGAAGCAGAGAATGCTGCCGGACCGGGTGAAGCTCCGGTGTTGTGATCCCCCGGCGGACCGCGGCGAGTGTGGCGGTGTCGTCGAAGCGGACGTTGGCGCCATCCGATTGGACTCCCAGTTGGGACCACAACGTAGTCAGGTCCACGTTCACCGGCCTGTCCTTCATTTTTGCGTATAGCGGCTGAAGAACATTCACTCCGACCGCGCGATCCCCGGTTCTCAAGGTATCCTCAAGATTCCATTCTGTGCGGATGTCGCCGCCGGCATCGAGAATGGCGCGAAGCGCATATTGCAAACTCCTCGCGTTGTTCGTCCGGCGGCGAATTTCAACGTCCGCCAGGAGGCAAAACAGCGCTCCTCCCCAGTAGGTTCTTCCCCAGGTGTGGGTGTGATCCAGTCCGCGATCTCCAGCCTGGGGCAGCCCTTGAGGGATGTCGCGAACAAGGTCAATCCACATTTGCTCCGGCGTGAGATTTCCCGCTTGAATTCTAGCGATCGGTTCGACATAGGTGGCAATCCCTTCTTCGATCCAATGGTGGTTTTCGTTGACCGAGGGAAAAGCCAGGTGAACCATTTCGTGAGTCAGCATCCAATCCGAGGCAAGGTCCGCAGGAGAAGTCTTGTTGCCGACCCGGATGGTGATTCTCCCGCCGCGATCGCCGAAGGTCATGCCATTTTGCACGCCTCTTCCTTCAAAAGGAGTGATCCGAATCAAGACTTGCGGGACGGGAAAGCGGCCGTAATAGGTACTCACGGACTCGGCGGCCGATTTAACCCATCGAAGAATGTCCTTCGCGGGCAAGTTCAGCGGAGTTCGCTCGATCATGATGTCGATGCGCGCGTTTCCGATCACCAAGCTCGAAGTCATCTCGTCCGCCGCCAGGCAGGAAGAAAGAAGAAGAACAAGGGTGATCGCCGCCAGGCGGGCGGAGAAGCCCGCGATAAGAGATCGGAGCATTGAATAACCATGAAAAACTTTCCGAGCGAGACCGTGCGATCAAGCCACTACTGAATTCGACTGCTTCACGCGTTGGTGACCAAAGAAAAACGTGATGGCCGTGTCTGCCGAGATTTTGCCGGCGCCAAAAATCAGGACGATGAGCGAGACGAGCAAAAACGCGAAGGGGGCGGCGGCAATGAACTTGTCCGGATCGGAGAAGAAAGAGAGTAACGCCTCGCGGTCCCCGAGAACGTAAGCCATGGTGAGATTCACCGTGAGTACGAGGCCTGTGACTCTGGAGGCCAGGCCCAGAGCGAGGAAAATACCGCCGAAAAACTCTATGCAGGCGATGAAAACGGCCATTTGCGCGGGCATCGGCAGACCAAGGGAGCCAAAATACTCGGCGACATTGGCCAGATGATGGAGCTTGCCCCAGCCGCTCTGGGCAAGTTGCCATCCCCAATAGAGCCGCACAAACAGGAGGAACGGCGACTGCAGGTAGGAAACCACGCCACAGAACTGGTCGTGCCACTGCCTAATTTTCGGGATCAGATTACCCATGATTCGTATCCTTGCTCTTTTCTCGCGGGTTCTCACCGCGCACCTTTTCCTCCGGCCGGTAAAACCAGCCTAGAGTCGCCCAAGTCTGAAACGAGTGTTGAACAAATGCCGCGCGGTCAGCCGCGGGGACGGTACTCTTCCTAAAAGCCAATTGGATGGCGCGCTCGATGGTCTTTCCGGTCTGGAGCGCACTGAGTAAAGAGAAGTCTTCCGGTTCGATGCGGCGAAAATAGACGGAGAAATCCAGGCGGTGAACGGCCAGAAAGATTTGCGCGGGTTCAAGCTTCGCAACCCGGCGGACGGTGCTGCGTTTTCTTCGTTCCTGAACAGCGTTGCTTGCAAAATCGAGAGTTTCATCTCCGTGCTTTACTTCCAAGAGTAGGTCGTCCACGGGATAGCGCAACTCGAGGAGTCGCACATAGGGCTGAATGCTTAACTGGAGATTGGGCGCCGCCGTCTCGCGCAGATCTTCCGAGCGAAGGGCCGGCTTGGCTAGACCGTCGAAGGCCTCGATGTCCGCCCATTCAAGGCGAACCATGTCGAGGGCCAGCATATGCCGGTCTCGGATCCAAGTCGGATTTTGGCGCAACCAGGTTTCCAAACGCGCGCCTAAATTTCGAAGCGTGAAAGAGCGCGAAGGGCATTCCGTGAGATACGCCTTGCACATGCTGTCGAAACGCTGCCCGCCGAGAACAGCCCGCAAACCAGGAAAGTCTTCCGCCATACTGGCAAGAACGCGGAACCAATATTGCCGATTGTAAATCTCGAGTCGTTCGAAGGAAGTCAGGCGGTCGTTCGGCTTCATGTAGCGTGCGGCGTAGGCTTGCATCTTCTCTCCCCGAGGGCCAACACGCTGCATGCGTTCGTTTCGCGTCAAAGGTTGCATGACGGCCAGCGCCACGGCTTTTTGAATAGCGGCAAGGCTCATACGGCGACTCCAAGTTGTGTTTCGGCGAGAAAACGATTGGCCTTCAGAGCCTCGTCATGAACTTCCTCGAAAGAAGGAATGCTGTCATCCCATTCGAGCAGCGTCGCCGTATGCCCGGCACGTTGGATGGCCCGGTCATAGAGTTTCCAGACAGGGTCGATCACCGGATGGTCGTGTGTGTCCAGAATATATTTCTGAAACTTTGAATGGCCGGCGATGTGAATCTGCGCCACGCGGTCCGCGGGGACGCTGTTGATGTACGTGAGGGGATCGAAGTTATGGTTTCGGGATGAAACATAGATGTTGTTTACATCCAAGAGAATTCCGCAGTCGGCCCGTTCCACGACTTCGTTCAGAAACTCCCATTCTGTCATCTCAGACACATGGTATTCGGCATAACTGCTGACGTTCTCGACCGCCACCGGGACTTCGAGAAAATCCCGGACTTCGCGAATCTTCTGTGCCGTGATTTTGGCTGCTTCAAACGTATACGGCATGGGAAGTAAATCATGCGTATACCTTCCGTCCACGCTACCCCAGCAGAGATGATCAGATACCCAAGGCGTGCCCGTTCGCTTGACGAGATCCTTGAGGCGGCGGAGATGTTCCCGGTCGGTCCGGCCGGCCGAACCGAAATACATCGAAACTCCGTGTTGTACGACGCGGTATTGCTCCAGGATTTGGTCGAGGATGTGAAGCGGGCGTCCACCATCAATCATGAAGTTCTCGGAGATGATTTCGAACCAGTCGACGACCGGCTTGCGCGTCAAGATGTGATCGTAATGCGGCGCGCGCAGCCCGATGCCGATGCCATAGTCGGTGAAATTGTTGAATCGATTTGCGGGCATGTTGTCCTCAACTCGCTCCCAAGGGCAAGGGTTGTGTATTCAGCGCGCCCTTGCCCTCGATCAGAGCGATGCAGTGTTAGGGCTAGGCCGAAGGAGCCTTTTCTTCCGGGGGTTTCTTGCCGTCGGTTCTGCAGCCACCCTTGCCCTTGCACGAGTTCTTGCCTTTGCAGCCGTTGTCCCCGGCCTTACAGCCGCCCTTACCCTTGCAAGAGTTCTGGCCCTTACAGGCATGCTTTTCCTTGACCTTCTTGTCGTCCTTCTTGTCTTGGCTCTGGTCCTGATCCGGAGCGCTGAAGGAAGTCTTCAGTGAAGGAAGCAGAGTCGAGGCTTTGATCGCCGAAGCGGTTCCGGCGAACAGGCCCGCGAACGCCGCACCTGCGAGTATGGCCTTTGTGGTTTTCGTCATAGTCAAGCTCTCCCGTCGATTTGGGTTGAGATACGAAGCACTGTTTAGGCCCTCATCCCGCCTCGGGGATCGCGAATCTCGCTGCGCGGTCTCAGAAGCAAACTCTCGCTGCGATTTCGAGGTGGTCTTGAAGGACTCGACAAAGTGCCCCGTCCGCTAAATGAGAATCCCGAGTCGCACAAAGGTTTCCGGAATTTTTAACCCGGTGGGTTGCGGGGCCATCAGAAGCGAGGCTGGGTGGCGGTTACGAAGAACCCGTGAACCGAAAGACGATCTCGTTCTCTCGGACTCAAGGAAAGAGGACCAGGAACAATGTACCCAGCCCTCTGCCCAGACCGAGTACCGACTCGGTGCAGTTTACTGGGGAGGCTTCTTGGAACCATCGGTTGCGCAACCGCCCTTGCCCTTGCAAGAGTTTTCGCCTTTGCAACCGTTGTCACCCGACTTGCAGCCGCCCTTGCCCTTGCAGGAGTTTTGCCCCTTGCAAGCGTGCTTTTCTTTGACTTGCTTGTCGTCCTTCTTGTCCTTACCCTGGTCCTGGCTCTGCTCCTGAGCGCCGAAGGAAGTCTTCAGCGAAGGAAGCAGAGTCGAGGCCTTGACAGCGGCTCCGCTGCCGGCGAGTAAACCGGCAAACGCGGCTCCAGCCAACATGGCTTTGGTCGTTTTCGTCATTTTCAAATTCTCCTGTCCATTTAGAATGAGGTCCGCAACACTGTCAGGTCACTTCTTTGCACTTCAGAGATCGCGAATGTCGCTGCCGATTTGACCAAAAGGTCTTTGCTGCGATTTCGATGCGGCCTCGAACGCCCGTACAAAGTGTTCCGTCCAGTAAATGGGACTCCCAAGTCGCGTAAAGGTTTCCGACCTGCTGAGCATGCGATGGTCTCGAATTTAGAAGGTGGGGGCTGGGCGAAGGCGAGAACGATCTGGGGATTGCTGTTTTAGTGGCTGGGAGCGTAATAGCCTGTCTTTGCGTACGCAGTTAGAGGAGGAAGTCCCTTTGGCGCGCGAAGCTTGATCTTGATTTTCCGCCAGCGGGCATCGTGAGTCTTATTACTGGGGTGGTATCCCAAGACATATTGATTGCGCAATTCCGAGCCAATCTTCTGGGCGACATCCGGCAGGTCGTTCAAGTTCTCCACGGTGAAGGCGCGTCCACCGGTCAATTCGGTCAACTCGCTGAGCAGTGACGGTCCGTAGAGTTCCTCCGGCGTTCGACTGCGGTACTCGAACGGTTCAAAGAGGCCGATCGAGTAGAGCTGGGTGTCCGCTTCCCGCACCAGGCGCTTGATGTCTTTCTCGTTGTACCGGCTATTATTGTCGCCGCCATCGGATATGATGAGCAGCGCGCGTTTGGCATTCCGCGCGCCCCGCATCTGAGTAAGCCCTAGATAGATGGCATCGAGTAAAGCGGTCTTGCCCTTCGCAGTCGCCGGCAGCAGGCGGCCCTGCAAATCTTCAACATCTTCGGTAAAAGGACTGAGGATTTCGGCCCGCTCGTTGAACCCGACGAGAAAGAATTCATCGCGCGGATTGGCGGTTCTAAGAAACTGAAAAGCGGCTTGCTTGGCTTTACCCAATTTGCCGGTCATGCTGCCGCTGAGATCCAGAATGACGCCGATGGAGATGGGAATATCCTCAGAAGAAAAATTCACGACCTCCTGCTCGACGTTGTCTTCGAAGATGCGGAAATTGTCGGGCTCCAGACCCGTGACCAAGCGATTGTACGGGTCTGTGACGGTAACGTTGACAAGGGCAAGCTCCACGTCGAGATGCACGGCTTGTCCGGGCTTAATGACCTCGCCGGGTGTGTCGTGTTTCAGATTGTTTGGAACGAGGGACTGGGCGGAGGCGGCGGTGGGCAACCCCGAGTTGGCGGACCCACAGAGCAGCAGAAATAGCGTTGAAACGCACAGTCCGCGAGTTGTGATTGTGTTTGTTTGAGGCATCACTTCCTGCGCTCATTCGATGTCAGACGGTGTCGGGCGTCGCTGGGAACAACGTCGCACTGGAATGGGAATCCAGCTTCCGCGCCGCCAGGCGTTTATCTCGTGCCTTTTGTCGCTGCACTTCGTGAAGCGATTCACGCAGGCGCTTGCGGGCTTTGTGCAACTGCGACTTCGAATCCCCTACCGAGCGTCCGATGATCGCGGCAATTTCGTGGTGTTGGTACCCTTGGATATCGTGCAAGACAAAGATGGCTCGGCAGCCCGGCGGTAACTGCTCGATGCTGCGGTCAAGAGCCACTCTGTCAATCGATCCCTCCAACGATAAGTCAGGCGCACCAATGTCGATGGTAGATGAGCTGGTCTCATCGTCTGGATCGGCTGTCGCGTCGATTGAGACCATTGGCGGTGACTTCCTGCGCAAGCGCATGAGCACGAGGTTTGCCGCCAGCCGGTGGAGCCAGGTCGAGAATGCCGATTCGCCGCGAAAGGTATGAATCTTGCGGAACAGCTGCAGGAATACGTCCTGGGTCATATCTTGAGCTTCGACGGGATCTCTTAGCATGCGCAAGCAAAGCGCGTACACGCGACCGGAGTGCTGGTGATAAATAGTCTCAAAGGCCTCCGCGTCGCCTTGCTGAGCCAGGCGAACGGCCTCGCTTCCAGGCGAAGCGTCGAGTCGGTCCCGTTTTGCATTTGCAAGAGCGTATGCGGTTGGTGAGGACTGCTTTCGCTTGCTCAGGTGTGCCCGCAGTTGCGAGCGCCCGTTCAGGATGACACGCTTAAGTCCGCGTGCGACGCTGAGGCAGCGAGGATTGGCTGCTGAATTCATTGGGATTGCCTTTTACAATTCCCCTGAAGAGGGCATCATGCAACGTCGCCATCATGCGTCGGCCGTTTTCAGATTGCGTAAAACCTCTTCATCGGTCTGATCATGCGAGGGCGAGAGCCCCAAACGCAGAGGGAAAGCCGATCTCTGCATTCAATGAGAGTCCCGAAGCTCGCAAAGGTTTCGAACAGTTAACATCTGGGGAGTTCCAAGTCACGGCGAAGGCGACCAGGGTGAATGGGATGTGGGAGCGATGAGTTAGACTTACGAAATGGGACGGTTCAAAGAGCCAGGCGCTCGTTCGAGCTCGTGGCTGTATTCATACTTCTTACGATGTCGGCAAGAACGTAGGTGAATTCGCGTGGCCGAAAGGCTGGCGTACCAAAACAGTTCTCGCCATTTCGAAGGACAGGCAGGCACCAACAACCCTCTTCGACGGGCAAGACATAGAACAGGCTTACGCGCAGGCCTGCCAGGAGAGCGATCATGTGGGCGTGGATTCGGTGGGTGTATGTTGTGATTATGATGTCGGGCGCAGTTCGACTCAGAACTGCGGTCGCTTCTTGGTGTGACTTCACAAACTGCCATTGGCAGGTAATGTTTTCCAGCGGCTGAAAGAGCGAAAACGGGTGGCGGGATTCTCCGACCACCAGAACGCTGATTTTCCGAACTGCAATCCCTGTCGACGCAAACATAGTCCTGATTGGGCTCCGCAACGATGCTGGTGCCGGTCTTATTCGATCCAGGCAACAACCGAAAACGCGAACTGCTAATTTTCTTTCCGCGCTTCGGCGGCAGTCCAGATCGATGCGCCCAGAAGAACGAGATCCTTGATGAGGAATTGGCCAGCATCCCCCAAGAATGGAAATCCATGCGAGAACTGGAACGCTCCGGGTGTGGAGAAGAGAAAACTTACCGTGAGCACGAAGGTGATGATGGCTCCGATGCTTCCGATGAACGAGAGTTTTGCTGAGAACGGCCGCAGCGCCATCAGCGTAGCGACAGCAATCTCAATCACTCCAATCAAATTCGAAACGGCCTGAAGGCTGAAGATCTTATACAACCAGAACATGAAAGGACTACTGGCTACGAGGGGCTGAATGCCCTGAGCCTCGCCCGCGGTAAACTTAAGAACTCCGATTAGAAGCAGCGTGATCACGAGGCCGTAGCGTGAGACGTGAATGCCGAGTCGGTCCAGTAATGTCCCGGACTCTGACCGACGGAGTGCGCCTACGGGCGGTTTTCCCAAGTGAAGACATTGATCATTCGTACCCATTTTGGTGGCTCGCTTTCCGGGGATCGCCCGTATGAAGCAATTTGAAATTGTGGTGACCGCGCATTCTGAAGGAAGCTTCCGGCTCCGGCAAAACGAGTGCCGGAGCCGGAAGGAAAAAACTGGCCCAGGGAAAACTGGGAGTTAGAAGTTGAATTTCGCCACCAGTTGAATCAGGCGCGAGTCGATTCCGGATGGCCGAGCGTTCAGAATGCGACCGAAGTTTGCGGAGTTGGAATTTCCATTGGCGCCTCCGCTGCTGGATACAGGATTGAAATTGGCGTGGTTGAAAAGGTTAAAGAACTCAACGCGGAGATCCAGTCTCGTGGCTTCAGACACTTGCGTGTCCTTGTGAACAGCGAAGTCGAAGTTGTTGAGTCCCGGCCCATGGAAGAAGTTGCGCCCTGCGTTGCCCAAAGTACCCAGTGCTTCTTGCGAGAAGTCGTTGGGATTGAAGAAGTAATTGCCCCGGACAGGCCGCGGTCTTAAGGGATTGATCGTGTTGGCAACCGAGCCAGTGCGAGGATCGAAAGTCTGAACGGCTCCGCCGTTGAAGTTGGGACGGTCAAAGCACCCAAAGAAAGAGAAAGTGGCATCGCAAGTCAGCGAGCGAAACCCGCCGTCAAAAACGCTGATAGGGAAACCGCCCTGCAGGGTGGTGATGCCGGAGAGCCGGTATCCATTGAAAATTCGGCCTCGCAGGCCTTCGAAGCGGGTCTTCGGAATATCGTAAGTGTAATTGACTACGAATCGGTTGCGGGCGTCGAATGTTGAATTGCCATAATCACGCCGCGGGTTGAAGGGGTCGGCCCCCAAGCCGTTGCTCAAGTCCTCAAAGCTGGAAGCGCTGTCTATGGAATGAGAGAGCGTGTATGTCGCGCGGAACGTCAATCCGTGCGAGATGTGCTTATCCGCAACGATCTGGAGTGAGTTGTAACTGGAATTGCCGGTTGTTTCCTGCGTACCGATCGAGCCGAACGTCAGCAAGCCATTCGCATTGGTCTGTGGAAACCGGAAACTTTGCGGCGCGGTTTGAAAGAGATTGAAAGCATTGCAGCCGGGTGTAGCAAGGCAGATTGGATTTCCAGACTCGCTGCCCGCCGGGTTCCCTTCCACGACCTTTGTCAGACGGTGGCCGACTGAGCCGACGTAGCCCACGCTTAGGATAAACTGCCCAGGCAGCTCGCGTTCCAGTGTCAGATTGTAGTTTTGCGAGTAAGGAACTGCAAAACGCGGATCGAACACGTTTAGCGAAAGTGGCTCAAATTGGCTGAAGTCGGTCGCGGCACCAGCTCGCGGTGGCGCGAACGGAAAGGGATTGGCGATGGTCTGACCTGTCTGAATATCCCGGAAAGGATTGGCAAAGCTGGGAGAACCGCCGACATTCGCGATGCCACCGGTGCTGAGGGAGAAGGGAGGGGCTACCAGATTCTGAAGCGCTAGTTCTTCCTCGGTCCGGTTGTAATAGATGCCGTAGCCAGCGCGGACGCTCGTCTTGCTTGAGCCACGGGGACTCCAGGCAAAGCCGACGCGCGGACCGAAATCCTTGAACTTTGTTGTGACGCCACCCGCGTCATTGCAGCCGCGATCGCCTGGGAAGATCAGACCGACGGGGGCGGTTGGAAACACTGTGGATTGCTGGCCAGGCCGGAAGCAATTGAGCGCGAGACCGCGGTTGAAGACGTCGCTGAGTGGCGTATCAATCTGCCATCCAACGCCATAGGTGATCGTAAGATTTGGGCGGAACTTGAACTGGTCCTGCGCATACGAATAGTACGTTTGCGTACGGGCATCGATGAATCCACCGCTGCTCTGTGCATAGCTGTCCGGTATACCGAGCAGAAAATCAGCTCCGGGGTTTCCTGTTGAAAAGGTGCCTGATCCGGCGAAAGTAAATGCTCCGTTGTTGTTGAAGAAGAATGGATTTTCCACTTGCGAACGCCTCATTTCAAAGCCGAACTTGAGGGCGTGCCTACGGATATTTTTCGAAAAATTGTCCGTGAATTGATAGGTCTGATCAATCCGAGGTTGAGGGCCGTTCGTGCTAAAACCGAGATTGAATAGTCCGGTGACGCTGACGAAGGGCAATCCCGCGCCGGCCGCATTCTGTGGAGAGATGTCGAAACCCGCCGAGGAAGGCAGCGTGGGGGTTACCGGCTGAACGGTCACGAAATTAAACCGTTGGTATCCGAAGCGAGCTTCGTTGATGGCGCTGCTACCGAAGGTATGCGAGTGCGCGACGGTATACTGCTGGGAGCGACTTCTACTCTGCTCGGCGAACCCTGGCAGAGTCGATCCGGTAAAAGGCAACGTGTCCGTGGTGGAATTTGGCTGAAGGAAAAAATACCCCCAAATGGTGTCTCTCTTGGAGAGGGTATAGTCGACTCTTCCCAAATATTGATCCGTAGTCTGTGGTGTTATTGGATTAAATTCGAATGTGGTCCCGGTCGTCGGCAACGGAACAAACCGATTCGTCAAATTTGTGGAAATGGGGTTCAGATCGACGGATGGAATGTTGCCCGTCGGAAAGATCTGCGAGTAAGGCGTGCCGGGCGCGAAGGTCTGCCCGTTTTCTCCAACGAGAGGGATAGGGGAGGCTCCGGTGAATGGAGAAGTCCCCGAACCATCGGAAAAGTTGCCGGCACGTTCCGCCTGCGTGAAAACCGTGGTTGTTCCGCCAGCCTGGGGCTGCCTGGCTCGCGTTCCCTGATAAGAGAAAAAACCAAAGAGTTTATCTTTTACGAAAGGGCCGCCGATGGTGCCTCCAAACTGGTTGCGGTGGAAAACAGTTGTGCTGTTGCTAAAAAAGTTTTTGGTATTCAATCCCGTATCTCGAAAGAACTCGAATACATCGCCATGGAATTCGTTTGTGCCGGACTTGGTGGTGGCATTGAGGATGGCTCCGCCGTTCCTGCCATATTCCGGATTGATCGTGTTCGTGATCAGATTTACTTCCGCGATGGAATCGGGATTGGGAATAATCTGCGCCGAGTTCAAGGGCAAATCGTTTGCGTCCGTCCCGTTGACCAGATAGCTGTTGGCTTGGCTGCGCCCGCCATTGGTTGCGTAGTTGGTGCCGAAGCGGTCGGAAGCGGCTACGACACCCGGCAAAGTTTGCTGCAGTTGCACCCAGTTGCGGCCGTTCAAGGGGAGGTCGACGACTGTGCTCGCGTCAATATTTCGGCCCAGCTGGATACTCGTCGTTTCAACCTGTGCTTGATCTGCCCTGACAAGGATGCTCTCGGTCACGACACCGACTTCCAACGCAACATTTAGAACGTAGATTTGGTTCAATTTAAGTTCAATTGCGTCGACACGATAGGTCTTGAAACCTTTCTGTTCAGCCTGAACAGAATAATTCCCAGGCGCGGCAAGCTGCAGAAACTCGTAGCTGCCATCGCTCCCCGAGATGACTGTTTTCGCAACTCCCGTATCCACGTTCGTCGCCGTTACCTGGACGCCAGCCACCGCCGCTCCGCTGGAGTCGTTGACGACGCCGCGGATTCGTCCGTACAGATCATCGGCAAACGCGGGCGTACTGAAACTCGCAATCAGCAGCGCCATTGCTAAGATGGAATTCCCCAACGAAATGCCCAATCGAGTTCTCATCACTTCGGTCCCCTTTGATAAAAATCAGGCAGCGAATATTTGTCTTCCATGAAATGACATTCAGCCAGCCAATCTGACCCTTGTGATACAAAAAGGTTTCAGTGAGCGCTGAAATGTTTCTGTCTGTTTTACTGTGGAGGGCGCGAACAAGAGGACAAACTCGGAGAACGCGGAAGGGGCCAACTCGCGACGACGGCGGTTACTGAAGATACGATCGCATTTGGCGCGGCGCGACTTTTAGCGAGGGGTAAATCCGGCCAACAGCTATTGCGTTCCCTTCAGAGACGCATCCAGGATGGAGGAAATGGCGGATTCTTCGACTTCTCCCGAGGAGTTGTAGACTGGTTTTCCCGAAGCATCGAGAACAGTCACATGCGGGATATATCCCCGATAGTAGGATTTCACGAGCTCCTGTTGTCGCTCCGTTCGCTTAATATCCAAATCGATGACAACGAACTGCACCCGGCCTTTGTACTTCTGATATAGGTCCACCGTGCGGCGCGCCTGACGTTTGGAATTGAAGCATCCTTCGCCGTAGAAAATGATGTAATTCGGTTTCCCGGCAACTGCGGCCTCGTCCATGCGGTCGCCCGTGATGAGAGGCCCATCCAAACTGTCGCTGGAATAATCAAGCCTCGGATTCAATCTCAGATTTTCACTCGCACTAAGAGAAAAGGCCATCGCCGCGGCGAGTAAAACGAACGCCAGCCACTTCCTCGCGTTTTTCATAAACCTCGGCTCCTTTCTGTGTCCTGACATCGAACCCTCCACTCTCAATCGTCTCGCGCTGTTCTTGAAGCATGCACAGAGCGCCTTCCAACATTTCTTGCAGAGAGGGTTTTCCACCCCGGGGTTCGGCGGGGAAATAACCGCCACCAAAGTAAAGTTTTCCGGAAGGGGACAAGATCGCTGTGAGGGGCAGGCCCGCCGGTAGATTCATGTAGGCCTGGGCCCTTTGCAGGCGGGCTGCAATCTCTGGCTGCATGTCATAGTCGACTTTGATCGCTACAAAATGATCGTTTATGAATTGCGCGAGCTCGCGACGCTCATAGCTCTCGCGGTCCATCCGTTCACAATACGGACACCACTCCGCTCCCAGATCGAGAAGGATGGGCCGGTCTAGATGCTTGGCTTTCTTGAACGCCTCGTCGCCCCAGGGGTACCAATCGATTGGCTGCTGGCTCGCGCGCTTAAGATAAGAAGACTTGCTTTCTTTCAAGTGGTTGTAACTTGCCGCTCGGGGCGCAGAGACTTGCGTCGCCGCGCCCGTTGCGATCAACGCGCACAGGAGAGGAGAGATTTTGCCCAGTAGAGTGCGCATTCCGGTAAATGAGACGCTGAATGCGTGGGAAGGTTTCAGGTTCGCACGACCAACCATGGGCCTTGGACGAAGAAAGTTTCGCGAAAAGAATATAGTTCTGCCCAAGAACAAGTGATTTCCTCAGAAGAGTACGGGAGCGAACACCATTTGCATGACACTGAAGCCACGATTTATATTTCTGACGTTTTCCTTGGAACTACCCTTTCTTCTCTGGCTTTTGTTTCCCGATGCAAATCGGGCATGGCGAGTAGCCTTCGCGAATGGCTTCCGCGACCGGAAGAAACTTGGGCTTGCCATGCAGATACGAGCAGCTAGGAACGTGAAAGACTTTGTCATCGTACTCTTGGGATACGGCTACGAGTCCCGCCACCGCGGAAGAATCGGGGGAGCCTGATGGAGTCCCGTGCCGGGGCCAGGGCAGGGTGATTCGCTTCGTGGAGAGTAAGGCGAAGCCCAAGGGCACCGCCGCCGCCGCTGTCAGAGTCCAGGCCAGAACGGCGCGACGCGAAATGTGAATTCTCTCTTTCGGTTCCGGCGCAAATGTCTGGTCCAGTTTCACGCGCAATCGATGGTCAAACCCCTTCGGCAGGGCCAAAGCGCGTTCATCGCGATATAGGCGAATGACATTGCACGTTCCTTCAAGAACCGCGGCGCAATGCCTGCATCCGGCGAAATGCTCTTCGAGCGCCGTTCTCTGCTGCGGGTCCAGTTCATCATCGATGTAGTCGGAGATGTCACGCCAAACTTCCTCACAAGTTATTCCCATGGTTTCCTTACCTCCTTGAATGTCAGGTCCACCTGGCCGCCCTGTTGCAGTCCCGGGGACAGAATGTCTCTCAACATCAAGCGAGCGCGCCGAAGGCGCGTTTTTACCGCTCCGCGTGTAATGCCGAGAATGCTGGCGGTTTCCGTGATGCTCATTCCGTTTACGTCGCGGAGAATGAACGCCAACCGGTAGTGTTCTTCGAGCAAGGTCAAGGCCTTGGCCAGGGCGTCGCGAATCTCCGAACGCTCCAAGGCTTCGGAAGGAATCTCGCGCCAATCCGCAAAATCCTTGGGGACATAGGTTTCGTCGTCATCGGTGCCGCCTGTCAACGAAAACATGATTCCACGCCTCAACTTCCGCTTGTGCATCTTTGCTTCATTGATTGCAATCTGAATCAGCCAGGTCCCAAACGCCGACTCTCGTCGAAACTGATGAAGACGCCCCAGCGATTTCAGCAGTACATTCTGCGTTACGTCCTCCGCTTCCTCTTTGCTTCTCAGCATCGAGATGAGCGTTGCGTATACGGTCCGTTGATACGGTCGAATAAGCTCAAGGAACAGATCCTTCTCACCCTCGAGAATTCTGCTGATCAAGACCTCTTCATTCACTCTGATCTGGTCGTTCCGCGTGTCATTTCCCGCGTAATTTGTCGCGGGGCATTGGAACACGCGTCTTTCCGCGAAGACGCCTGCCTTCAGGTCGACATCCGCGAACGATGTAGGGCCTTGTAGTTTTTCGCTCACCAGTCAGACGCAATCTCTCTGGCCAGACAAGGCCTTTATCCTCTTAGGTGCGTGCCCACACACTCCACCAAAGCCCTTTGTTGACACAGGTGCCTTCGTCGGTCTGCACGCGAGCAGAACTCCGCCCCGTAGCAAACAGAATCGCGGCTTGAGACGCACCCCCTGCTTGAAAGTTCCCGCCGAAAGGACGCCCGGGAAATGAGATTCCCGTCTATCGAAAGAGTTTCCGGTGAGAGTTGAATTGATCGGCGATTCGAGAGAACGCCTTAACTCCATGGGAAGTGGACCCTCGCAAAGGGCTCCCCGCGGGGCCTCAGAACCTGATTAACAATCCACCGTTGAACGCGATATTATTCTGAAGATTTCCGGTGACTTTCTGATTGTAGTTGGGCAGTCCGGAATAGAAGTCACGCACTTCGATTCGGAAGCCGATGGGTATCTTAAGAACGTGGATAACCGGGCGCGTGTCCACGCCGCCACCAAGCACAAAGGTTCCGGTATTTGTTCCGGGCCTAAACGAGGGCGCGGCAGTCGGTGCTTTTTCCAGGAAACGCGCATAACCGCCACCAAACGACAGCCATGGAGAAAACGCCCCGGCCGGATGGAATTTCACTCGGACGTGGGGAGTCAGAAAAATAAATGCGTACTGCCCGACCGCATTCTGGGATTGCTGACTAACTTTCACATCCAACGGGGACGCCAGAAAATCAACACCGCCCCCAATTGCGAATTTCTGTTTGAGAACAAGAGTTCGATCGTAGTCGGCCCCCAACGTCAGACTTGCGTTGAGTGCAATCTCCCTGTCGGGTAACACTGTCCCGCCAGGTCCTACGAGACTTGCCGCAGGGGACAGAGTTTGGCTTGGTGTCACGATCCATCCAATCACAAGGCCGACTTCATTCTTTTCCTGCGCGACGACCGGGATGGACCAAAAAGCAAACGCGAGGCCAAGTCCGACAAACACCTTGATGGTATTCTTGCGTGCTCTCTCCGGTGAAACTCTAGCGCGTGAAGCGGCACCGAAGAACTTTAGTACCCGCATAACACGTCGTTCGGAACGAATGGAATTCACTTGAAGTATCTCCCTCAAAGAAAGTCTTCTCGATTTGCCCTGTAAGGGATTGCGCATGACCGGGCTCCATGCGGTTCGAAGGTCATTGCGGTGGGAGGGAGTCCAGGCATCGAACTGACTGCATGAACTCTCTCTGTCACTGCAAAAGTGAAGATCTAGTTGCTTCCGGAACTTGCTGAAGCGGATTCGTTGGCGTGCGGTCTTGCGATGACCTCCAGGATCTGCGGGCGGGATACAGGGATGTTGTAAACGTCGTGCGCTGTCCGAATCCTCGCCAGGAAGTGCTGTTCCCCGACTCGTTCGAAGCTCACTTCCGGCTTGTCGGCGGAAGCCTCCTCGACCTCGACAGGATGAACAAACACACTCATACGGCTCTCGCGGTTGCTGAGGAGTACTCCGTCAAATTTGTCATCCGAAAAACGGCTGACAAAATAGGTGCCAGCGGGAAGAGTCTTACCGCTGACCACAAAGTCGAATGGCAGTGTCACAACAATCTCGCGCCGAATCTGTGCGTTCGCAGCCGCACCCAGCCCAAGAAAGCAGATGAATGTAAGCAGAAAGCTAAAATACTTCGTCATGTTCATGATTCTCCTTTTGAATTTTGGGCTCTCGTTGATCCGCTCGACATTCGCGCTTTGACTCGTTCAGGAGTCGCGACTAGCTTTCGTTTCAACAATCATCCTCAAAATGTGTACAGACAGTGAGATTGGCCTGACGCGACAAAGTTTCAAATCTCTCCGGTGGGATATCTTGATGTGGAGAGCGCGGAAGGGACTGCTCAGGCATCTGGGTCTGACAAATCTGCCGCGAGATTGGCTTTGCACTTACAGCGTCTCGGCGTGTTCGGAGATGCCCGTCGGAAACTTTTGCAGGAAGAATGAATCGAATGGCTGATGCAATGCGCGAGAGAAATACGCCCACACTTGCGGGCACTTCGCTTTCAGTCTCGGCTCGGGTTGCTCTTGCTGGTGTGCTGTGAGGGTTGCGGCAGTGGTTACAATGCAGCAACCTCTTCGTCTCCTCCCGCTCCTCCGACGTCGTCGGGTTCGTTGGCCGCCCTATACACGACGTCGAACGCGATCTCAGGTAACACCGTGGTTGCGTATGCGCGGAATGCGGATGGCACTTTGGAGCAAGCGGCAAGCTATGCTACCGGAGGCTTGGGAGTAGGGCATGGGCTGGAGAACCAGGGAGCCTTGACGCTCAGCGACGATCGTAAATATCTGTTCGTGGTCAACGCGGGTAGCGACGATGTTTCTGTTTTCGAAATCACCTCGCAAGGATTGACGCAAACGGCGCGGGCTTCCTCGGGCGGTCGTTTGCCGGTCAGCGTCACCGAGCGGGCCGGACTGGTGTACGTTCTGAACAGAGGAAGCGAAGCAGGCGATCCTCGTGGCGACACCATCAGTGGTCTGCGCCTGGCGCCCGACGGGAGCCTGACGCCAATTTCAGAATCGACGAAACAATTAAGCAGCGCGAATACGAATCCGGCACAAATTGCGTTCAGTCCGAATGGAGATCTGATTCTGGTTACGGAGCACGGAGCCGGATTCATCGACACCTACACAGTCGATTCCAATGGCGTCGCAGGCGGCCACAAGGCTGAGCCGTCGGCTGGCACGGGGCCCTTTGGGTTCGCCTTCCGTAATGCTTCCCAGTTGTACGTGTCGGAAGCGGGAGGTGGAACCGCGTCCAGTTATGCCGTGGATGGACAGGGGGTCTTACAAACCATCAGCGCCGCGGTCCAGACGCAGCAAGCGACCGCCTGCTGGCTGGTCATAACGCAGGATAAGAAGGAGGCGTACGTATCCAACACGGTGAGCGGAAGTATTTCGGAATTCGCCATCGCGGCGGACGGCTCCCTCTCCTTAATCGCGTCCGTTGCCGCCTCAACGCAAGGTCCTCCGCTGGATATGGCCATCACTTCGGATGGACTCTATCTAAATGTGTTGACCGCTTCCGGGAACATCGAAGTTTTCCGTATCGACCCGGGCACAGGTGGCCTGACGCAAGCGCAAATTCTGACTGGACTGCCCACCGGGAGCAACGGTCTGGTCAGTTTTTAAGATGACTGATACGACTCCGCGCTTCGGTTTTCACTGGGGAGACAACTCCGCCTGGGCTGGCCAACGACGGGACGAGCAGAGCGTTACCGACGTAACTTCCGTGGACAAGTCTTCCGTGGCGAAACGAAATTAAGAACCGACAGCCAAATTCTTGTGCGAAACGTGAAACCTTTGACCGGCTCGAAAATCTCATTGCCGCCGGGGAATTTTAGGCCCTCAATGATTGAGCGGGTACAACGACCTCCCGCAGGAGCTGGCGATCATTGCGGCGCGCCTTACTCCGAGACTGGCCTGACTTAGGAGCATCTGGTGGCAAATGTAAAGCTCGTAGTGATGTACCCACGCCCAAAGGATGTCGACGCGTTCGAGAACGTCTATCAATCGGAACATGTGCCGCTGGCGGTCGCGAAGCTTGGCGGGAAGACGAAAATAGTCGCAACTAAGATATTGGGCTCTCCGCAAGGTATCCCTCCTTTCTATCGCATTGCCGAGGTTTACTTTCCGTCGATGCAGGCTTTGGAAGCGTGCGCTGCTTCGGAAGGCGGGAAAGAAGCCCTGGCAAACGCCGTGAAAATTTCTTCCGGGGGAGCGCCCATCTTTTTGGTAGCCGAAGAAGAGACCTTTACGTTCCAGCAGACAGCAAGCAGCTAGAGGAGAAAGTGATGCGATCGAGGGTTCTGATGACCGCAGTTCTTGCGATGTCCATTTTAGCGCTCGCGGCACTTCCGTACATCCGTGCTGCAAGTAAACCGGCAATCCCGGCGAGCGAGGAAACTCGTCGTACTCCGGTGCTGGTGGAACTGTTTACGTCCGAGGGGTGCTCGAGTTGCCCTCCAGCCGACGCTCTGCTCGAAAGACTCGATCGGTACCAGCCTATAAACGGCGCGGAGTTGATCGTTCTCAGTGAACACGTGGACTATTGGAATGATATCGGATGGAAGGATCCCTTTTCTTCCCATGAATACAGCGAACGGCAAAGCGCCTATGCGTCCCAATTTGGCCGGGGGAGCATATATACCCCGCAGATGGTCGTCGACGGACACATCGAGTTCGTGGGCAGCGATGAACGGCGGGCGACGCAGGCCATCGAGAGTGCGACGAAGGTGCGGAAGATTCCAGTCAGTATCGCTTCCAGCTTGAGCGACGAAAAAACGATAACTCTCCACATCGAAGCCGGGGCACTGCCTTCCTCGGGCGGCCCGGAGTCGGCGGGCGTGTTCCTCGCGATAGCAGACAATGCCGATGAATCTCAAGTAAGCCGCGGAGAGAACGCCGGGAGAACGCTGAAGCACGTTGCCGTTCTGCGAAGCCTCATGCGAATCGGAGCGGTAGATGGGACAACGGGATTTTCGCGAGACATGAAAGTGAATCTCAATGCCAAAGATCGGCGGAATCGGAGGGTCGCGGTGATCGTGCAGGGGGCATCCGCGGGAAAAGTGTGGGGAGCGGGACTCGCGCGGCTTTCGAACTAGCATCGGTTATTCATCGTAAATGGCGCCGGCTCGTCAGCTTGTCAGGTAGCGATAAAAAATGGAATTCGGAGCAAATATGAAGATTGGGGTTGCCATCCTTTTCCTTGCCGGACTGTTTGCTCTTCCGAGTGGACAGGAAAATCCATCTGGGAATCAGGTTATTACTCCGTCCGTTGGCTTGGAAATCGGCCAGCGCGCGCCGGCGTTTGTCTTGTCCGATCAGTTTGGTCATCAACAGTCGAACGAGACGCTCAAGGGGGACAAAGGAACGGTCCTTCTTTTCTTCCGTTCTGCCGACTGGTGACCCTTCTGCAAAGCGCAGCTCGTGCAGCTGCAGGGCGCAAAGCAAAGATTTGAGGCGCAGGGACTGAAGCTGGCCGCGATTAGCTACGATAGTCCCGCCATCCTGAAGGACTTCGCCCGGCGGCACAAGATCGAGTTTCCTCTTTTGGCTGACGCGAACTCCGAAATCATCCGCAGCTTCAGCGTGCTCAATGCGGAAGCGAAGGGAATGACCAAAGGGATGGCTTACCCTGGATTCTTCGTCGTCGACGCGAATGGGGTTATTCGTGAAAAGTATTTCACCGCCAAGTACACCGATCGACTGACCGCGAACAATGTGATCGCAAAACTGTTCCCGGAGTTGAGCGCAGAAGTGAGTCAGAATATCGATGCGCCTCATCTGCAGCTTACGCTTGCACAATCGGATCGCAGTGTCATACCGGGTGGCAGGGTCAGCCTGATCGCGGAAATCGCTCTTCCCCCCGACGTACACGTTTATTCTCCGGGAGTGCAAGGTTACAAACCGGTTCAGATGACCCTGGATAAAATTCCAGGAATCGAGTTGCAACCTGTCATTTACCCGAACTCTAAAACGCTTTACTTAGAAGCGATCCAAGAGCACGTTCCAGTTTTTGAGGGAAAGTTTCGCATCACCGAGGATCTGACAGTGATTCCGGCTCGGACTTCGGATGCGGTCCGCTCTTTGTTTTCCAAGAAAAGGACCGTTTCCATCACTGGGGAGCTGAAGTATCAGGCTTGTGACAAAGCGATTTGCTACCCTCCAGCGTCTGTGCCGTTGAGATGGGACTTGCAGGTTGTTCCCCTTGACTTAAAACGATCTCCCGAGGCCATTCAGCACAAGTAGCCGATGCGATGAATGGAGGATTCTTGGGTGTCGAAAGGAGAAAGCCATGAGTGATGTCGTTTATGTCTCGAAGTCGCGGATCGAACGAAAGCAGGGACCACTCCGCATTGCGCACCTGCCCGGTGAGTCACAGCCGGTAACCTTCAGCGTCCACGGTGCCATCGCGGAGCACTACAAAGTTGACCCAGCAAAGTTGAGAGAGTCGCACTCGTCGACCATTGACTATGTGATTTCCGCGACCGCCGGTTGAATGATGGGTACCTTCGGAGGTGCGCTGGAAGCGCGCCATATCGATGCTAGCAATGGAAAGTTGACCGCGGATGTAACCGGAGAGGTCGAAGCGGAGGAAGGTGTATTGGTCATCCGCCGAATCCACGTAGCGATGCGCATAGCGGCGCCGGAAGCGGCAAGAGAGACAGTCGAGCGCACGCACGGCATGTACGCTATGCACTGCCCTCTGTACCGGACGCTGCACAAGGCGATCCAGCTCACGTCTTCGGTCGAGCTGGTGGCGGCAGAATCACCATAAAACGCGCGTCCACGAAGAGCAGTGACGGGTAATTCTAGGAGGGCGTTCTTGAGGCACGTTATTCTGGGCGCGGGTGCGGTCGGTGGACTGGTCGGCGCGGCTCTGGCTCACGAGGGGGAAGACGTTACCGTGCTGCTGCGCGCGGAATCGCTCGCCGGACATCCCAGACAGCTTTGCCTTGAGCGGCACTCCGGCAGAATCGACGCACCGGTCCGACTCGAAACAACGCTCAGCGTGGGTGTAGATGTCCTCTGGATAGCGGTCAAGGCCCACCAGTTCGTTGCCGCCCTGAGCACGATTCCACCGGATGGCCTTCGGAGCGCAACGATCATTCCGCTTTTGAACGGGATTGAGCATGTCGCCTTGTTGCGTTCGCGTTTCAAGCAAGACTGTGTTGTGCCGGCGACGATCGCGGTCGAATCCGAGCGCCTTGCTCCCGGCCGAATCATCCAGCGTTCGCCATTTGTCCGTTTGGCACTTTCCAGCACAGGCGAGCGCAAGTTGTCAGGCGTTGCCGCACGACTTCGGAATGCAGGCTTTTCTTGTGAATTCCAGGCGGACGAGAAAACCATGCTGTGGAGCAAGCTCGCTTTCCTGGCTCCATTTGCTCTGACAGGTGCGGCGAGCGGCAAGGACAAATTGGGAATTTTCGCCGACGCAGCGTGGCGAGGTCGACTCGAATCCGTCGTAGGTGAAGCGTGCGCTGTCGCTGCTGCCGACGGAGCGGCGGTCGATCAAGAAAAGATTCTGACCACGCTCGCATCATTACCTGCAACGATGCGAAGTTCCATGCAGAAGGATGTGTCAGCAGGCCGCATGCCGGAGCTAGACGCGATCGGGGGCCCGATCATTCGCGCTGGAAGGAGGCATGGGCTCGACGTGCCCACGACTCGGGAGTTGGTTGCCAGAATCCAAGAGCACTTATTGCAGGCAAGATATGACGTCGCAACGTAAGTCAAAGAAAACAAAGTGAATACGGGCTGCTGCGATCGGGCAGGACTGGAATGAGTTGTTTTGATACTGGTTATTTGTCATTCCCCGGAAACCTTTCGGGTAGTTGGAAATCACACTTATCTGGTGCATCTTTTCGGACAGTTACCGAGATGCCGCTAGGTCAGCTTCGGCCTTCAGTGGTGATTGCGCTGGGGAAGCTCACCGCCGGGGATTAGGCCCAGGTAATCGCAAGTTGGGTTTCCGCTGAACCTTTGGCGCTCCAGCGCGGCCGAACGTTCAGGTACGACATGGGTTCCGCGTGCATTCGTGAAGACAGATACTCCACAACACCCACAGCTGCGCAACGAGGCCGAGCTGATCAAGCGCGTCTGCGATGGAGAGCGCGAGGCCTTCTACGATCTGGTACGGCCCTACGAGCGTATGGTTTACGCGACCGCCATTTCAGTAGTGAAAAATCCCGCCGATGCGGAAGAGGTTGCGCAGGAAGCGGTACTGAAAGCCTTTTCGAATCTCGCGAGTTTCCGCGCGGAGTCAAAATTCAGCACTTGGATGCTACAAATTACGTACAACGAAGCCAGGATGAGATTGAGGAAGACCCGTTCGCACCTGTATGAGTCGATTGACGATCCACAGCCAAGCGAAGACGGTGACTATTGGCCGAAAGACTTTGCGGATTGGCGACCTATACCCTCCGAACTGTTCGAAAGGGATGAGGTGCGTGAGGCGATTCAGAATGCGATCAATTCGCTCAAGGCCATTTATCGGGAAGTCTTTGTTCTGAGGGACGTCCAGAATCTGAGCACCAAAGAGACGGCGGGTATACTCGGTATTTCGGAAGTCGCCGTCAAGATTCGGCTCCTGCGAGCCCGCCTGCAAATGAGGGATACGCTCGCGCCGGGAATCGATGGTTGCGGTGTTAGGGGAGAGCCGTATCAGAAAGTCAGGCCATGGTGAAAAAAGAAGGATGCGATGTCGACCATTGAAATCAGCTGCCTCGAAGTATGGCGAGAAATTTCCAACTTGCTTGATGGAGAGGTCTCTACCGAAATGCGTGAGCGCATGGAAGCTCACTTCAAAGAATGCCGGCACTGCAAAGCAGTGCTGGACGGGACTCGAAACGTGGTAGGTCTCGTCGGCGACGGACAATTGTATCAAATGCCCGCCGGGTTCAATAAACGTCTCTACAAGAAGATTCAGGGTGCTAAGTAGTTTCCTCCTTCGCGTCGCGGAGTTTGCTCCGCGAGAAATGAGTCTGCGACATCCTGGTTATCCATGTACATCCATAACTTCCACTTTCCTGCTTTGTTTCTCCGCCAAATGTCCACATAGCGATTCCTGCGACAAGTCGGTTGCCCGCCGTCCTTTGGTGTAAGCGTTAGGTTGTGCCATCCATAGTCATAGGCGATATCCCCTTGAAGACGAATTTCGACGACGATCACCCCCAGCTTCACAGCAAAACGCTCGAATAGGTTTTCCAGCCGGGTTTTCAAGGCATCCAATCCGGTCATGCCGAATTCACAGGGGTGGCCGTCGGAGAAGTTGACTAGGTCGGGATCAGCAATCGCCAGCAATCGCGACGAATCGGACAGGTTAAAGCAATCTCGAAATTCGCTTTTGGCCACATTGATCGCATATAAATCGTCCATCGCCATGTCTCCAGTGATGAGTCGTAACCAGGAGGTTTTTTCCTCGACCTATCCTACCGTTATTGCCAAAAGCAATCATCCCGCTTTGAAACCTCTTACCCTACTCCGAATCAGATTAGCGCAGAGATTTTCTTGCCCGTTTGTCGCAGGACCGCCCAATAGTAATTCGAGAACGCTCTGCAAGGAAGGCTATGACAGACGTTTCCATCGTCGGGGCAGTGCTGGCCGGGTTGGTGTCATTTCTCTCGCCGTGTGTGTTGCCGCTCGTGCCCGGCTACATTTCGATGCTTTCCGGCATCGGGATGGAGCAATTGCGCCAAGGGCAACCGTCCCGAGCCGGATTGTTTTCCACTTCTTTGGCATTCGTCGCGGGGTTTTCACTCGTATTTATCTCTTTTGGCGCCTCGGCAAGCGCAGTTGGGCAATTTCTCCGGGAAAACCGCGCGCTCCTCGCTCCAGTGGCGGGAGCATTGATTCTGATGTTCGGCCTTCATCTGTTAGGTTGGTTGGCAAAGCTGAGCCTTCGGCTCGGTACTGTCCTCGGCATCTTGCTTGTCATCTTGGGCTTTGCTGCTTCACTGCTGGGCGGTCCGCTCTTTGGCGTCTTCGGAATGATTCACTTTTTTTCGTTTGCCCTGATCGGTTTCGCCGGGCCGGCGATGGGGCGATGGCTGAATCGTGACTTTCACCTCCGTAAGAACAGCGCGCAGCCAGGCATCTGGAGCGGTTTTCTGCTCGGGTTTGCCTTCGCCTTCGGCTGGACTCCGTGCATCGGCCCGATCCTCGCGACGGTGCTTGCTCTAGCCGCAGCGAGCGGCACCGTTGCACGTGGCGTGCTGCTGCTTGCCGCCTACTCGGCGGGACTCGCGGTACCGTTCCTGCTCACGGCTCTCGGCATCGGGCAGTTCCTGCGATTCTATCAGCGGTTCCGCCGCTATCTTCGTGGTGTTGAACTTTTCAGTGGAGCATTACTTGTTTTTGTCGGCGCATTGGTTTTCGTAAACAAACTGACCTGGCTCTCGGGAAAACTGGGGTTCTTGAATCGATTTTCCCTATAGGGCGAACAAACTATGTCATGAGGAGCGGTTGGGGATGAAGCGAATTGGATTACCTGTAGTAGTTCTCACGATGGTTGCATTCCTGGTGTACTTTGCAGGCCGCGGAGCGCGAAGCTCCGATGCACGGGCAAAAACACGAAATCAAGGCAGTGCCGCGTCTAGCGTCCCCGATTTTACACTTAAGAACTTAGATGATCGTGACGCGTCGCTCGGCCAATATAAGGGCAAAGTCGTTCTCGTGAATTTTTGGGCTACGTGGTGCGGACCCTGCAGAATAGAAATTCCGTGGTTGATGGATCTGCAAGAGAAATATAAACATCAAGGGTTTACGGTTCTAGGCGTGGCGATGGACGACGAGGGCAAGAGGGCTGTTGTTCCTTTTGTGCAAAACGAGCGTTTCAAGCTTGGGACTAGCTTTCAGCCCATGAATTATCCGGTCCTGATCGGCGATGATGAGGCCGCCGAAAAGTTCGGAGGTTTACTGGGTCTTCCGACGACCATCTTGATTTCGCAAGAGGGCCGGCAGGTCAAGCGCATTGATGGATTGCTCCGCTACGAGGAGTTGGACAAAGCCATCCAGTCGCTTCTGGAAACCGACGTTCGATGAACCGGAGTTTTCGCCTTAATTTAATTGGAATTTTAAGCGGAGCGGTGGCTAGCGCGGCGTTGCTAGCGACGCTGCACTATGGAGTATGGAGCTTGGTTCTAGGGGTCGCGATTGGGGCGGCCTATTCCGCGGCTCAGCGGCCCACCGGGCGAGAGTATGCGGACAATCTGATGGCAGGAGGTGCGCTCGGTGTTCCCCTGTGGGGTCTAATCACGGTAATCGCAGCTCCTTTGCTTTCCGGCCAGATGCCGGAGTGGAGCGCGGAGCAGATGCGTCGGCATTTTCCCGCTTTGCTAGGTTGGGTGGTCTACGGTGCTCTTCTTGGAATCGCCCATCAAGTCTTGCGGGACGGTGCCGACCGTTTTTTCGGTCGAGAGGCGGCGGACCAGGCCCCGACCGTTTTACTCACCAAACGCATTGTAATTCTGGGTGGCGGGTTCGCTGGCATGCGAACCGCGGAGTGTCTCGAAGAGAAATTGCGCACGGACTTTTCTGTCGGCCTCACGCTGATCAATGAGACGAACGCCCTTCTATTTACTCCCATGCTAGCGGAAGTCGCAGGAAGCAGCTTGGAACCCAGCCACATCAGTACGCCGTTACGAAGCACACTGCACCGTACAGAGTTCGTACGAGGTGTCGTAGCGGCTGTGGATCTGGGAAATCGTTTGGTAATGATGCGGGGCGATGGAAGCGCAGGTGGAGCGACCGCGGGACAAGTAGTCCCGTACGACGAACTGGTTTTCGCCCTGGGTTCGATCTCAAACTACTTCGGGATGACGAATCTTGAGAAGTGCGCTTTCAATTTCAAAAGTCTTCTCGATGCCATCCGCATCCGGAATCATGTCATCGAGATGTTCGAACGTGCCGATTTGGAGCCGGATCGTGCTCAGCGCTCTTCACTTCTTACCTTTGTGATTGCGGGAGGTGGATTCGCAGGGGTGGAGCTTGCTGGTGCCTTAAACGATTTCGCGCATGGCATCTTGGCGGATTATCCCAGGCTGCGCGCGAATGAGCTAAACATCGTGCTGGTTCATTCCCACGATCGGGTCCTGCCGGAATTGAGCGAATCTCTTGCTCGGTATGCGCAAGAAAAGATGGAATTGCGCGGGGTCACGTTTCGTTTGAACACGCGGCTGGTCGATGCGCGGCCCGGCGTGGTTCGTCTCAGCGACGGCGAGATTCGCACGGAGACACTGGTTTGGACCGCCGGCACGGCGCCAAATCCCTTGTTGAAGGCACTCCCTTTGGAAAAAGACAAGCGTGGCGCGGTCGTGGTGGATGGCACGCTCGCCGTGCCGGGCCAAGCCGGTGTGTGGGCCGTCGGGGATTGCGCCGCGGTAACGGACGCAACGAGTGGGCAGCCGTGTCCCCCGACGGCGCAGTGCGCGCAGCGTCAGGCGGAGCTTCTCGCGAGCAACTTGGTGGCTCAACTGCGGGGGCGGCCTGCGCATAAATTCCATTTTGATTCGGCGGGCGCATTGTGCGTGGTCGGACACCAGACGGCCTGCGCCGAGTTAACCATTCCCTTTGTACGAAACAGGTCTATTCGCTTTTCCGGTCTATTCGCTTGGCTCCTGTGGCGAGGAATCTACCTTGCGAAATTGCGCGGTTTGGAGCGCAAGATTCGAGTGCTCATGGACTGGACCATCGACCTTTTTTTTCCGCGCGATATCGTCCAGACGATTAGTTTGAAGTGAAGGGGAAACCGTGCCTGAAACAGAACCAAGTGGAGCGGCGCTGGGGGTGGCTCTCTCCAATTCACGTCGGGCGGAAACTCTTATGGGCCTTGCGCTCGGCCTTTCTGGAGGTTTGCTGCAAAGCGTTGCGTTGAAGACCTCGCTTTTCTCCGGTGCGCTGGTCGGCGCGGCTTTCGGACTTGTCTTCGGATTGTTTTTCGCGCGGCGCGCCACGAGCCCCGGTGCAGGACTGATCTGGGGTTTAGCTTCCTCATTTTTCCTCTGGATCTTCGTACCGAGTGGCTTCTTTCGATTTGCTGCGGGGACCAGTTCGACCATGATGCTGCAGGATGCACAAGGGCACTTCAGCCACCTTGTGGGCTATGTGCTTTGCCTGGGAATGCCGGTAGGCATTGGACTGGGCATCCGGGGAGCATTTCGCACGGCGACTCCAGACCGGAAATTCGCATGGGGGCGCGCCATCGTCGCTGGAGGTTTCTCCGGCACGCTCGGAGGTCTCGTTTTTGGGCGATGGGTATCTTCGGGTGACTACTTTCCTCTACTCGCGGGTTTTGGTGAACTCAATTCACGGGGCATGACTATCGCCTTGCACTTTGCCATCGCCCTGTTGATCGGTGTGAGCTTCGGTCTGCTTTTCCAGCGGGACGTGCGCGCCTATGGACCGTGTATGGGGTGGGGGCTCGGGTTTGGGATCTTCTGGTGGTTTTTTGGTCCTCTGACGCTTTTGCGGCTTGCCGGGGGAATGCCACTCGACTGGTCGGCACAACAGGGAAGGGCTGTATTCGGCTCTCTGGTTGGACACATCCTCTATGGTCTGATTCTCGGAGTCGCGTACGCGACGATCGACAGAATTTGGGTTCGCTTGTTCATTCAGTCCGACCCGCTCAACCGGGAGATTGAGGGTCCTGGCCTTCACATCCTCCGTTCGCTGGGATGGGGCGCGACCGCCGGTCTCCTCGGTGGCGTCGCCTCCTTGCCGGTGATGATTGCCACCGGGGTCTTGCCGAAAGTGGCAGGCGTGGGTAGTAGCTTTGGAGGAGCGCGGGGGTTGGTCATTCATTTGTCTGTAAGCGCCTTGATTGGGATGACCTATGGTTTGCTGTTCCGGGACGAGCGTCCCCGTTCGGGGTCTGGCGTCGCATGGGGCTGGATATTCGGCCTGATCTGGTGGTACTTGGGGCCGATGACACTCTTGCCGCTGTTGCTCACGGGAGTTTGCGATTGGAGTACGGACGCCGCTTCCGCTCTGCTTCCGTCTCTTCTTGGACACTTGATCTACGGTGCCGTGACCGCATTGACCTTCATTCTATTCGACCATCGCTACACGCGTTCACTGCTTCTGGATCCCCGAACGTCAGCGAGGGAGTTGCGCCGGCTCCGTCCTGCGGGCACACCTGCACCCGCATTGTGGTTCTTTGCGCTCGGTCTCGGTGTGGTTCTCCCTATTCTCTTGGGTTAGCGGTCCTCTGCTCAAGTCGCATCGTCC
>Ga0207665_10000341_pt1 | contig 32356 bp, 32 predicted proteins | sample LARL112metaG_FD_184351 | JGI IMG/M metagenome (GOLD analysis project Ga0207665, IMG submission 184351) | Corn, switchgrass and miscanthus rhizosphere microbial communities from Kellogg Biological Station, Michigan, USA - LAR L11-2 metaG... | ecosystem: Host-associated > Plants > Roots >... | reverse complement strand
GGACATTCATGGGCACGCTGCCGGCCCTGCTATTCACGGCGTACATGGTGCCGGTCAATCTGCTGGATAATTTGCTCAGACCGATCGTGATGGGGCGGGGATTGAAAACGCCGATCCTGGTTATTCTCATCGGTGTGATCGGTGGCACTCTTGCCTACGGGATCACCGGGCTTTTCCTCGGTCCGATCGTGCTGGCCGTCATCTGGGAATTGTTCGTTTCGTGGATCGAGGAGCGCGACGGCGCCTGACAGGCACTTGTTCGGCCACGCGAATCGTCCACGGCTTGACGCACGACAATGACCGGAGCTTTGCTTGAGTCACCATGGGACGGGAACCCTGAGAGGTATCGCGCTATGGCAAGCAAAGAAACGACAGGTTCGCAAACTGCGAAAGCAGGCACGCCGCCATTTCTGAATTGGGGGCAAACCGATGCAGCAATGGCCGTTCAGAAAGCGTTTCTGGAATCGTGTGACCACGCGAGCCGAAGCTGGCTCACCCGCATGCAATCTGAAGTTTCGCTGTGGTCGGATCTGGCGAACAAGCTGAGTACCACCCAGTCCGTTCCCGAAGCGGTCGAGGCTTACTCGAAATGCGTGTCACAGCGCATGCAGATGGCAGCGGACGACGCTCGACAGTTTGTCGATGAATCGCAACAGATGATGCAAAAAATCACGCACTCGCTGGGAAACAAGTTGCCGACTGCGACGACGTGAGCCGTTCAACCGGTCTGCGCCGGGCAGGAGTTGTTAGTCCGCGAGGCCAACAGCCTTGCGCAACTCTCCCTTTACGTCCTTGAACTCGTTTCGGAACGATTCGTTGCTCAAGAGCGATGCGGCAATTGCCGCCCCGGCGACATTTCCTGCGTAGACGTCGCTCCGGAAATGGGCGCCCGAAACGATACGGCTGTAGCCGTAGTCCTGGATCCGCTTGTAGATGGCGTCCTTTTTCTCCGGAATCATTTCCGCGAGCACCATTCCCAGTGTCGCACCGTAAGTCGCATGCGCGGAAGGATACGAGGCGGAATCGCGATCGCTCAGTTTCTTCAAGGTTTGAAGATTGTTGTGGGGCAAGCGATAAGGCCGCGTTCGATCGAATGTGCTTTTCGCCTCGTGAACCGAGTGACGCACTGAAGCATCGATGCAGTCAAAGAAGCGCGTCGCAGACGCCGAAAGATTTTCCACCTTGATGCCAATTCCGCCGAGGAACCGTTCGAGCGTCCGGCGATCGTCGTCCCGTACATGTTTGACCTGCTCCGGAGTGCGCGACTCCTGCAAGCGCTGCAGTTCTTGCAGCTCTGCCTTGGTTTGCGCACTGTCGGGCTTCGGTGGGGGCATGAGCAACACCGCCAGTGGCACCGTCGCATTCGGGCAGGATGGATCGGCGGCGGTTGCCGGAAGGCCTGACAGGCAGAGGAAAGTCACGGCGACGGCGCACGCACGACTGCGATTGGGTCTCATCCGCTGAACTCCCAAAAGAAGCCATGTCAGGATGCCTTTGCTTGCGGTTTCTTTGCAACCTCCCGCAGGTGGGGGGCAGTCGGGCTGCCACTTACGCCAAACAGCCGGGCGAGTTCACTCATCCTTCTCTTGCTTTCCTCGGATAGTTCGCCCCGGACGCTGATCAACTGGCGAATGAGCCCGTATGCTTTCTCCCGGGTTTCCGCATCGGGCGGGAGCATCGTCGGAATAGCCGCGAGCGCCGCTTCCTCGTCGACCAGCAGGATGTTGAATTGATCTCTTACCAAAGCTTTGAAATCCGCGAGCGACATATCGCCATGCTGCTCGCGCAGGCGACGCGCCATCTCGAAGCCGCGCTCGTCAACGCCTCCACGACTCACTCCGGCGTAGACAATTCCGCGAATGACAGCCGAACGGAGACCACCGGCCGAGATTTGCGATTTGAGCTCGGCGATCCGCTTCTGCAGAAGCTCGCGATGCAGCGGATTTTTCGGCGCCTTCCGCAACGGTTGCGTTCCGGCAGGATCTACTCCAACCGCGGCCTGCAGGGTCGGCGAGCCATAGACTGAAAGGAATGTCCGTTCCGCAATTTTCTCGCTGGCCTCCCGCCATGCCTCGAGCCCGGCGACAATCTGGTTGGAAAATTGTTCCTGCATCGCAATAAGTGGATTGTCGCTTGCGACCTGCTTTCGGTTTTCACGAACTTGCTCGGCGAGGCGCGCGACCTGGGCCATCGCCGGGTTCTGGTCGGAAAACAGTTCATACTGCAGACGCAGCGGATGCATTTCACGCATCCAGTCAGCGAGCGGGTTTGAGACCATCGCCCGCACGAAGGGCTGTGCGAAGGTGCGATAGAGCGAAAGGTTTATCTCGGAAACGCGCGCGGCTGTCGCGAAACGACGTTCATCCGCGATGTCGTTGCCGCCGAGCGCGCGGATGTCGTCGAGCGTTCTTGCTTCACATCGCATGACCCAATTTCCGAGCGCGAGGTCGGGATTGGCGGTTTCCGCTGTTTTGTCCTCAAAAATCGCCTCATAAAGACCGGGTGGCAGCGTATCAATCAGGTCGATATTGCTCGAGAACTCTCCGTGTTCCTTCTTTGCGACGCCGCCGGAAACAAATATGCCGAGATGTCCCACGGTCTCATGGATCGTGTACACGATCGTCTGCCCGTAGGATCGGATGTCATCGACACTCTCGTAGAGATCGAGAATCCAATCGAGCGCTTGCTGCGGCGGCGTGACGTTGTCGCCTTTCGAGCAGAACACAACAATCGGAGAGCGGATATTGCGCAAGTCGATCACCGTGCCGTCCGACGTCTTGATGCGTCCAGCCGCAAGGTTGTTTCCGACGAACAGCTCGTCGACGATGAACTGGATTTCCTCGGCGTTCAGGTTGACGTGGCCACCCCACCACTTCTCAAAGCCCAGATAGCGGGGAGCCTCGGTGTCGATCTTCGAATAGAGGTTGTATTGCTTGGTCCACAGCGTGTTGGCGGGGTTCTGATTTTCGAAATTCTGCACCAGCCAGGCGCCATCAAATTTGCCGTGGCCGAGGTCGCTCGTAAGCGCCGCCAGCCAGCTGCCGCCCAGCAGTCCGCCTGAATAACGCATAGGATATTTGCCGTGAATGCCCGCCCAATAGGAGAGCGGTGATCCGGCGACGATGATGGGGCCGAACAATTCCGGCCGCATCGCAGCCAGCATCATGATCGCCCAGCCGGCCTGGCAATTGCCGATCACGCAAGGCTTGCCGTTTGCCTCGGGATGCGCGGCGGCCACCTTCTCGATGAAAATCGCTTCTGCGCGAGCAATGTCGTAGATTGTCTGACCCGGAACGGGTTCGGGCAAAAATCCAACGAAATAGCACGGATGGCCGGCCTTGAACGCAACACCGATTTCGCTATCGGCCTTGAAGCCTCCAATTCCGGGACCGTGCCCGGCACGTGGATCGACAATGATGAAGGGCCTCAGCTTTGGATTGATTTCGATGCCCGCGGGCGGAATTATCCGCACCAGCACATAGTTGACCGGACGCTCCAGTGTGCGTCCATCGACGACCAGTTCGGCCTTGTAATCGAGCACGTGCGGCGCCGTTTCGGCCATGTGCTCGCGATACTGGTTCCCGCGCTCACGCATGACATCCCAGAACAGGACGCTGCGCTGGAACGCATCTATCGCGTAGCCTATGGCAGGCGCGAAAATGCCAAACGCGGTCGTGCTCGGCTCCGCTGGCGGAAGGTTTGTTTGCGTTGGCGACATTGTTTTGTTCCTTCTCTCTTGCCCCTGGCACGAGTCCATAGTTCTCGCCAATGAAGGCGAATGCTAGTCCATGATGTGGTAGCCGCCGTCGATATAAAGCGTTTCGCCGGTGATCAGCCGTGCCGCGTCGTGGGCCAAAAAGGCCGTTGCGACGCCGACATCATCGATACTGACCAGGCTGCGTGCCGGCGCCTTTGCCTTGGCCTTGTCGAGCAGCGCATCGAATTCGGGAATTCCGGAAGCGGCTCTCGTCGCAAGCGGCCCGGGGGAGATTGCGTGGACGCGAATGCCCTTGGGACCGAGCTCAGCGGCGATATAGCGCACCGCGCATTCGAGCGCCGCCTTCGCGACACCCATGATGTTGTAGTTCTTAACGACCATCTGGCTGCCGTAGTATGACATCGTAAACAGAGTGCCGCCCTTCTTCATGAGCGGCTCGGCCAGGTGCGCCATCCGGATAAAAGTCCAGCACGATACATCCATGGTTTTCGCGAAACCTTCGCGCGACACGTCGACCACGCGTCCCTGCAGTGCGTCCTTCGGCGAAAAGGCGATAGAGTGGACGACGAAATCGAGCTTGCCCCACTCTTTGGCGATCCGTTCGAAGACGGCCTCCATCTGCCCAGGAACGGTCACATCGAGCGGCAGCATGATGGGAGCTTCGAGAGCGCGCGCGAGCGGCTCCACGTATTTCTTTGCCTTGTCGTTGAGATAGGTCACTGCGACTTCGGCTCCGAATGCTCGGAAAGCCTTCGCACAGCCCCATGCAATCGAATTTTCGTTGGCAATCCCGACGATAAGACCCTTTTTCCCTTCAAGGAGCTTGGCCTTTACCGCCGGAAGCGTGAGTGAACTGTTCTTGCTCATGTGAGTCTCTGCGTAACGTTCTGCGATCTTCTTGATTTCGCGAAAGGCCTGACGTCGATCCTTGGCGTCGTCGATACGAGCTATGTCACGGCCATTGATCCTGAGGTGGCCTTCGCCCCAAGGCGCGATTTCTGCCTCCAGGCGGTCATCTCCCAAAATTGCGACAAATTGCTGAACAGTGGCGCCTTTTCCGGCGGCCAACGCACTATTCGTCTTCCAGTCCAGCATTTCTGTGGGTCTCGCCCGATTGATGCCAAGTTCAATGCCGCCCGTCCGGACACTAGTGGCGGCATGCCTGATACGTATTGACCTGGATCAAACTGGGCGTGGTTCAGCCATCGCCAATAGGCTGAAACTCCTCAATTTTTTATGCGCGACAGCGACGGACGGTTCAGCAATACGAGCGTTCGAGGAGAGAGTCGCGCAACCAGCTGTAGACGTTCCAGTTCGGTGATCGTGCGGCTGATCGTCTCGATGGTCAGGCCAAGGTGATCGGCGATGTCCTGATGCGACATGGGGAGATCAAGGTACTTCGTCTTTCCCAATCTCCTGGACATGTCGAGCAGGAAAGTCGCCATACGGCTTTTCGCGCTTCTGCCGATCAACAACGCATGTTCCTGCGCTCGCCGAAGCTCGCTCGTCGTCACAGCCAGTAAAAAGCTTGCAACCCGACTGTCGCGTGCAGCGATCGAGAGCAATGCGCTGCGTTTTAGATAGAGGATCATCGCGTCGTTTGCGGCCTCCACTGAGAGCACATGCTTCTGGTCGGTCGAGCCAAACAGTTCTCCAGGGAAATAGAAACCAAGTATATTGCGTGTGCCGCTTTGAAACGTCCGGCAACTTCTCACAACTCCGTCCACAACCAGGAAAATATAATCGGCAGGATCGCCCTCACACACGACCACCTGGTCGCGGCGGTGACGGATCGGCCCGCGCCGAAGTGAAATGATCGAGCGTTGAACTGATCTCTGCTCATCGCTCAGGACGGGCCAAGCCGGGTCCGCGGGGAAGGCAAGCTTGTCAAATATACCAGCGCGCTCGAAGGCGGCTGGGTCGCTGATGCCGCGAAGCTGGGCCATTTTGTTCCCCCAAACGTTATCGGCCTCAAGCTGAAAGTCATTGCCTCAGGCCATTGGATAGAGCCTTGCGCTCACTACAAACAGTTGGACCTTGGCCCAACTTGTAGTTGATCTTGGGCACGCTACCCAAACAGGTGTCAGTTTAACGAAGGTTTTATGTCGCGTTTTGCGGCGCAAAAATGCTGCGGCAATTCGCTGCGCTGGCTTTAGCGATAAAGCGCCTCGCGCCCGACCCAATCGCATCGCTCCTGCCGGGGTACACGCACACAGAAGTAGGATTTCGAAGGGTCTTCCTCTTCGATCGTCACCCGACGACCAGCGCTCAATGCTGTGCATTGGTGGTGCCGGAGAAAATCCGAGAGTTGTCTCATGCTGGGATTTTCACGCGCCAATTTATAGAACTCGGACAGATCCTGCTGCTGGAGGCACGCCGGAGACCGGCGTACGATGACCATTTCCCGGGCGAAGGAAGGCACGATCGTTGCTGCAATGATGACGGCGGCGAGCGTTGCCGTTTTCACGTATTGAATCTCCCGTCGTGTCGATCAGCTATCAGACCGCAGGGTTTGCTTCAGGCAATCTTCAATCGATCGACGGGGTACGATCGGTCCAAGATCTTCTTCGGCCCCCACGGCTTTGAGATTTTCAAGGACATCGTCGCGCAGCCCAGCCAGAGCGATTTTGATTCCGCGCGCTTTGAGCGATCGCGCCAATACGCGCAATGTCGTTCCGGCCGTTGTGTCTATGCGCGGGACAATCGAGCAATCGATCACCAGCAGCCTCGTGCCGTCCGGCGCATTGGCAACCATCTCGAGGACGCTGCGGCGGATGTGCTCAGCATTGAAATACAGCCACGCACCTGGGCTGCGGATCACGATCGCTCCTAGCGGGTCTCTCGCATTCGGGTATCTGGCCCGATTGACGAACTCTCCGGTCAGCGGCTCCCGTCCAAGAAGCGCTACGCTGGGTCGGGCCGCATGCGCGATGAGCATCACCAGCGAGCCGGCTGCAGCGAGTAGAAGGCCATCGAGCAATCCGAAAAACAGCACGCCGAAAAATGCGAGCAGGGCGATACGAAATTCGCGCGGAGACGCAAGACGCAGCCGTTGCAGATCGTCGATCTTGACCAAATGTGTCGCCGCCATCAGCACGATGGCTGCAAGAACCGGTTCGGGCAGGTTGTGAAAGAACTTCGCGAAGTACAACAGCGTCAGGGCGATCGCGGCCGACGTCACGACAAGCGCGGCCGGAGACGATGCGCCGCCAAGGTCGTTGACGGCGGTTTGCGACATTCCGCCGGCGACGGGGAAGCCACTGGTCAAACCGGTTGCGATGTTGGCTGTTCCGATCGCCGTGAGCTCCTGCTCGGGATTGATGTCATAGCCATGCTTCTGCGCGAAGCTGCGGGCGACCGAGATCGATTCACCATAGGCGAGCAGGAAGCAGGCAAGCGCGATCGGTATGAGTGTCCCGATATCGGATACGTGGATATGCGGGAGGCTGACGTCAGGCAGGCCGGTTGGAAGGTCACCAACAATGTGGATGCCTCTGTCCGCCAAGTGGAAAACAGTCATTGCAAGAATGGCGGCAACGACGACAACGAGCGTTGTTGGACGGCCAGGGAAAGCCGCTTCAAAACTTATAAAGAGACCGATGGCGGCGAGGCCGATCGTAAGTGACAGAAGGTGAGTCTGCGGCAGCGACGAGACGACGTGGAAGACACGTTCGAAGAAATTGCCGCTCACGCCTTTGATGCCGAACAGCTTGGGGAGCTGGGTCGACGCGATGTAAAGCGCTGCTCCCGTTTTAAATCCGACCAGGATCGGATCGGAAATGAAGTAGGCGGCGTTGGCAAGACCGACAAATCGCCCGGCGATGCTGATGAATCCAACCATAAGTGCGACTGTCCCCACGAGCACCATGGCCCGCGCGACATCGCCATCGGCCAACGAAACGACGCTGGTTGCCAGAACAATCGCCAGCGAGGAGGTCGGCCCGACCGCCAGTTGCCGGCTTGTCCCGAACAATGCGTAGGCAATTCCGGCGACGAGATAGCAATAGAGTCCGGTGACAGGCGGCAATTGTGCCAGCGATGCATAGGCCAACGATTCAGGGATGACGAAGGCCGCAAGCGACAGGCCGGCGATCAGGTCAACGCGCACGTTTTGCGCCGTGTACGCACGTATCCAGCCCAGGGCCGGTATCCAGGCGAAACGTGTGTCCGAGGCGGGCTTGTCGTTCATATTTGCTTGCCCCCCGGGCGCCGGAGGTCTTCCGCTTCAGTATGATTTTGACGCCAGCAGCCGACTTTCATTGATCTGCATCAATATCGATCACGTGCATGCTACCTTTAACTGTGCCGGCTGAAGAGGTGGCGGCGGAAGAATCTGGGGATAGGCATGTTGCGTCAGTTCCTCGTTGGAGGCGCCGTTAGCGTCTGCAACATCGCAATTCACGCGCTGGTGATGGCGCTGATCGTTCAGGTGGCCCGATCAATCGGGACGAGGGCTCGGCCGCACCCGTCTCTGGTGCTGACCGGTGTAATGAGCTCGACCGTATCGGTTTTGATGGTTACCCACAGCCTCAAGGTCATGGTTTGGGCTTTGGCCTACTGGATTGTCGGGCTTGCGCCTTCCTCCAACAGCCTCGTTTATTTTGCCTTCGTCAATTATACGACACTTGGTTACGGCGACGTTATACCGGCCGAGCGTTGGCAATTGCTTGGTCCGATCACCGCAATGAACGGCGTGCTACTGTTTGGCTGGTCGACAGCTGTTATTTTCGAGGTCCTGCGCAAGACAATGGAGCTATCTGCTCCGGCGGGCGTCAAACGATCCACGCGACGATAGTCAGGCGAGCCCGGCTCAGGAACGCGCGTTGCCTATTGGCGCCGCTTTTCTCGACGGTCGGTTCCCGTTTCGTCGCTGCCGTGCTGCTCGGGCACCGGGTGCTCGCCCTCATGGTCCGGATACCAGATCACCAGACCTCCAACACAGGGCGTGATGGCGGTGACCGTAGTGACGCTCATCCTGTCGATGACGCCGCTTTTTGATGTTGCTATGCTGGCCACAGGATGTCCTTTCGGAATCTCCCTGCTCCAATGGATAACTCGGTATTCCCAATCTTTTTGTGAGGTAAATCACTCTCGCGCCAATTTTCGTAAAAGGGGGCAGACATGATTACCGTACCCGGGCTGGCATCGGAGGCCTTGGGGTCCTACCTGTCGACGCATCTGGGCCGTCGCTTCCACTCGACGGAGGCGCATCTGACCGAGCTCATTCCGTCAATCGCTCGATTGTCCCTCGAGTGCATCGGAAACAGCGATGCGCTTTATCACAACGTCGAGCATACGATGCTCGTGACGCTGGTCGGGTACGACATCATGAAAGGGCGTGCGCTGCTCACGCACACGACGCCGGGCGACTACTCGCATCTTCTCGTCGCATGCCTCCTGCACGACATCGGTTATGTGCGCGGCATTCTCAAGGGAGACGGCATCGAAGGATATGTCATCGATGGACGTGGAAACAAAATCAATGTGCCTCGCGGATCATCCGACGCCGCGCTTCTGCAGCACCATGTCGACCGTTCGAAACTGTTTGTCATGGATCGCCTCTCCGATCATGACCATCTGGACGCGGAGAGGATCGCACGCGCCATCGAGTTCACGCGCTTTCCGGCGTCGACGGTCGAACCGGATGACGACGGCAATGAGGAGGGTTCGCTGGTGCGGGCAGCCGATCTCATTGGTCAGCTCGGCGACCCGCAGTACCTTCGGAAAGCCAACGCACTTTATTATGAGTTCGAGGAAGTCGGGCTCAACAGACAGCTTGGCTATGAATCGCCAGCCGATCTCACGGAGCTATATCCGCAGTTCTACTGGAAGACCGTTTCCCCTCACGTCCAGACGGCCATTCGATATCTCAACGTGACGTCGAGTGGCCGGCAATGGATCGCTAATCTTTACAGCAATGTCTTCCGTGCCGAGCGCGACTTGAGCCTGACAGGGCCGGAACGTTGACGCGACGCGAAACAATTTCTTCTTCGGTTGTTTCCTGAGGCAAGAAGCCTATTCTGGGCAGCAAGGCGGCTGATCAGCAGGGGGCCATCATGGGCGTTCTTCTCTGGATCGTGGTCATCGGGTTCGTTGCCGGTGTCATAGCGCGAGTGCTGATGCCGGGTCCGAATACGCCGAAGGGTTTCGTTGTCACTACTATCATCGGCGTGGCAGGAGCAGTGCTGGCTTCCATCGTCGGCGATCTCGCCGGGCTTTATCGCCCAGGTCAGGGCGCCGGTCTGATCGGCGCAACTGTGGGCGCGCTGATCATCTTGTTTGTGTGGAATCGCCTCGTGGCCGCTGAGGTCATTCCTGACCACGGCCTCTGAGCACAGTCAATTTGCTGCTTCGATCCAGCGAATAAAACGGCCGCCAGCCAGACCGCGCGTCAGGGCGAGATTGTACTCGCAAAAAATCTCGGCCTTGTGCCAGTCGCCGCGCGGCCAATTATTGATTGCTTTTTCGAGACGGCTGAGATCGATGACGCGCCGGACAAGTGCCGATTTGGAAAGCTCATCGAGTTCCCGCGCGATTTCGCCTCGGCGCGCCTCAAGTCTTTGATGCCAGTTCGCGCCCTGCAGACCGCTGAGTCGGTTGGTTAGTACAGCCTCGGGAAGCAGGGCCCACATCGCGCGACGGATCAGCGAACGATCGATGCCTTCGGTAAGATATTGTTGCGGCGGTACGCCGAAGCAGTAGGAGACGACGTCGATATCGGCGGTCGGATCGCGCACCTCGACACCGGTGAAGGCCTTCTCGGCGGCCTGCCAGTCGCCAAGGTAGTCGACCTGCGCAAGACCTTTGACGCGCTCATCGCGGTGCGTGCGGTAAAGAAAATCGTGTTTCACTGCGCGCGCGCGGCTTTCGACCGACATCTCCTTCGCAAAGTCGGCGTGTATCGGTGCATGCTCGCGCCAGGCCGGGACCCGGCGACGACGCGCCCAATCGTCCAATCGCCTCGGAATCAATGGCTCAATGAGAAGCTTTCGCAACGCTGTCCCGCGCGAGTAGGGGGTGTTGCGATAGAACTGGCGCCACTGCCTGTAGGCCAGCAGTAATCGACCACGCGCCAAATGGTTGGAGGCCTGCGACCAGCCGCTCCAGCTGATGGTGTAATTGCCGTGCAGCCCGCCGAGCAGCACGCGCCGTCCTTGCGCACGCGCGCGATGCAGCATTGCCATGGTCCAGCCGAAATTGGTCGGATTGCGCACCGGTCCATCGAGCGCGATGAAAAACCGCTCGAGTTGTGCGAAGTCATCACAGGCGTCGGTGTGGACGTAGTCGACGTCGATATTGCCGGCCTTCGTCCGGATCGCCTCGACGTAAGGTGTTTCGTCCGCGTAACAACCGTCCGGCACGGGGCCGTCGAAATCAGGCCCAGGAACGCCGGTAAATGCGGCGAGCCGTTGGTTCTTTTCTGCCAGCGCACGCGCGGCAAGTACGGACACCGAAGACGAGTCGAGCCCACCGCTCAGAAGGCTCCCGATTGGATGGATGCTGCGCATCTGCCGGCGCACGGCGCGATCGAGGCAGTCGCGCAGTCCGTCCGCATAGTCGGAGTCGGATCCAAGTCTGACGTTCTTGATGTCGGTGGGAGACCAGTAGCGGCGCTGTATTATCGACCCGTCGGGTTTCACGCGAAGAATGTGTGCCGGCGGGACCCGAAACACATTTCGATACATCGTCGTTGCGTGATCGGCGTGATTGAGCACGAGGAAATCGGCGAGCTTTTCCTCGCATAGCTCCCGCGGCACATCATCGAATGCAAACAGCGCGTTCGGCATGCTCGCAAAGGCAAAAAATCCCGAGCCTTTGTGCCACGTGACCACGTTCAAGCCGAGATGATCGCGCGCAAGTGTCGCGCAACGGCTACGCGGATCCCAGATCGCCACCGCAAAGGGGCCGCGAAGTATAGGCCAGATGTCGTCGCCCAGTTTTTGCCAGGCGGCCAGAAGCAAACGCGAGTCCGGCCACTGCGCCGCCTCCAGCGGAGAAATTCCGGCACGAGCAAGCAGATCGTCGCGATTGTCCAGCCGCAGATCCGCGGTGATGATCGCTCCGCTCGCGTCTTGATAAGGCTGACGGTCGAAGCGGTCTTCAGGCGTCATTCGCATCAGTGCGTGCGCGAGACCGCAGTTTTCCTTTGCAATGATCTCGACCCGGTCCGGCCCATATTGATTGAGTGCATTGGCGGCACGTTCGAGATCGCGCCGCGCGACGCTGCGGCCATCGAAACGGATGAGTCCGGCGATTCCGCTCATCAGCGTGCCCCGCCAAACTGGGCCAAAGGTGTGAAACGTCCGACCTCGCGATCGATGATGACCCCGCCTTCACCGATCTCGATCCAGGCGTGAGCAACGAGCGCTTGATCTTGCCGGGCAACGCCGAGGCAAAGTCGGCTTGCTATGCCACGGCGGCGCAGCATGGCGTGCGTGGCGAGCGCGCGGGGCAGACAAAGGGCGTTGCCCCACGGCTTGGTGGCCATTTGCTCCACCGCCCAGGACGTCCAGTTTGCTTCATTGGTGGCAAATCGATTGATGCGGCGAGGCGGGCGGTTCGCCCAGGCAAAGACTCGCGCGGGAGAGACAAAGCGCACAGCTATCCGTGCCAGGACGACCGCAACAAAGGCTTCCCGGAGATAGGCGCGGCGGATGGCTACCGGCGTCATCGTGTCTCTTCCGGAGCCGCTACCCGCACCAGCCGTTCGTTCAGCAGCGTTTGCAGGAAAGGCGTTACGTCGCGAGCCAACGTTGCTGCGTCCACGTCATGCTGGTCCGAGAGGTGGCGGAAAATCTCGTCGACCCGGCGCGGTTCGGCCAGCATGTCCCATATCTCAGTCGCGATCCGGTTGAAGTCGAAATACGAGCCGGCGCCGAGGCTGAGGACAACGGCGCGGCCATCGACATCGGCCATGGCCAATTCGTTTTCTCGGACCAGAATGCTGTCGACTGTGACGGTCAAGCTGTCGGGCTCCACTGCTAACGTGGTGTCGCCAACTCTACCCCATGTTCGCTAGTGCTAGCTCTTGTTGTCGATGCGGGCGGACATCGGAATGGCCATCTCGAACGAAAATCCCAATTTCGTTGAAGGAGGAGACGGCGGCTGCGGCTCTGTGAGCGCAGCATTGTTTTGCTCGGCTTGAGCGGCCGATTTGGTTTCGGCGCCGATCGCGACCTTCCTGATGGTCGGCCGCTCCCACGGCGTGCGTTGCTTGTTACTGGTGTGGCCAGTTTTGCTCACTGTCATGGCCGACCTCCGCAAAATTAACCACGCAATGCGTTCTATGAGATCGCATCCGGCGTGGCAAGACGGCGCCGAAGCCGTACTGGCCTGTCAGGCGCATCGAACGCGATGTGACGCAAACGTTTCATTCGCGCGTGTTAATGCAGAAAAAATGCTGCAAATGCGCGCTCTGACGCGAGGTCGCAGCCGCTTGGCATCCAAGATTCCGCATGATACGCTTTTTGCGCCACGAGGGGTTTTGGGCCGAAAAACAAGCACTTAACGACCAAAGTGCCGGTCGCGCCCAAGCAGTTAGAAAGGGATCCGCCATGGCAGAAAAATCGTCAGTGACATCGGAAACCGGCGAAGCCGCGGCAGATACGCCCGAGACTCGCGAGCAGATGGCTTCGAAGCTCGTTGATCGGTTTGCATTGTGGTCCGGCGTAGCCGGACTGGTTCCCGTTCCCGTTCTCGACGCGGTTGCGGTCGGTGGCCTCCAGATCCAGATGGTGCGCCGCATTTCGCAAATTTATGACGTCGACTTTTCAGAGAACCGCGGCAAGGCTTTGATCGCGAGTCTCGCGGGATCGATGATCCCTGCGACGAGCGGAATCGGAGCCGCAAGCGTGCTCAAGGCGATTCCGGTCATCGGCACGATCGCTGGCGGATTTGTCATGCCCGCTTTGTCGGCGGGCGCCACCTACGCCATCGGCAAGGCGTTCATCCAGCACTTTGCCACGGGGGGCACTCTGCTCGACTTCAATCCTCCGGATTATCGGCAATTCATCAAAGCCCAAAGGGACATGTGGGATTCGCGAAAGAACCGCGCCGCCAAGTCTCCAGAAGCAGGAGCGGCAACGGGTCCATAGCCGGGCGACTGGAGTAGATGCATCCACCGCAGCCGTAGCGCTGTCGACCGGCGAGACCGAGCCCCATGCTCGAAGCCTTCGTCTACATAGTGTTCTGCGCCCTCACGGGAGTATGCGGCGTTGACCGCAGAATGGGCTTTTTCGGCACTTTTTTTCTGGCCCTCGTCACCACTCCATTTGTAGTCTTGCCTGTCCTGCTTCTGACCGGCCAATCACGTCGCGCCGAATGGCCTCGCCGGAATTAGCAGAAGTGATTTTTTGTTTCGGCGGGGGGCGTATCTTGATGGGCCGGCGGCGGCATTTTGTGAACGTGTAGACGGAAGACGTTATGTCCTTCCTCCAACTCGTCCGCCGTGAAATGCACGGCTCGCTGCCGAAGCTGCTGTTCATGTCCGGACTCGGGGGCATCAGCACCGCGGCGATCCTGGGCGCTATCAATTCGGGTCTGCAAAACGGTTCGACCTTGTGGGCCGCGACGCTGTTTATCGTTGCGCTCTTTCTGTTCATCAAAACCCAATCCTACGTCACCATCACGACGACCGCCGAGATCGAAGCGATCATCCATAAGATTCGCGTTCGACTTATGGACCAGATCAGGCACTCAGAGCTGTTGGCGCTCGAAGACGTCGGCCGAGCACGGATCGTTGCCGCAATCACGAGTGATACGGCCGTTCTCACGCAAGCGAGCAACATGCTCGCCTTTACCGTACAGGGCGCGGTCCTTATCGTTTTTGTGGCGATCTATGTGGCATTCCTGTCGATCGCCGCCATTCTCACGACCATCGTGGTCGTCTCGATAGCGGCAGTGATTTTCCACCAGAAGAACCGCCGGTTGGTCAGCGAGAAACAGAGGGCGGCTGCATGGGAGCGCCGGTTGTTCGACCGGCTCACTGACTTCCTGGATGGGTTCAAGGAAGTGCGGCTTAACAGCGCACGCAGCGCGGACCTGTTTGCCGATGCGGTCGACGTGTCGCGAACGGCCGCCAACATCAAGATCAATACCCAGGCCGAAACGTTCAGGATGATCGTGACGTCGCAGATTTCCATGTACGTGCTGCTCGGCGCCGTCGTGTTCGTAGCGCCTCAGTTCAGCGACACACTTGGTGGCGCGGCGCTGACGAAAACCACGACAGCTCTGATGTTCATCGTGGGGGCGTGTTTCGGCCTGGTGCAGTCGATTCCAATCTTGCTGAACGCAAACGCGTCGGCAGATCGTCTGGTACAACTGGAAAATGCGCTGCGCGCCGCGGCCGCACAGCCGCGCGAGGTTCCCACGGTCAAGCGTTTCGACACGATCGAGATGCGCAACATCAATTTCCGCTACGTCGACAAGTTTTCCGAGTCCGCCTTCAAGATTGGCCCGATCGACTTCACCCTGCACCCCGGGGAGCTGGTTTTCATCACCGGCGGCAACGGCTCGGGCAAATCGACCTTCCTGAGGGTTCTTTCCGGCATTTATGCCCCCGAATCAGGCGAGATCATCCTCGACGGAAGGCACATTGATAATTCCAACCGCGACGACTACCGCGCGTTGATGTCGGCGATTTTCTTCGACTATCATCTGTTCCGGCGACTTTACGGGGTGCCCGATCCCGATCCAGGCGAGGTCACTCGTCTGCTCGAGCTGTTCCGGCTGTCCGCAAAGACCGGATTGGTCGACGGTGAGTTTCGCACGCTCGAATTGTCCGGGGGTCAGCGCAGGCGTCTGGCTCTTATTGTCAGTCTGCTCGAAAAGCGTCCGATCCTTTTGCTTGACGAATGGACGGCCGAACAGGATCCGGAATTCCGGCGCAAGTTCTACGACGAACTGCTGCCGGATCTGATGAAGGCCGGCGCGACCGTCGTGGTGATCACGCACGATGATCGTTATCTCGACGAGCTCGACTTGCCGGCCCGCAGGATCCGGATGGACGAAGGAAAGATTGTCGACCAGCGTACGATAAAAAGTACAAAAACGAGACGTCGGTAGCGGGAGAAGGACTGATGGCGAAGTACCCGGAGTCCCTTGATGGAATGCCAACCAGGCCGCGCACCTGGAGGCGTTTTATTGGGCGCCACCTGCCGAGTCTGTCAGTCACTTTGCTGGCGGCATTGCTCATGGCCACCATCCTGTTTCCTTATGTCGTGATCACCGTTCCGAGCGGCAGCGTCGGAGTCCTCTGGAAACGATTCAACGGCTACGACCTTTATTGCTGGTGCTTTGTCGGCCGCGGCACGATTCTCGATCCACGCGAGCTGAGGGACGAAGGCCTTCATGTCATCTGGCCCTGGGACAAGCTCTACATTTACACGCTGCGGCTTCAGTCCTCGACCCAGACATATAACGCGATCACCAAGGACGGCGTGAATGTGAGCGCGCAGATCAACGTCCGGTTCCAGCTGCTGCACAACTACGTCGCGGTGCTGCATAAGTTCATCGGCCCGCAATATCTCGCTTCGGTCGTGGAGCCGGAGCTCGGCAGCCGGGCGCGCGAGATTATCGCTCAATACACCGCGCAAGAAGTCTATACGTCGCGCGAGTCGATCCAGTCGAAAATTCGTGCGGATGCGCAAAAGAGCCTGAGCACGCATCTCAACAGTCTCGTCCAGCCCGAAGCGATGGAGCAGCCGGACCCGAAGCACTACAACGACTTCCTGCAGAATTCGATCAACCTGCTCGATGCCCTCGTCCTCGGCATCGAACTGCCGCCGGAAATCGTCGCGGCCATCAACCGGCAGACCCAGCAATATTATGAGATTCAGGAATACAAGTACCGCGTCGAGCGCGAGGCGCAGGAATCGACGCGCAAGCAGATTGAAGCAAACGGCATCGCGGCCTTCCAACGGACGGTGAGCGAAGGAATCTCGGATTCGTATCTGCGCTGGCGCGGCATCGAAGCGACGCTGGCACTCGCCCAGTCCCGCAATTCGAAGGTTGTCATTATCGGCGGCGGCAAGGATGGGCTGCCGGTTATTCTCGGCAATGTTGACGGGGCGGTGGGATCAACCTCGAAAGCCACCGCTACCGATGAGGATGCGACGCCGAACGAAAAGGTGCCTGGAATTTCGTCTGGCCAGATCAATACGCTGCCCAAGCCGATCGGACCGTCATCGCCTGAGAAGAACAGCGCGGCCGCTCCGAGTTCGACACCGCCCAACGTCACTCAGACGCCTACGACGGCCGCACCGAGCGGGCACTCCCCATTCGATCTGTCGCAGATCAAGGACTACCTGCAACGGCTTCCCGATTGGCTCAAGTCGGCGGCAACAGGCCCGGGGTCCGGTGCAGCAACGCCGCCGGTGGCAACGGGTCCGGGTTCCAGTGCAGGGGCACCGCCCAGGCAATAGGGAGCGAAGGGATCGCAGGTGAGCGGAATGACTGACGCACAACAGACGATACGGCCCAGGTCCTTCGTGTACCGGATGTTCACCGGACGATGGCTATTCCTGCTCACGATCCTGGTCGGAGTGGTTGCCTATCTAATCGGCCTCAATGTCGGATACCTCGATATTGCCGGCGCGAGGCAATTGATCCAGCAGCTGCGGACTGACAACCAGAAACTCAAAACCCAGATTGCTGATCTGAACGCGACGCAAGTCGCCTTGCAAAACAGGCTTTCGGTTTTCGAGGCCGCGTTGGACGAGATCATTCCGTCGAAAAACACTTACAACATCAAGCCGAACCAATCGATGATCGTTGCCGCTGGTCGACTGACGGTTGGGCTGATCGGCGCGCCGACGAACGAAAACATCACCATCAACGTCAACGGAAAACAGCAGACCGTTGCCTCGGGCGATGTGGTCAATCTGACGCTCGACCCGAAGACGAACTGCCTGGTCCGCGTTCAATCTTTCGACATGTTCAAGGCGGTTCTCTACGCATCGTGCACGCCGACGCAGTAATCCGCAGGTGCGACAATAACGGTGAGAACGCACCGTTCGGCCTTGCTGGATGGGCCTAAAACCGCAAATATCCCCGCCCGATCGGCGTCATCTGAAGAATGGCGGCCTGGAATCCGGTAGCATTGGCTGCGAGTGATTCGCCCATAACGCGTGAGCGCAAAAGGCAGGTCGGCCATGAGACAGATCATCACTGTAGCAACAATGAAAGGCGGTAGCGGCAAGAGTACGCTGGCCAGTTGCCTTGCGGTTCACTGGCATCTGACGGGCCGGCTCCCGACAATCATCGATGCCGATCCGCAGCGGTCCATCGCGCGGCTCGCGCTTCGGGAGCGGGCGCTTGGCGGTGTTCCGGTGGTGGAAGACGCATCCGCTGAGGCTTGGAAGACAGCGCAGAACCTCGGGGCCTCGGGGCGTCCGATCATCATCGACACTCCGGGATTCCGTTCGGAGGCGACGCTCGCCTGTATCGCGGCAGCCGATTTTCTTCTTGTCCCGGTAAAGGCGTCGCCACTCGATGTCGATCGCATGCTCGATACGCTCAATTCGCTGATCGATGGTGCCGGCGGCAAACGACCGACGTTCCGCTGCATCCTGACGCAGACCACGCGCGATTCCGTCATCGCCAAACAAATCAGGGCGGAATTGATCGAGGCCGGGTACCCGGTGCTCGAAAACGAGATGATCAACCGCGTCGCGTATGCCGAAGCGGGACTGTGGGGTGCGACCCCGAGCCTCATCAGCTGGAAAGGACCGGCGGCGCGCGAGATTGCAGCCATCGCAACCGAAGTGGATAATCTGGTGGGTATCAAGAAGGCGGCGTGATCATGAGTAAGAAGTTGCCGAAGGCGATCCGGCCCAACGTCACGCACCAGGGCGGTCCCGAGGCACAGTCCAGGGTGGTCGAGCCGATGCCGGAGACGAAGCGTCCGGCAAAACCGCAGCGGGGCTCCTCGATCGCGCCTGAGGATCTTCTTCTCGCCACCCCTGCTACTGCCGCCGCCTCTGCCTCCGCCGACGTTGCCGACTCCGTCGACGCCGCCGCCACCAAATCCCGCGCCCGCAAACTCGTCGAGCGCTTCTCACTTTACTCAGGGGTGGCGGGGCTGTTGCCGGTGCCCGTCGTCGACGTCGCCGCCGTCGGCGGCGTTCAGTTGCAGATGCTGCGGCGCATTTCGCAGCTCTACGACGTTCCGTTCTCGAAAAATCGCGGCAAGGCGATCGTGGCGAGCCTTGCCGGGACGATGATTCCGGCGAGCACCGGACTGGGCGTTGCCAGCATGGCGAAGAGCGTGCCTGTCGCGGGAACGGCAATCGGCGCGATGACCGCGCCGGCTTTATCCGTGGGCGCCACCTACGTTATCGGAATGGCATTCGTCGAACACTTTGCCCGCGGCGGGACGCTGCTCGATTTCGATCCGCCCGATCATCGCGAATTCATCAAGGCGCCTGCAGAGCAGCGCAAGACCTGACGCTGGCTACGATCTCTTACGTCCGCTTTACGTCCTCTTGCCGCCGGTCTTGGCCGCTTTCTCAGCGTCCCACCACCACAGCGCCGGAAAGCCCGACATGCCATATTTCGGCAGCGGATCGCGATAGCTGAAACGATTCCATCGCGCGGTTCGCAATTTGGCGTAGCCCCATTGCGGCACGACGTAATTGTTCCAGAGCAGGATCCGGTCGAGTGCTTTCGTCGCCGCGACAAGTTCATCGCGCGTTTTCGCTTCGATGATCCGCGTGATCATCTCATCGACCGCAGGATTCTTGATGCCGAGAATGTTGTCCGATCCGGATTGATCGGCCGCCTGCGAACCCCAGTAGCCGCGCTGCTCGTTTCCGGGGAGGAGCGATTCACCCCACGCAAACGTAATAATGTCGAAGTCCCATTTGCGCAGCCTGTTCTCGTACTGCGCCTGATCGACCGTGCGGACTGACACCGTGATGCCGAGCCGTTCAAGAGACGGCTTGTAGAACAGGAAGATGCGTTCGAAGAGCGGCGCATTGGCGAGAAATTCGACTTCGAAAGGCTCGCCGGTCGCCGCATTGACGATCTGCTGATTGCGTACTTCGTAACCGGCCTCTTTGAAAAGCCGCAGAGCCTCTCGCATGTTGTTGCGCACGGCATTCGGCTCGCCGTTGACCGGGTTGGCATAGGGCTTGGTGAAAAGTTCAGGCGGAACCTTGTCACGGACCGTTTCGAGCAACTCGAGTTCACGGCCCGTCGGCACGCCCGTCGCGGCCAACTCGGTGCCTTCGAAATAACTGCCTGTCCGCTTGTACTGACCGAAGAATATCTTCTTGTTCATTTCCTCGAAATCGAACAAGTAGTTGAAGGCCTGTCGAACGCGGGGATCCTTGAATTTGTTGCGACGGAGATTGAAGGCAAAGGCCTGCATCACGCCGACATTGGTAATCGGGAATTCCTGAAGAATGACGCGCTTTTCGGTCACCGCCGGAAAGTCGTACGCCGTTGACCAATTTTTTGCGCTGTTCTCGGTGCGCCAGTCGACCAGATCTCCCTTGAATGCCTCGACGGCAACGGTCGCGTCGCGGAAATATTCAAACCTCAGTTCGTCGAAGTTGTTGCGGCCGACATTGACGTTGACGTTCGTGCCCCAGTAGTCCTTCACGCGTTCATAGACGATGGCGTGAGCCGGCGAAAACTCCTTGATCTTGTACGGTCCGCTGCCAAGCGGCATCTCGAGCGTCGTCTCCTCGATGCTGCGCTTGCGACCGTCCTTGTCGGAGCCTTCCCACCAATGCTTTGGCATGACGGTGAGTTGCCCGATGATGATCGGCAATTCATGGCTTGCCGTTCCGTCGAGGACGAAGGTCACATCGTTGTCGCCGGTCTTTTCCGCTTTCACGACGTGGCGATAATTGGCGGCGGCTTGCGGGCTGACTTTCTTGTACGCGTTGAAGGAAAAAATCACGTCGTCCGCTGTGACGGGCTTGCCGTCCTGCCATTTCGCTTCGGGACGAAGTCGAAAGGTCACCGAAGACAAATCCTCGGGGAAGCTCACGGATTCCGCGAGCAGCCCGTAGACACTGGATACTTCGTCGAGCGCCGATGTGAGGAGGGTATCGAAGACGAAGTCGATGCCCTGAACGAGGGTGCCTTTCACGCCGGCAACCACCGGATTGAAATTGTCGAACGTGCCGAGCGAGATCTGCGACGCTGCGCCCGTCTTTGGTGCGTTCGGATTGACGTAGTCGAATTGCTTGAAGCCCGCCGGGTACTTCAGTTCACCGAACTTTGCGAGGCCGTGACGCCAGACATGCTTGGCTCCCTCCGCCGCCGCAGAACCCATCCAGTCAGGGAAGGGGAGCCGCTGCCCGGCAAATACGACGAGCGCAGAGGCAAGCAAGGACCGGCGATTCATCTAAAACTCCACGGAGGGCGCAATGCGGCGGGCAATCTGGGCCAATGCTAGGTGCTTTTTGTTCGCGGCAACAGTGGGAGAATGTGTCGCGATGCACCATACAAACGGGTTCCACTCGCTCTGCGCGAGGCAGTACTGCGATACACCTGACGTGGACGGCCCAAAAAATCAGCGAGGCGCCGAATGCATTCGGCGCCTCGCACAAGACTTTGCAGTCCCGCGGGTCAGAATTTTATTTTGAAGGCCTGGGCCAGTCGAATACTGGTTAGCCGTCGCACACGGACAAGCCGGTGCAAGCACCCAGCGTGAAGCCCGCTTTTTCCTTAGCCGCCGCGATCTCCAACGCCTCGTCGGAGATTTCGAAGGCAAGGATCTCCTTTTCAGTCTTTTCGATCAACATGGTCTTCATGGCACGATCCTTTCTTTCGCCAGCGGCGCCAGCAGTCAGCTAAGAGTTGCTCAAAAAAACGCCCCCTCCCAGCGCCATAGGCCATGATCCGATGCGCTCTAGGCAAAGTCAATTGGAATAAGCCTATATCCGCAGGCACTTATGACGAGAGACGTGCTGATTTCTGTAGACAAATCGTGTCCGGTCTTAACCAATTCACGTCATAAAAATGCTCATTCGGGGACGACCCATTGCCGGACGTGGCCCTTTGCCATTCAAACGAGACAGGGCGTGAGGATAGCGGCGACATGATAACGGCCGGCCGCGACGCGGGCGCAGGTCCCGAATAATGGCCGGGGGTGCGTATAATCTCCCGGGTCGGAGTGAAGATTGATGGATGCCTTCCATGAGCGCCTGATCGTTCGCGCGGCGACCATTGATGAACTCCTTTCGAACGATTTCGAAGCTTTGCCGGGACAGAAGGCCGATGCGGATGTCGCCGCCCACCGCCTTGCCGCCTGGTGCCAATCCGCTGCCAGTGGAGATTGGTCCCTGTTCAGCCAGCGGCTTCGCCGCGACGGGTGGACGACCGACGACGTTCTGAAAAAATTTGCAACCGTTCGTCGCACATCGACCTCGCTGCCGGCTTGGGTTGTCGACGCCATCTGGATCGAGACGGCCCTGCAAAGTCCGGGGAAAAATCCCGCACGGATTACAAACGGATTTGAGCCGGTGGCTTTCGGGCATCTGTTCGCGCCGGTGGTTGAGCACGCGACGGAGATTGTCTGGGCAGGCGTCGATCGGCGGGCCCTGGATAACCTGACGGAAGCCGCGCATGCCGGGCTGCGCCACTCGCTGCTCGGCGAGTTGTCGAATCTTTGCGCGCCGGCGCTCTATGAGCAATTCGCCCTTGCCCGAAAGGCCAGTGAACCACAGCCAAATCCTGGAACCTCACTTTACGACCGGTTCACCGCCGACATGAAGGCGGGTGGATTTCGCCGTCTGTTTGAAGAGAAGCCGGTTCTCCTGCGCCTGATTGCGCTGGTGACGCGTCAGTGGATCGATACGTCTCGCGAACTCGTGACCCGCCTCGATGCCGATCTTCCGGCAATCCGTCGCGACATCCTGCGCTCCAACACCGATAGTCCGGTAGCCAGCATCGCGGGAGAATTTTCCGATCCGCACAATGGCGGCCGTTCGGTGCGCATCCTCAGCTTCGAAGACGGCGCGCGGATTGTCTACAAGCCGAAAGACCTAAGGCTCGATATCGCCTGGCACGATCTGGTCGAGCGACTGAACAAGGACGCCCCGCCGATCGACCTCAAGGCCGTGCGTGCAATTGCATCCGATGGCTACGGCTGGACCGAGTTCATCGATCATGCGGGCACGGATCGCGCTGGCTGCCAGCGGTTTTTCCGGCGCGCCGGTGCCTGGCTCGCGCTGTTTCATTGCTTCGTTGCCAATGACATGCACCAGGAGAACATGATCGCTGCCGGCGAGCATCCGGTGCCGATCGACCTCGAGACGATCCTTCAGTCGACTGTCGATGAAAGCGAAACCGCGGAGCCGGAGGCGCAGGCCTTCGATCTCGCGACGGAAAAGCTTGCCAACTCGGTGATGATGGTGGGGCTGCTTCCTGCGTATGGTCGGTCCCCGGACAACAATGTCTTTGCGATTGGGGGAATGACCGCGGATTGGAATGCGAAGATAAAGATCAAGTGGGACAACATAAACACCGACGCGATGCGCCCGACGAGATCGAAAGAGGTCACCAACACCAATCCAAACCTTCCGTTCGTTGATGGACACTATGTCAAACTGGCCGAATACACTGACGACCTGGTTTCGGGCTTCCGCGACTACACTGCGTTTCTGCTGCGACACATCAGATCCTCCGAACCGGAAAGCCTTTACAAGGATTTTGCCGGCCTTCCGGTCCGCAAGGTCATTCGCGCCACTCGATTTTATTCCATGCTGTTGCAGCGGCTGAAAAACATCCGGGCGATGGACGACGGAATTCTGTGGTCTGCGCAGGCTGATTTCATGGCCAGGCTCGCCGAGTGGGACAAGGAGGATGATTTCTGGCCACTGCAGCGCGCGGAGCGATCGGCGCTGCTTGCATTGAACGTCCCGCACTTCGTGTCGCCCAGCGATGCGAGCGAGATCCACGACGCGACTGGATTTTCCGTGCGCGTTCCGGCGAGACCCGGGCTCAATCGCGCGCGGGAGCGTATCCAGGCGTTCGATGAAAAAGAGATCGACTGGCAGATTGAGGTCATCAGGGAAAGTACACGGTCACTGACGAAGCCGCCCGATGTCGCAGCAGCTGGCAAGGCAAAGCTTCTGGAACCAACGGACGCCGAGCTCAAGTTGGCAAAAAAGACCTTCGCTGCCGAAGCCGACAGGATCGCGGAAGAACTGTCGCGCTGTGCCATTCGCAGGGGGCCTGGTGCCGCATGGATCGGCCTGGACTGGCTCGGTGATGCAGAAGTCTTCCAGCTCGTCTGCCTGGGGCCGGATCTTTACAACGGTGTTTCCGGGATTGCGCTGTTCCTTGCCGCGCATGCGGCGGTCACAGCACGGAAATCGTCCGCCGAACTCGCAATCGCCGGTGTCGCGCATCTTCGAAAGAACCTGAAGAGCCGCGGGGCGGCGCGCATGGCCCGCTCCCTGGGTGTCGGCGGGGCCACGGGTCTCGGTTCGATCGTTTACGCGCTGACCGTGATGTCGAAGATGCTCCGCGACGACAGCCTGCTGGCGGATGCCCACGTCGCGGCAGCGCTATTCAGCGACGGCTTGATTGCCGCGGACAAACAGCTCGATGTCATTGGTGGCAGCGCGGGTGGAATTCTCGGTCTTCTGCGCCTTTATCGGGATAGTCACTCGGCCGATGTCTTGAATCGCGCCATCAAATGCGGCGAACATCTCATCGCGCAAAGCCGGCTGGGGCCGGAGGGTGGCCGCAGCTGGGTCGGCCAGGGCATGGGAAAGCGGGCCCTCAACGGCATGTCGCACGGCGCCGCCGGTTTTGCCTATGCACTGGATTCGCTGGCAGCGGCGACGGGCCGGGAAGACTTTGCCGCGGCGGCGGCGGAATGCATTGCCTTTGAAGATTCGACCTTTGATGCGGGCCGCAACAATTGGCCGGATTTGCGCGGCGAAGGTGAGCCCTCCTGGCCTTGCCAATGGTGTCACGGGGCGCCCGGTATCGGATTGGCGCGTATTGCGATGACCCGGCAGAAGACAAACGGACGAGGCCAGTTGAAAGATGACGTTGCACGCGCGGTGGAAGGAGCGGCGAAGGGATGGCCGGGAAGTGTCGATACGCTCTGCTGCGGCACGCTTGGCAATGTCGAATTCATCTGCGAGGCCGCGACCTCGCTTGGACGCAAGGATCTTGGCGAACTCGCTGCCCGTCGGCTGTTGTCCGTCATTGAGAACGCGGCGTCGGCCGGCGACTACCGATGGAACAGCGGCCAGGGGAAATTCAACCTCGGCCTGTTTCGCGGCCTTGCCGGTGTCGGCTACACGGCGCTGCGCCAGGTCGATGGCTCGCTTCCCAATGTCCTGATCTGGGAATAGTTGCGACAGCTAGACCTGTTCGGCGTTCAGATAAGCCAAACGCGCGCCGCAGAATGCGCACAGCACACCTAGTCCGAGCGCCGTCAACCCGGCAATCACGTCGATTGTGCCACCGAGGTTGCCGGTCTTGCTCATGATTCCGCCGACGGTGGCGATCACGAACACCAGCGCGATCAGGAACCACTGCGCCAGCTTGTAGATGAGATCACGCTCGCGAGCGGCTGCAATGAGATAGGCCGCTGACGCCCAGCCGCCGACAAAGCCAGCCGCGGCGATCGCCCACCAGGCGATTGCGGAAATGAACTGCTGCCTGGGATCCGTGGACCGAAGCGCAGAATCAAGGCCAAGGCCTAAAACGGTCAGCAAGATGTGCATGACCAACGTCGCAAATACGCCGCACGCGATCGCGGCCGCATAATGCAAACGTCGGAGGGCTTCGGTATCTATCGGGGCTTGGTCGAGCGGGCTTTCCATGGTCGGACGCCCGTACAATAGCCGATTACACGCTCACACGAGAATAGCCATTTCGCGAAGTTTGCATTGCCTCTGTGCGATTGCGCACAGTTTCGTTGTCAGGCATGGCGGGAACGATGCCGATTTCTTCTTCTACAATGTAGCGGGGGCGGGCCTTCGTCTCGAAATAGATCTTGCCGACATATTCGCCGATGACGGCGATCGCGAAGGTCTGGAACGAGGCGATCAGAAGGAAAAGCAGCATCACCGAGGTCCAGCCCTGGACCGTCTGGCCCGCGACCCAGGTGCCAAAGACCCAGACGCTCATTGCGAGGAAAACCACAAACAGGATGATGCCCATGAGGGCGATCATGCGGATCGGTCGCACCGATAGTGACGTTATGCCGTTGATCGCCAGTGCGACCATCTTTGCCAGTGTGTATTTTGTTTCTCCGTGGAGCCGCGGCAGGCGGTCATAAGCCACGGTCGCGGTCTTGAAGCCAAGCTGAACGGCAAGGCCGCGGAGGAACACGTGTGCTTCGCCATAGAGCGACAGCGCGCGCAACGCCCGGTCGCTCATCAAGCGGAAATCGGCGTGGTGCGGGATGATGTCGGCGCCGAGCCAATTGAGGACGCGGTAGTAGAAGTCCGCGGTGCCGCGTTTGAAGCGGCTGTCGGTGCTGCGGCCCTTGCGCACGGCGAAGACAATCTCGGCGCCGTCGGTGAAGCTGTCGATCATCTTTGCAACGACCGACATATCGTCCTGCAGGTCGGCGTCGAGCGAGATCACCGCATCGGCTTTGCCGATCTGGCCGATCAGGCCCGCCAGCAATGCATTCTGGTGTCCGACATTGCGCGACAATTTGAGCCCGCGGACGCGTTTCGGTTGCGCCTTCGAGATCTTCTCGATGAGGTCCCACGTTCTGTCGGTGCTGCCGTCGTCGACCAGCAGGACATAACTCTTCGGCGAGATCGCCTTTGCCTTTTCCAGCTTGCTGATGTCAGCGAGCAAATACGTCAGCGTGTGCTGGATGCCCGCTTGTTCGTTGTAACAAGGGATCACGAACGCAATGACGGGCGGCTTGGCTGCAGGCATGCGCACAGATGTCGCATAAGCGCGTTACGAAAGTGTGCTTTGGCAGCGTTTACAAAGCTTTTACGATACGCGGCGGCCGATCACGAAAACCCGCCCCAATGCGTCAAATGCAGGCCAGTTCCCGCATGATCCGGTAGAGACGCGCCTGTCCTTCGAAGCCGATGCCCGGGCGGTCGGAAAGTGAAATCGTGCCACCCTCGATTCTGGCGTCATCGGCAAAACCACCGAAGTCACCAAAGACGCCGGGATAGGATTCCGCGCCGCCAAGGCCGAAGCCGGCGGCGATGGCGAGTGACATCTGGTTGCCGCCGTGCGGAAAGAGAGAAGCGCGCGGCCACCCGTGCTTTGCCAGCATCTCGATCGTGCGTGCGTATTGACCAATGCCGTAAGCCTGCGGCGGATCGACCTGGATGACGTCGCGCCCGGCGCGGAAGCCACCGAAGCGCACCAGGTTCTCGACATCCTGGGTCGAGTAGAGATTTTCGCCTGTCGCGAGGGGTTGGTCGTAGACCTCGGCGAGCTCGGCAAACAGCGCGAAATCGAGCGGATCGCATGGCTCTTCGAACCAGCGCAGCTTGAAGGGTGCAAGCGCTTTGGCGTAGCGCAATGCTTCGTCACGATCGAATTTGCAATTTGCGTCCACGGCGAGACGGTCACCCGAGCCGACCACCTCGAGCACGGCCTCGAGACGCCGAAGATCCTCCGCGAGGGGCAGGCCGCCGATCTTCATCTTGACCATTGCGTAGCCGGCGCCGAGGTGACGCCGCATCTCGTCCTGCAGATCCTTGATCGATTGCCCGGGCCAGTACCAGCCGCCGCCCACGTAACAGAACACTTTGGCGGGGACTTTGCCGCCATTGAAGCGCTCCGCGAGCAGCGCGTGCAGTGGTTTGTCGGCGATCTTTGCCACTGCATCCCATAGTGCCACTTCAATGGTGCCGATCGCGATCGAGCGCTCCGAGTGCCCGCCAGCTTTTTCCCGCCGCATCATGCAGGCGAAGATCTTGGCTGGATCGAGATTGTTGCCGGTCTCATCAAGCAGCGATGCCGGTTCGGCTGCAAGTATGCGGGGGATGAAGCGGGCGCGCATCTGTGCGCCGCAGGCGTAACGTCCGGTGGAATTGAACGCAAAGCCGCAGATCGGGTTTCCGTTGCGCACGACGTCGGTGATCACCGCGACGACCGACGTCGTCATTTCGGAGAAATCGAAGCTCGAGTTGGCGAGGGTCGATTTGAGCGGAACCGCCGTCTCGCGGATGTCAACGATACGCATTCACTGAATCTGCGGGATGTTGGCTTCCTTGATCACCTTGCCCCACTTCTCGACTTCTTTCTTGATGTAGAGCGTGAATTCGTCTGGCGAATTGGCGACGACATCAAAGCCAAGCTGGGCGCATTTCTCCTTCACGTCAGGCATGGCCATGGCTTTGGCGATCTCGCGGTTCAGCAGGTCGACAATATCCTTCGGCGTTCCGGCCGGCAGAAAAATGCCCTGCATTGTCTCGGACTCATGGCCGCTCACGCCTGCTTCGACCATGGTCGGCACGTCGGGCAACGCCGACGAGCGTTTCGTCGCGGTGACCGCAAGCCCGCGCAGCTTGCCGGCCTGCACCTGCGGTGCAGTCGGCGGCAGCGCGGTGAAAGCGATCGGCGTGTGTCCCGCCACTGCCGACTGGATAGCGGGGCCGGCGCCGTTAAAGGGCACGGTCGCAAGATCGAGCTTGAACGTCAGCTTGAACAACTCGCCGGCAAGATGTGGTGTCGTGCCGGTACCTGGCATTGCGTAGTTGTACTTGCCCGGATTTTTCGTGACGAGATCGACAAGCTCTTTGACCGTTTTGGCTGGGAAGTCGGCATTCACCACCAGGATGTTCGGCGAGGCCGCGGCGAGCGTGACCGGCGCGAAGTCCTTGAACGGATCGTACGGGTTCTTTGCATAGAGGCTCGGATTGACTACGAAGCTCGAGCTCGCGACCAGGATGGTGTAGCCATCGGGCGCCGATTTCGCGACCTGCACCATGCCGATATTGCCGCCCGCGCCGGGATGGTTCTCGACGTAGAATTGCTGCTTCAGCGATTCCGAGAGCTTCTGCGCAACCAGGCGCGCCATCACGTCGGTCGGGCCGGCCGGCGCGAAGGGCACGACGATCTTCACCGGGTGATCGGGATAGCTGGCAGCCTGAACCGCGCCGGCGGCCAACACTGCAGCAGCAATTGCAACCAGACGCGCTGCGACTTTCATCAATTCCTCCCCGTGCAATCGTTTTATTTCACTTTTTCGATCTTGGCCGCCTCGATCACCTTTGCCCACTTCGGCACTTCCGTCTTGATTCGCGCTGCGAAATGCTCGGGCGTGTCGGCGATCGCATCGAAGCCGAGCGAATCGAGCTTCGCTTTGACGTCCGGCGCGGCCACCGCCTTGGCGATTTCCTTCTGCAGCAGATCGATGATCGGTTTCGGCGTGCCGCCCGGCGCAAATACGGCCTGCATCACGTCAGAGATCTGATCACCCGGCACGCCGGCCTCAGCCATTGTCGGCACGTCGGGTGCCGCCGCCACGCGTTTTTCCGTTGTCATTGCCAGTGCGCGCAACGTTCCGGCCTTCAGGTGTGGCGTCACCGGCGGAAGCGCCATGAAGCCGATTTGCACCTGTCCGGCGACGACGGCATTGAGCGCGGGCCCCGCGCCGTTGAATGGAACGGGCTGGATGTCGAGCTTGAGTGCGTATTTGAAGCTCTCCGCGGCGAGGCTGGCTGTCGTGCCGAAGCCGGGCGACGCGAAGCTCACCTTGCCGGGATTGGCCTGCACGTAGGCGATGAGCTCCTTGACGTTTTTCGCCGGTACGGATGGATGCACAACCAGGATGTTCGGGCTCGAGCCGGCAAGAGTTACCGGCGCGAGGCTCTTGTAGACGTCGTAGGGGACTTTCTCATAAAGGCTCGGATTGACGACGACGCTCGAGCTGACGAGCAGCAGCGTGTACCCGTCGGGGGATGCGTTCGCGACCATCGCCATCCCAAGATTGCCGCCCGCACCCGGATGGTTCTCGATGTAGAACTGCTTGCCCAGGCTGTCGCTCAGCTTTTGTGCGATCAGGCGCGCCATTGTGTCGGTCGGGCCTGCCGGAGCGAACGGCACAATGATCTTGACCGGCCGGGCGGGATATCCCGCGGTGTCCTGTGCCTGTGCGCCAAAACCGGCGAATTGCGCGGCGAGCAACAGCGTGCATGCCGCCCAAAAGCGCAGCGGTCGAGCCATCGTTTCCTCCCTTTTTATTCATCGTAGCATTGCGCGATGACCTTGCCAGTGGGGCTTGCATCGCTCGCGCCCAAAGGCTGTATTCCCGCTGCAGTTCCATTTCGTCAGAGGACACTCGATGCCGGCCCGAAAGATCAATCGTCAGGACATGCGTGACGCAGCTGAAAAGTACAAAAACTGGGGCAAGTGGGGTCCGGATGACGAGGTCGGCACACTCAACTACACGACGGCCGAGGATATTGTCGCCGCGACGCGCCTCGTGAAGAAGGGCAAGGTGATTTCGCTCGCCCTCAACTTCGACCACACCGGTCCGCAAGGCGCCAAGAGCAAGTATCCATCAATGGGCCGCACCAATCCGATCCACACCATGCTGCGAACGGGAACGGATGCGCATTCGGGCGTGCTCGACAAACGCGGTATCCGCGCGGCCGACGACATGGTGACCATGCCTCTGCAATGTGGCACGCAGTGGGATGGGTTGGGCCACGTCTTCTATGAGAACTACATGTGGAACGGCTACGACTGCCGCGAGGTTACATCTGCCGGTGCACAGAAGTGCGGCATCGAGAAAACCAAGAACCGGATGGTCGGCCGCGGCGTGTTTCTCGATGTAGCGCGTTACAAGGGCGTCGTGTCGCTCGATGACGGATATGGCATCACCAACGCCGATCTTTACGGCACGGCGAAAAAACAGAAGGTCGATCTCAAGCGCGGCGACTATGTCATCGTACGTACCGGCATGATGGAGCGGTGTCTGAAGGCTGGAAGCTGGGACGGGTATCCGGGCGGCGATGCGCCAGGGTTCGCTTTTGAGACGCTCGATTTCGTCAAGGACACGCAACTCGCCGCACTCGCCAGCGACACCTGGGGCTGTGAAGTCCGGCCGAACGAGAGTGAGGAAGGCATCAACCAGCCATGGCACTGGATCACCATTCCCATCATGGGAATGACCATGGGCGAAATCTTCAATCTGAAAGAGCTGGCGGACGATTGCGAGCAGGACAAGGTCTATGAATTTCTGTTCGTTGCGCCCGCCATTCCGATCACCGGAGCAGTAGGTTCTCCGGTGAATCCTTTGGCAATCAAGTAACGCACTCCCGGAGCGCGATCATGGCCAAGCAATATCCTGTCACACACACCGAAGCTGAATGGCGAAAGATACTGACGCCGGAGCAGTACGGGATCATGCGCGAGCAGGGGACAGAGATGCCCGGAAGCTGCGCATTGTTATATGAGAAGCGCGCCGGTACGTTCCGCTGCGTCGCCTGCGATCAGCCTTTGTTCGTCTCGAAAGTGAAATTCGAGAGCGGAACCGGCTGGCCAAGCTTCAACGATCCCTTGCCGGGCGCGGTCGAGGCGGAAACCGATAGCAGCCACGGCATGGTCCGCGATGAAGTTCATTGCAGCCGCTGCGGCAGCCACCTCGGCCACGTGTTCAATGATGGGCCGCCGCCAACCCATTTGCGCTACTGCATCAACGGTGTCGCGCTGAAATTCGAGCCGGCCTGAGCATGGCGACAGTGGGACACAATGCCCGGCGCGTCGGCGCCGAAGTGCTCGCCGACATGCTGGCAGGCTACGGCGTAACTCATGTCTTCATGGTCCCGGCAGTCCTGCGGCGGACTTTCGCCGAGATGGAACGTCGGACGAAGATCGCGCGCATCCATTGTCACGGCGAGAAATCCGCGGCGTACATGGCTGACGGCTATGCGCGCGCGTCAGGCAAGCCAGGCGTCTGCATGGCGCAGGTGATCGGCGCACTCAATCTCGCCGCCGGCTTGCGCGATGCCTATCTGGCACATGCCCCGGTGATCGCGATGACGGGCGGACGCGACCCGAAGACCAAGTTCCGAAAGGTTTATCAGGAGATCGACGACGTGCCGGCGTTCGAGCCGGTGACGAAGATGAACGTCACCGTCGACGACGTCGCGCGCATTCCCGATATGATCCGACAGGCCTTTCGCACGGCCACAACCGGCGCGCCTGGTCCGGTGCATCTGCAGTTTCGCGGCAACGAAGGGCAGGTCGATCTGGAAGAGGCCGAGATGGACGGGCTGGTTGAGCCGCAATTTGCGCGCGTCCCGCCGTTTCGTCCGGAACCGGAAGCGGCGCATGTGAAGGCCGCGCTCGAACTGCTGCAGAAAGCCGAGCGGCCGATCATCGTCGCGGGCGGCGGCGCGCGCGCTTCGGGCGCGGGCAAGGAGCTCGTGGCTCTTGCCGAAGCGCTGCAGATTCCGGTCGCCACCTCGCTCAATGGCAAAGACATTATCCCTGGCGTGCACCCACTTTCGGTCGGCGTGGTCGGCACCTATTCGCGGGAAACCGCCAATCGCGCAGTGAACGGCGCCGATCTCGTCTGCTTTATCGGCAGCGAGACCGGCGGCATGACGACGCATTTCTGGGCGACGCCGCGCATCGGCACGCCGGCCATCCAGATCGACATCGAGGCAGAAGCGCTGGGCCGCAATTATCCGTTACAGGCGAGCGTATTGGGTGACGCCAAGA
>Ga0207665_10000340_pt1 | contig 32374 bp, 38 predicted proteins | sample LARL112metaG_FD_184351 | JGI IMG/M metagenome (GOLD analysis project Ga0207665, IMG submission 184351) | Corn, switchgrass and miscanthus rhizosphere microbial communities from Kellogg Biological Station, Michigan, USA - LAR L11-2 metaG... | ecosystem: Host-associated > Plants > Roots >... | reverse complement strand
CGCCTTGCTCGCAAATTGGGCTATGTAAATCTCGAGAGCGGGGCCATGTACCGCGCGCTGGCCCTCAAAGCGATCGAATGGGACATCTCCTTCGACGATGGCCCAGCCCTGCGCAAACTAGCCGAAGGAGCGCGCATCGCTCTCGAACCCACGATCGGCGGCAATCGCGTCCTGCTCGATGGAAAAGATGTCTCCTCCAGAATTCGCGAGCGCGACGTCACGGAAGCCGCCTCTCGCGTCTCGGTACATCCCGCAGTGCGTGAATGGATGGTCGCCCGCCAGCAAGATATGGGAAAAGAGGGCGGAGTAGTGATGGAAGGCCGCGACATCGGCACGAAGGTTTTCCCCAACGCCGATCTCAAGATTTTTCTCGACGCAGACCCTGTCGTGCGCGAGCAGCGCCGTCTCGATCAGCAGAAGATCAAAGGCCCTTCCGCCGAATCCATGGCCGCCGACCTCCGCGAACGCGATCACCGCGACCGCACCCGCGCTACCTCCCCGCTGGAACCCGCCAAAGACGCCGTAATCATCGACTCGACTCAGCTCTCCGAAGATCAGGTTCTCGCCCAAGTCGAAAAACTCGCTGAAGAAAAACACAGTCAGGGAGTGTAGGTTTGCAGAGCCGAGGTTTTGAATGCGCTTCAGACTCAGGAAGAAAAAGTGCTTATAGGGCATCCGCTTTAGACGCCCAAGAGATCGCGTGGGGGCCCGCGGACGTTCATCTAGAGAAGGATTCGTAGCAGGGCGCGCCTTCAGGCCCGCCGTAAGGGCATACAGCAGAGCGCGGCTTTAGCCGCAGTGAAAGTCACACCACGGACCAGGCACAACAAGTCATTCGAGCCGCAGCAAAAGGAAAGGGCACGGCTTCAGCCGTGGCAATGAACCTTTCAAAAAAGCGGCTTAAGCCCCTGAGGTTTGCTCGACCCCCTGATCGGTATCCAACCGTGCTCAATTCTCCGTTGGCCCTTCGGAAGGCGCCGGCGGCGCCTTATGAGGCGGTTTGGGCGGCACCGGCACCGCGGGCACCGAAGCATTTTCCATCTCGCGCTTATGCACCGTGATATTTCCATGCTCGCTATTCAGCACCACATGCATCGCGCCGTTCCCGAATGTTCCCGACGCCTTGCCGTCCTCGTCCGTGTTCGTAACGTTCACACCCGCAAAATCCGCCTGCACTTCGCCACCGCGGCTGCGCGCCTCCACTTTGAAGCCCACCTTGTCGGGCACGCCCAACGTGATATCGCCGTTGCGATTGTCAATCTGCACGTTCCCCGGCGCCTTCAATCCAACCTGCACGCCGCTGTTCTCGTCCTGAATGCGCACATCGCCCGACACCGAATCCAGCGATACGTCTTTCGACCGCGTGCTCAGCCGCACCGGTCCAAGCAAGTTGTCTCCGCGCAAGCTGTCGGAGTCCAGATCGAGATCTCCATCCAGCTTGCTGAATTCCAGATCGGTGCGCGACGACTTGAAGTTCACCGTCTTGCCGATCTTCGAGAGCTTCAGTCCGTCGCTCACGTCGCCGTTGATCTTCACCGCGCCTTTCACGTCTGCAATCGAAACGTCGTTCGACTTACCCTGCACCGTAACATCGCCCGACACTTGCGAGACGCGCACGGAGCTGTGTCCCATGTTTACCGCGCTGCGATCCATGTTCAGAGTCACATCGCCATTGATGTCTTCCACGCTCACATCGCCGCGCTGCTCTGCGATCTCGACGTTTCCATCGCGTCCGTTCACGTTGACGTCACCGCGCTGGGCCGCAATCGTCAGGGCCGCTTTGCGGGGAAGTGACACGTTCAGATCAACCGTCACCGGATGGTCGCCCGCGCCCTTCGTATTGGCGTTGATCGTGACCAGGTTGCCCGACACAGTAACCTGGGGCTTGGTCTGCTCATTCCACTTCTCGGCTTCGTCCTTGTTGTCGGATCGAATCTTTTTGGCCGTGTTGATTTCGATCTTGTTCCCGTTCGACACATTCACGTTCACCGCGCCGCGGTCATTCACGATTTTCACGGCGGCTCCGGCAGGGAAGTCCTGCGTCACCTGATCGTCGAAGTCAAACGACTCGCCGAGAAAAGGAATGTGGCTGTCGCCAATATCGAAGTCATCGCTCATCCCGCTGAGATCGACCCTGGCCATCTGGCTGGCTGCCAGCCCGCCGATGATCAGAAATATCAGCAGGACGACGCCCCCCGCGCCCAATCCCGGCGCTGCCGTGCCTTCCCGCTTTGCCCGGTAGTGCTCGACGAGCTTGAGCACGCCCCACAGAATCAGCAGCAGGGGCCAGTAGTGCGCAAACCACAAGCCCAGGCGCTTCCAGGAAATCAGGTGCAGATTTCCCAGCAGGAAAATCAGGCCCATGATGATCAGAATGACCGGCCCACCCATCGAGCGCCGGCGGTGCGGAGGCGAAACCACGGGACTAGACATGGTTCACCTCGCTTGAGGGCTGCGACTCTTGCGATTGCGGTGGCTGCGGCACAACTGCAGGCGGAGGAGGCAGCGCTCCCGGGCCGCCAATGTGTCCCGCCTCTGACGCGTTGCTCTGGAGCAACTTGACTCCGCCAATGACCAGCAGGATCAGCGGCCACGTACGGCCAAAATCCGGCCCATGCAAGTTGTCGATCAGAAACAGCACTCCCACCGTCACCATCACGGCAGGCCACATGATGCAGCGCATCTTGCAGCGATCGCAGGTGCAGGTGCCGTCTGTTTCGCCAAGCAATCCCCAACGCCTCGCAAACAGCCAGCCGCCAAAGCCGATCAGGATTACCGGCCAGAAACGGTCAATGCCCGACTCAAACAAGCCCACCGTGTTCAACAGGAAGATCAGGCCCAGGACGATCAGAACCACGGCTCCCGTAGGAACGCTGTTCCGATGGCGTGGCGCTTCGGCTGCCACGAGGGTCGCAGTTCCCGGCACTGCAAACGTTCCCTGGCGCGCGACGTCCGTAACGAAATGCGGCCGCGGCGTCGGTCCGAACATGCGCTCGAAACCGAACGGATCGGGCACAGGCTGCCCGAGTTCAAGAGCGTGTGCCGTTTTGTAGGCGTCGAATACCAGGTAAAAGAAATACGCGAAGAAAATCGGGATCATGATCGGGCCGAAGTGATCGGCCATCCAGATCAGGCACACGAACGCCATCACGTGCGCGAAGCCCTTCATGAATTGCCCGTTATACATCGCGCCCACGCCCGGAATAAATCCGAGCACGGCTGCTAATCCCGGACTGGGCAGCCTTTCGGCCGCCGCCGGAGGCACAGGTGCTCCCGGAGCGGGGGGCGCGGGCAGCGCGTCGCCGATGCGGTCGGCGAGACACTGCTCGCAGAATTTCGTTCCGCGCACGTCGCGTGCGCAGGCTGCGCACAGCGGCTTACCGCACGTGCGGCAATAGGCCACTGCGGCAACTGTGTTGTGCGTGGCGCAGTTCATACCAACCTCCTGTTCGTGGTCACCGACACGGCAGGTCCACATTCCGGCACGGATGCCAGCGCGGGCTGGTTTTCATCGCGGCTGTAATTCCTCTCCTGTCTGGGCTCGGGTTCTCCACTCGTGTTGTTCTTGTGATTCCGGTCCCGCTCTCGTTCTTCGTTCGTTCCGGCGGGTCGGGCTACTTTTTTGATCTCCTGCACCTTCGACTCGATCTCCACGACCAGTCGAATGTTTTCGTAGTACTTCACGACCCGGGCCTGGGTCGTGTAGTACGTCCGGCGCAGGCCACTCCGGCTGAGATCGGCCTGCTTGATGTCGGTCGGCTTCACCCCGGCGACGCTCAACGCGACCGACAGGGAGAAAAACGCCATTCCGAACGACATGGCAAAGCGCGGCTGACGCACTGTACTCCACACCGGTGTCAGCAGGGAATCCGCCCATTCGCGAATTCTTTCGCCGAGCGACGGCTGGTGCGGTCGCGCCTCGATCTCCTGCAACCGGTAGGACGGGATTCCACTGGTTGCGGCCAGAATGTCATTCACCAGGTCGGCTGGAGGCTCCACCTCCGCGAGAGACTTCAGCCAATGCTGCCCGGCCTCTGCTTCAGCGAACATCGGTCCGCATTTCGCGCAGACGCGGGCATGAGCCCGGAACCGCTCCTGTTTCGCACCAGTCAACTGGTTGTCGAGTGCGTCAAACAGAAGTGCTTCGAACTCGCTGCACTGCATACCGTTATGGGTTTCACCTGGCATCACATCACCTGCCTGTAGATACGTTGTAGGAGCCTTGCAAGTTCCGCTCGGCCCCGGTTAATCCTGGATTTCACAGTTCCTTCCGGAACGCGTAGAACGGCTGCGATATCGCGGTAATCCATGTCCTGTAAGTCCCTTAGAATCACTGCTTCCCTGAGCTCGGGGGAGAGCTTTTGGAGGGCCTGATGCACGACTTCGCCCGTTTCCCGGCTCTGCACTTTGGTGTCGGGAGGGGGACCCTTGTCGGGAATCTGGTCGCTCAAAGGCATCGAATCCTCGTGTTCTGTGGCGGTTGCGTCCATCGAGTCGGTCAGGCGGTCCTGCTTGGTCTTGCGGAAATGGTCGACCAGCAGATTGCGGGTCATGGTCGTTAGCCACGTCATGAACGCCCCGCGCTCCACGTCGTAGGAGCTGAGCGTCCGGTACATTTTGATAAACACTTCCTGGGTCAGGTCCTGTGCGTCGTCGGAGGAACCTGCAAACCGGTAGCAGATGTTATAGATCCGCCGGTTGTAGCGCTGGACAATCTCCTCCCACGCCACCGCATCGCCTGCGATGCAGCGTCGGACAAGACTGTTGACGATCTGCGCGTCTTCCAACAAGCGCTCCCGGAGAATTCTGGCTTTAGGTGGAGACGGCGGTGCGAGACCCGGCACGCCCCGAGACTGACATCACCCAATGCATACGTCGACGCTCCCGCAAAAGTTCAGACGGAGCCCAGTAAGTCATTATGCGGCAGGGAATTGTAGCAGGGGAGAGAATTCAGCCGAATCGGATTGCTTCGATGGAGCGACGGGCGTCCTCGCCCGTCGAGGCGTGGTGCATCCCGACGGATGGAAGCGATTCCAGTCGGACGAACTTCAGGCGGTGCGCGTCCGGCGGGCGAGGACGCCCGCCGCTCCATCGTCTAAAGCGCAGTCGCGTGCTTCGGCTGATACAAGCCCACCCGCCCACCGCTGGGCAACGGTACAGTCGTCGTGACGCCCCACGCCGCCTCAACCGTCTCGGAACAAGTCACGCCTTTCGTTCGTAGTTCTGCGACGTGCGCAGCCAAGTCATCGCACATCAAGTACATCACAGCCCCAAGCAACGAGTGTTCGGCATGCGACTGCACGAACTTCCCATCACCCGGATGAACGCCCATCTCCGCCGGAGGCATGCCAAAAATCAGCCACCCTTCACCTACATTTACCGACCGGAAGCCAAGCACGTCGCGAAAAAATGCACGGTCTGCTTCGGCATTCTTGCTGTAGAGCAGAAAATGCACCCCGTTTATCATGGGTTCAGTCTAACAAGTAAGGGAAGTGCGAGCCCTTCTCAACGCCAGCCAATGGCAGGGGTTTCTAAAAGATGTGCAGAAATATCAAAACGCTCTTCAATTTCGATCCGCCGGTAACGGAAGACGAAGTCCGCGCGGCCTCATTGCAGTTCGTGAGAAAGATTTCCGGCTTCAACAAGCCCTCCAAAGCCAACGAGGAAGCCTTCCAGGCGGCTATCGACGAGATCGCCGGCATCTCGTTGCGCCTGCTGCATTCGCTCGAGACTACCGCGCCGCCAAAGAATCGCGAGGAAGAAGCTGCCAAGGCGAAGGCGCGCGCGGCCGAGAGATTCGCTACGTAGAGAAAACAGCCTCGCGCAGGGCTTCGTATCGGACGCGCCTTCAGACGCGGCGCAAAGGTTAGTATCGTGCCTCAGCTTCGCAAAGTTCCAGCGATTGCGGTGTGCGGCGTTATTCTCGCCTCGTTGTGCGTCGCTGCGCTGAATGACGACATCAATCTGAAATCACTCTACGACAGCCATCAATGGTTTGACCTTCGTGATTCCATCAGCAAGGGCCGCGCACCGGCCTTCTATCAGGGCGCTGTCGCATGCTCGTTCAATGAAGTGCTACGGTGCGAAAAGAAGTTCCGCGAAGTATTTAACTCCGCTCCAAAATCGGACGAAGCGGTCGAAGCACACAGAATGTTGGCTTCTGCCTATTTGACACACGGTGCATACAAGAAGGCGTTGGCACAGGTGGACGCCATCCTCGCGCTCAGGCCAACCGACGGGGATGCCTTGGGCGGTCGCCCGGTGCTCGCCGCCCTCGCCGATACTCCCGATCAACGAATCGCGGGACGACACACCACCGTGCAACTCCAAGACGGAGGGTTGCCGTTCTCCATCAACGGTGTTCACGCGACTTATTGGTTCGACACGGGAGCGGAGCTTTCCGTGCTAGCCGAATCAGAGGCTAAACGTTTCGGACTGCGCGTGCGCCCAGCATCGGTGCAAGTGGGAGATGTGAACGGAACCAAGGTGAGTATGCAGATCGCGTTAGCGGATGAACTTTCCATCGGCTCCATCCGAATAAAGCATGTAGCCTTTCTGGTTTTGCCTGACAACCAACCGCCGTTCGATGAGCAAAGTCCTGGCTCGCGTGGACTCATCGGTCTACCGGTTCTGCTGGCTTTTGAGCGGTTCGTCTGGGGAGCGGATAAGACTTTTGAAATCGGGCCACAATCTTTGCCCAAGGGAACGCCCCACGCAGGTCTCTGCTTCGACGGAAACCATCCGATCGTACAGGTTGCATACGAGCATCGGCCCCTGGCGTTTACCTTAGACACGGGCGCCACCAATACAGACCTTTACCCGCCGTTTGCGACGGCATTTCCAGAACTCATCCGCTCTGCAACAAAGACGGATTCGTTCAAAATGGAAGGTGTTGGCGGCGCCAAATATATGCAGGCTGCAACTCTTGAGTCATTGAAGTTCAGCATCGGAGGATTCCCGGTCATGCTCAAGTCGGTGGGAGTGCTGCTCAAGCCCACGAATGATGCCAGCAGATTTTTCGCAGGAAATCTCGGAATAGACCTGCTGCAACAGGCCCACCAGACCACTTTCGATTTCAAGGCGATGACTCTCACCCTTCAATAGTTCTACGCCTAACGTTGAAATCATATGCGTTTACACGCACTACCCTGCCGCGACCTTTCCTCTCCGTGTATCGTTGCAATCGCGATTTCACACACTTAACGCAATTTTGAGGCCCAACGGATTATGGGTTTCCTTGTTCATTGGTAGTTCTTACAGTTGCGTCAGGCCACAGCGCACGTAGCATCACCTTGCACTCAACCTTAATCTTCGTGGGAGGAAGCGTGGTACGAATTCTGAGTCTAGTGTTATCCATACTGCTGGTATTGAGCTGTTTCAGCGTGGCACAGGAGAATGACTCCAAGGCGGACATCTTCGTGGGCTATCAGTATACCCACGTAGCGCTTGGACATGACATCAACGGCTTCAACTTGAACGGCTGGAATGCCTCCGTAAGCGGGTACTTCAACAAGTATCTTGGCATAAGCACCGATTTAAGCGGTGGTTATGGTAGCCCGTTCGGAGTTAGCACCAGGACCTATACGTATCTATTTGGGCCAATCGTACGATTTCCGAATTCCACCAACATGATCCCCTTCGGGCACGTGCTATTTGGCGGAGCGCACCTGGGCGCCGATGGCTTCAACCTCAGCGGTTCCGACAATTCTTTTTCCTGGGCAATGGGCGGGGGAGTGGACGTCAAGGTCAGTCCCAGGTTCGCCGTACGCTTGGCGCAGGCTGATTGGCTGAGAACGCAATTCGCCGACTCGACGCAGAGCAATTTCCGCTACTCTGGCGGGCTCGTATTCAAATTCTGAAGAGGCTATCCGGCGCTATGAGGTCAATCCGCATCCCTTCAGCCATTCGCTCACCGCCAGAATCCCGCATCTGTTGCGCGTTGCCTTGCGTCAGTGCGCTGGCGGGAGCTGTCCCTTCGCCTTGTCGATCCCATACTCCAGCCAGCCCGTCTCCACGAAGTTCTCCGAGCGATCGCGCAGGACCTCGAGCGCCTTGATGCGCGCGTTGAGCGCTGCACTATTCTTCGGATCCGAGGCAAGTACGACATCGGTCAGGTGCAGTGCCTCGACGGGTTTTCCGGCCGTGACTTTTTCCACTGCGAGCCGCACCACCGCGTCGGCTCCTGCGAGTTTGACCAAGTCCGGATATATCGACGCGGGCGGGAGTTCGTACATGGTGGCAGGATTCATGTCGTACCAGCCGGCGTAACCGTCGTAAATTCCGCGCACCGACCAGCTGACTTTCCCGAAGACCTCGTTGAGGTTGTAGCTAGCCGGCAGCTTGATCTCCTGCATCAGCGTGTAGACGTCCTTCCCGGCGTCCATCCCTTTCACGGTTTCGTCGTGCACGTACTCGATTGCATCGCGATACCGTTTCAGGCGGCGAGTGATTTCCGCGTTGCCGACGATCGGATCTCCGTGCCCGTTGAGCACGATCTCAGGTTTCAGGGCCAGCACGGTGTCGAGCGACTTGACCCAGTCCAGTGCCCAGCGCGGCTTGGTGCCCCGGATGGCATAGAGATTCGGAAACGAATTCGGCTCCGGGATGCCCACACCCGAATAGTTGTCGCCAATGAACGCCGCTTTGTACGCGGGAATCCAGACTGTGAGATGGTCGGGCGTTTCCCCCGGCGTGCTGAACAGATCGAATTCGATGCCTCCCACTGTGAAGGAGTACTTTTCGTCGAACAGAATGGTGGCGTCGACCTTGGCTCCGTAGTCCCCGGCCCACGGACCGGCCGGCTTCGGCGGTCGGCGGAAGGCGGCCGCATTGCGCGGAGCAAAGAACCCATCCAACCGCGCGACATAATTGACGAACTCAACATAATTTCTCTGCGCGACGACTTCTGTCCCCGGCTCTTTCCAGAGCGAGATGCCCCCGATGTGGTCGGCATGCGCGTGCGTCAGGACGATGTATTTCAGGGGTCCGTGTTTTTCGGGAGACAGCAACTTCTTGGCGTCAGGAGCCTGGTCCGCCATGGCGGTATCGATGACCACGCTTCCCGCCGGCGTATTCACGACGTACACGTTGCAGGAGGTCGTCGCCATGGAGATGGCATCGTTGATCTTGACCATCTTCGGCTCATCCCGATCGGCGGCATGCACGATGCAGACGAGACCAAGGCAACTCAGAACCGCTGCCCGCATCGTGCCGGTCATTCGCCAAAATGTGAGGTTCGAACGGACTTGTGTAGTTTGACGAAAGCGCAGGCTTCGAAGGCGCATCATGCCAAGCTTGGACGCCGTCAGCTGTTATTCGTTAGCTCGGTGAAGTTAAGGCTCTTCTTTCGCATGCTTGCGGGTTCGAGCCGGATAACAAGTCTCGCGGGGGGCAAAGGAATACCACAGGGAAAGAGCTCTTAACCGCAAGGGTCGCTAAGAAGAACCGCGAAGAACGCGAAGACGATTTTCTTTGCGAACTTGGCGGTCTTTCTTCGCGCTCTTTGCGGTTAAGAGCTCTTCCACCTCAGACGGGAAGTGGCTTTCAGTCTCCCAACCACTCGCCCAGCGCCTGCAAAGGCTCGATGTAGTCGCAGATAATCTTGGTCGTCGCCATCAAGGGAATCGCCAGAATCAATCCGAACGCCCCCCAGATCCAGGCCCAGAACAGCAGCGACAAGGCCACCGCCAGCGGATTCAGCCGAAGCCGTCGGCCGATTATTTTCGGATAAAGCAGGTTCATGGTCAGGATGTGCAACCCGACCACGGCAATAAAAACGATTCCCAGTTGTGATTTGTTGAGGACGCCCATTCCGGCGGCGATCGGCGCGAGCAGCGCGAAAAACAATCCGAGGTACGGCACCAGTCCTACGAAGGCGCTGATCGCTCCCAGGAAATAGAAGTAGGGCAGGTGCAGGGCTCCGAAAACTGCCGTCGACGCCAGAGCGTTCAGCAATCCCACCAGCAGGTTGCCGGCAATGAAGCTGCGCACCATTTCTGAGATCCGGCCGATCGTCCGGTACGCCACCAGTCGTTTTTCTTTGGGGAAGACGCGCAGGGTCGCCGAATGCACGTGCGTCTTCCAGGTCAACATGAAATAGATCAGGAACGGAACAAAGCTGATGGCGAGCGCGATCTCGCCGAACTGGCTGGCTCCGCTCGAGATCAGCTTCGCGATCCCGTGCGATTCCTGCACCTGCACTTGAATCGGTTTGTTCCCTGTCTGTCCGGGCAACACCGAGCGCGTGCTGGTCTCAATCTGGTCAGCCCTGGCCTGCATCTTTTCCATGTCTTCGCGAATGGCGGCCGAGAACCTGGGCAACTCTTCCGTAAAGTCGATCGCGCGGTTATAGAAGAAGAAGACGAGTGCCACCGAAAGGCCGAGCAAGAGAAGCAACGCGATCGCGGCGCCCACTGGCCGCGGGACGCGCACACGCCCCAGCGCCACCACTAGCGGATCGAGCGCAAAGGCTAGCAGCGTTGACACCAGCATGGTGACGAGCACCGGCTTGAGCAGGTAAATCAGGCCGATCGCCGCGGCGAATGCAATTACGTACTGAGCGACCACGCCGGCTTGCAGCGAGCCGCGTAGCAGTTCCACTTCGTCGTCGGGAGTGCCGCCGTTGGTTACGACACCGTTCGCAACAAGTTCTGGATTCGCAGTGGCCATGAAAGAGAGGACCGGGGGAGGGAGTGGCGAGCCGGTCCGCAACCTTCAAACTCCTTAGTGCCCCAGACATCCTTCAAGCTAGAGCCAGGGTCGCACAGGGTAAATAGGGTCAAGGCTCTAGATCGATCTCCGGCGTCTTCGAGAAAAGGTGGGTTGACCTGAGTATCCGCAAACTTGGCAGAAGCCAGGCCGAAGTCTCGAGGCTTCGGGGGAGAGTTTGTCGAGGCATGTTAACTGTGCCAACCTCCGCATTCGCAAGAACCCTCGCTGCGTCTGCCAGCCTTGACTTGGGTACACACCGTCCATAGCATGACCTGCGGAACTCGCGGAAGCTGCGCATAGATCCCTCTCCGGAGCAAGTTATGACCGAATCTTCCCGCCCCATGAATCGTCGATCGTTTCTCGGTACCTCGGCCGCGTTGATTGCCGGCAGCGCTCTGGTGCCGCGCACAGCAGCGTCTTACGAAAAAATCCTGGGAGCGAACGACCGCATTTCCCTCGGACACATCGGCACCGGGCATCGCGGCGATGATCTCGATCTCATCGTTTCGAAACTGCAATCAAGCCACCACGCGGAGATGACGGCGGTGTGCGATTTGTGGAAGACAAACCGGGAGAAGGCCATCGCGACCAACGAAAAGTACTATGGCCGCGCGCCGCGCGCCGTCCAATACCCGGAAGAACTGCTGGCCATGAAGGATCTCGATGGCGTGCTCATCTCGACGCCCGAGCATTCGCACTCTCCGATTCTCAAGATGGCGACCGACGCGGGAAAGGATGCCTACGTCGAAAAGCCCATGGGCAACGTGCTCGCCGAAGCCAAGGCGGCGCGCGCCGCCGTGCTGCACGCCAAGACCGTGGTGCAGGTAGGCACGCAGCATCGCAGCGAGCCTTACCCGAACGCCGCGCACGACGTCGTCCGGAGCGGAGCGCTGGGAGAGATCAGCAAAGTCGAAATCGTGTGGAATTATCACGGCCCGCGCTGGCGCGGCCGCGAAGAAGTCCAGCAGATCCGCGAACAGGACACGGACTGGACGAAGTGGCTGATGACCAAGCCGGCGCGCCCCTTCGATCCGCAGCTCTATTTCGAATTCCGCCTGTACAAGGAATTCTCGAGCGGCATTTCGGACCAGTGGATGAGCCACGGCATCGACCTGGTGCACTGGTTCATGGATGACACTGCTCCGCGGTCGGTGATCGCGCACGGCGGAGTGTTCGCCTGGCATGACGGCCGCCAGAATCCCGATACGTTCCAGGCGTTGCTCGAATATCCCAAGGGATTTCTGGTCAGCTACTCGACGAGTTTCGGCAACGACGCGCCCAGCTTCACGCGCTACATGGGCAAGAAGGCAACGCTGTTCAACATCGGGGGCGAAGGCAGCCCGCGCTACCAGGTGATCGAAGAGAAGGGCACACACGAAGACGATTCCGACATCGACAAGAAGCGCGAGTCAAAGTACGTGCTGCTGCCCGGACAGACACTGCCGCCGATGGGCATCGACGACCTGTCGCTCGAGCACATGGGCAACTGGTTCGACTGCCTGCGCTCGCGCAAGCAACCGAACGCCACCGTGAACGAGGGCTTCGCGCACTCGGTAGCATGCATGATGGCGGCCCAGTCTTATTGGGCCGGGAAGAAAGTGTATTGGGATGCCGCGACCGAAACGATCGTCGAGAGCCCGGTATCAGGCGAGTCGGCCGCAGCGAAGAAATCGTAAAAGGCTTGGGGGCATTTGAACGATGGAGCGGCGGGCGTCCTCGCCCGCCGAAGCGAGGGCAAGATGCCCCTTCGGCAAGCTCAGGGCAGGCTCTCGCGACTGCCGGCGGGACGCCGGCGCTACAACACGCGATGGTTTCGCCTCAACGCGACTATGTTTCTCGCTGCCCTTGCGGTGGGATTGGCCGGGTGCTGTTCTGGTATGACAGCGGAAACGGTCTCGACGGCAAAAGCCACATGGCAAGGAACGATCGGAACGGCAGTAACGATTACTCAAAGTATGGGGACGAAGGAATTCGAGGGCGCCAAGTACGTTGGGTTCGAATTTTGTCAGTGGGGGAGGAGCGGCGAGTTTTGGGAAATCGCCGACTTCAGCGTTCCCGTGATGAAGCTAGAACCCACTGCGGTGACGTTGTTCTTTTCGACCGACCCCGAAGACGCGAGCATGCTTGAGCATCTCCCCTCTGAGTTTCGTGCCGGGAAGGCGAGGATCGCTCGCGGCCTTACAGGCAGGGACTGCTAGCTTCCGCCGGCACTGCCACACAACGCGGCACAAGGGTGAGGCCCATCCACTCGCTGCGCCCTCGTTGAAAATGAAATCCGAATTCTTAAAGCTTAGTTCTGCGTCAGGGAGCCGCAGGATGGACGATTGACCCCTCGGACGACCCAAACCATCGCCCCGCCCATGAAACACGCCTGTAAACGATTCTAGGGGCCCTGGCGAGGGTTTTATGAAACGTCTGCGAGGTGGTTTTCAGGCTGTCGCAGTGGTTCGGCAAGCCAGATCGTTCATAGCCAATAGCTAAGTGTCTGCAAGGCGGAGACTTTTCATCCAGGCGTCACCCGGGCAGCCCGACCCGGCGCACCATCTCCTGAAAGCGCGCGTCCTTGCGCAGAGGGTTCATTCGGGGATCCACCCCGATCCACACCAGTCAAGTCGATCGCTGACGAAAGGCTTTCTCCAGAGAGTCATAAGCATGGTCGGTCTCACCCAGGCCCGCATAGACACCGGCGATGAGGAAGTTGCAGACGTATCGTGTCTTTTCCAATTCGAGAGCCTGATTGAGCGCCTGCCGGGCGCGAGCCTTTTCTCCAGCGCGTGCCAATGCGGACGCGGCGGTCGCGATCACGCTTCCGCTGTCGCCACCGAGCCGGAGTGCGTTCTGTGCCGCCTGCACGGCTTCGTCTTTCCGGCCCAGGTCAGCAGAGGCGACGGCGAGCAGGGCGTACGGAAGGGCCGCCTGCGGCTCAATTTCCAAGGTGCGCTTGGCTTCGTCGACCGTCTCCTGCAGATGTCCTGAGAAGTAGTTTACCCAGAGAGTCCACGTGCGAGTCTCGACGGCGAGCGGGTCAGTCAGAAAGGCTTGCCGGGCGTGGGCGATGGCTTCGTCGTGTCGTCCCAGCGTGGCCAGATAGATTTCATATGCGAGATGAGCGTCGGGCAAGTTGGGATTGAGTTCCAGCGCGCGATCGTACTCCGCCTTCGCGTTCGGCCAATTCCAATCAAACAGCAGCGCCACATCTCCCATGGTCGCATGCGCGCTGGCGGAATTCGGATCAAGCTCCAAAGCTTTCTGGATGGCTTGCCTGATCGGTTCCCTTGCGTCCTGCGGCGCCATGTAATACGGAACTGCTCCGCTGTAAGTTTCCGCTAATGCCGCGTACGGGCGCGCGTTTTGCGGATCGATTGCAATCGCACCCTGAAAGTCCTGGAGGGCCTTTTCAAATCCTTCCCGCGTTCCCTTGCGTGCTTCGTTCAACCCGAGAAGATATTTGCGGTAGGCCTCGGGATCGAAGTGCGCTGTGGTGACGACGTTCTTTTGCGTCGGCAACAACTCCAACCGCAGTGAGCCCGTGATGCGTTCAGCGATTTCCCGCTGCACTTTCAGGATGTCGGTAAGCGGCGTCTCGTAGCTTTCAGCCCAGAGGTGGGTCTGGTCTCCCGCCTGGATCAACTGCGCGGTGATTCGGACGCGCTGTCCCACGAGTCGCACGCTTCCCTCGAGCAGGTAATTCACGCCCAGTTCATGCCCAATCTGCGCGATGGATTCTTTCGTGTGCTTGTAGCGCATGGCCGAGGTGCGCGCGATGACTCCGAGGTTCGTGGGCTGCAACTGACCGAGCTGCGCAATCATTTCTTCGGTAAGGCCGTCGGCAAAGTAGTCTTCGCTGCCGTCGCCGCTCAGGTTCTCGAAGGGAAGCACGGCCAGCATGGCTTTCGTCGGAACGGCGGCGGCACGTTGCGCGCGGTTCCGAAAGCCGAACCAGTAGATTCCACTGGCGAGCAACACCACGACGGCAAGCCCGGCCCATCGGACGAGGTGCGACTTCCATTTGGGCTCACGCCCCGGCGACGGCTCGGCCTCAGGAGTCGGCGTCGTGACCGGGGCAATGAATCGGTAACCGCGGCGGGGGAGCGTCTCGATGTAGCGAGGGGTGTCGGCTTTGTCGCTCAGCGCATCGCGCAGTTTGTTGATTGTTTTGTTGAGGCCGTGCTCGAAGTCGACGAAGGTGTTATTCCCCCAGAGTTTCTGTTGGAGTTCCTCGCGGGTGACGATCTCGCCCGCGCGTTCCAGCAGGATCTTGAGCACGGCCAGCGGTTGGGCATGGAGCTTGACCTTGACGCCGCTCTTGCGGAGCTCGCCCGAGCGGAAGTCGGCTTCGAAGACACCGAAGCGGACGCGCTGGTCGCTCAAGGATTGGTCTGACGGAATTTGAGTAACGGGTGCGGAGTTGCCCATTTCTCCCGGCCCCACAGGACTGATTGGCGGTAAATATATCACGGAAGACCTCCGCCAGCCGGGGGAGATCAGTGGATAAGTAATTTATTTGTAATCATTTACGCAGGGATAATCCTTCCACTCCACCTCCATTGCAGTCCAGGCTCGATTGCTTGAGATTGCGTCCATCGTGGGGTTGGGGAAGATCTGAACCGCATCCGCGAAATTCTGTTTGAAGCAAGACGGAGGTTTTCTATGAAGACACGTCGGACTACTGCGCTCGCAGTTGCCCTGGTGGCAGGAGGGATCCTGACGGCAACATCTTTTGCACAGCATCAGGCCAGCCACGAGTCGCATCCGGACCGGGCAGGAGCTCTGGTCAAAGCAGTGCGTGAAGCGACCGAGCGATTCAAGGACGTCTCGGTGGCGGAGGCGGAAGGCTACAAGCTGACGTTCGGCTGCGTGACTGGGCCGGACGCGGGTGCTATGGGGCTGCACTATGTGAACTTTCCGCTGGTAGCTACGGGCGTGCTCGATGCGACCAAGCCGCAGATCGTGCTCTATGAACCTGCTGGAAATGGCAAGGTGAAGCTTACGGGAGCGGATTTCCTGGTGCTGGCTGAGCAGTGGGACAAGGCGCACCCGGGCACCCCGCCGGAGTTGATGGGACAGATATTCCACTATTTCGAGGCGCCCAACCGCTTCGGGCTTCCGGCGTTCTACACCCTGCACGTGTGGGCATGGAAAGACAATCCGAATGGCGCGTTTGTGAACTGGCATCCGAGCGTGTCCTGCAAGTCATTCACTCCGGATTCGAACTAGTAGCCACAACCACGCAGGCGTTCGCTTCGGCCCGCCGCCGGGTCGAAGCGAAGCGTCTTTGTATGAATCTGCGCGGCCGAAGAGCCGCCCACGAAATCTCAAGGAGACCTTCTATGAGTGCAACGCAAACTCCCGCCCTCGACATGGACAAGCTGAATCAGTTCGTCGGGCAATTCGTTACTGATCTTGGGGCAACGGTCCACGCAGGGCTGGTGGTGATTGGAGAAAAGCTGGGCCTGTACAAGGCGCTGGCAGCTGACGGTCCGATGACTTCCGCGCAACTCGCCGCGAAAACGAACACTGATGAGCGCTACGTGCGCGAATGGCTTTCGTCGCAGGCGGCCGGCGGCTACGTCACATACGACGCAGCGACGAACAAATTCAGCCTGAGCGAGGAACAGGCCTTCACGCTGGCGAACGAAAGCAGCCCTGCGTACCTGCCGGGAGCGTTCGAGCTGGCGCTGGGCTCGCTGGCAGCAGTCCCGCGCATCGCCGAATCTTTCCGCAGCGGCGCCGGCATGGGCTGGCACGAGCACGACGACGGCGTGTTTCACGGATGCGAGAAGTTCTTCCGTCCGGGATACGTGGCCAATCTGGTGACTTCGTGGATTCCGGCGCTAGAGGATGTGAAGAGCAAGCTGGAGTCGGGCGCCCGCGTGGCCGACGTGGGCTGCGGGAAGGGAGCGTCGACGCTGATCATGGCGCAGGCGTTTCCGAAATCGCAATTCTTCGGCTTCGACTATCACGACAAGTCGATCGAGGGAGCACGCGAGTCAGCCAGTCGTGCCGGCGTGAACGGGCGCGTGAAGTTCGATGTTGCCAAGGCCAAGGAATTTCCGGGCGGCAATTACGACTTCGTGGCGGTCTTCGATTGCCTGCACGACATGGGTGATCCGGTGGGAACGGCGAAACACGTCCGGCAGTCGCTGGCAAAAGACGGCACGTGGATGATCGTCGAGCCCTTCGCACAGGATCGGCTGGCCGACAATCTGAATCCGGTGGGGCGCGTGTACTACTCGTTCTCGACGCTGCTCTGCACGCCGTGCTCGCGCTCTCAGGAAGTCGGGTTGTGCCTGGGTGCGCAGGCTGGGGAGAAGCGGATTCGGGAAGTGGTGACGGCTGCAGGGTTCACGCGCTTCCGGCGCGCGACTGAGACTCCGTTCAATATTGTTTATGAGGCTCGGCCGTAGCGGAGTGCAATTTCGCGTCGATGGCTTCTGAGGTGGAGTGCGGGCGGGCACGCCCGCACAACTGCCGGCGGGACACCGGCGCTACTCGGGCAGCGATTTACAGGCAAATTTTCGCTAACTAGCATCAACCGCCTTGTTTTTAGACCAAACTGCTGCAACCTCGTTCGTAGCTGACCAGAAGATGGGGTTGTTAGGCCTTCACGAACTCGACATCGAGAGTGATGGTGACCTCGTCCCCCACGAGAATGCCACCGGTCTCGAGGGCAGCGTTCCACGTCAAGCCGAAGTCCTTTCGGTTAATCTTCGTGATCGCAGAGACTGCAACCCGGGTGTTACCCCATGGATCCTTCGTAGGGGTTGTTGGCCCTTCAACCGCAAAGTGGACCTTGCTGGTAACGCCACGGATGGTCAGGTCGCCTTCGACCGATAACTCTCCATCCCTGACGAGGATGATGCCCTTGGATTTGAAGTGCAGGGTCGGGAACTTCTCCACATGAAAGAAATCGGCGCTCTTGAGGTGAGCATCGCGTTGATCATCGCGAGTGTGAATTGAAGCAGCCTCGATCGAGACTTCCACGCGAGAGTTCGCCAGATCAGATTCATCCAGAAACAACGCCCCTGAAAGTTTGGAGAACTGGCCTTTCACATTGGCGATCATCATGTGCTTGACTTTGAACTCCGCAATGGAGTGAGCTGGGTCGATGTTCCAAGTGGTGGTTGAGGTTTGTGGTCGAGCTGCGATGGTCGTATTGCTCATGGTAGGTTTCTTTTTGTATTATCGATCAGTAGTATCGATATCGATATATATGATATCGAGTATACTGACGGGCATTCACATTTTCATGAAAGAGCGCCAAAAGCCTCAGCAAGCCCTTCATGCCTGGCTAATCATGCTGAAAGCCTGGCAATCGATGTCTCATTATGTGTTTCCGACGCTAATCGAGGAGGGGTTAGGAGAGTCTGACTTTCGGGTCCTCGAAGTACTGCTGCACAAAGGACCGATGCCCGTGAACGCCATTGGCCCAAAAGTTAACCTCAACCCCGGATCAGTCAGCGTGGCGGTGGATCGCCTTTACAAAAAAGGGTTGGTCAGCCGCCTAGAGAGCGATCGTGATCGCCGGGTCAGAACTGTGGCACTTACTGAAAAGGGACGGGAAATGTTCCTCCCCCTCTTTCGCCGGCACGCGGCACTGATCAAACGTGCCTTCCAGGATGTCTCTTTGGAAGAACTGCAACAGCTTGAAGTGATCCTTAAGAAGATCGGTAAACGCGCCGAAAGGCTTGCCGATAGGAAAGGATACTCTCAAACTGGATAACTGCAGTTGAACGCCGAGCGAATTTCGAACCGGGCTTTTGTCCTTGCTGGAAGCCCTGTGCGGCGGTTGGGGCCAACTTCCGGTTGGCCGACAATCCGCGAACTTCAGACGGCGAAAGTGATCCCGGACGACCTCTTCTTCCCCCGGCACTGGGTAACCTATCAAGAAACTGGCAAGGGTTTCTCAGCACACGATGAGAACCCTGACTCTGGGGAGTACGGATTGATCACAATTGACCATCTTGTTCGCGAGCGCGGGCGCATTATGCAGCTATGAAAACCAAGCGGGCGCCAGCCTTGGCGGTTCGTTGCCCCACCTGTGGCGCTAAGCCAGGAGAGAAGTGTGAACTGAGCACTGGGCTGCCCCGTACAGACCCACATCGGGATCGGCGCTTAGCAGCTTCTGAGAAGTAGTCGGACAGACGAACTCGCGAAGGCAGAACGATTGCAAGGATTTCTGGTGCAATAGCGCATCCGTCGAAAAATTGTCGGCCAAAAAGAAAAGTATCCTGCACTAGCAGACTGAGCCTGCAAGAAGAGCCTAGCGCGGGCTTCAGGCCGGCGTGAGCTCGGCGAGAGAGCCGACATCGCGGAGTGTCTCGTTAATCAGCGCCGAGGCCAGGACGCTTTCCTGTTGGGTAGGGATTGCGATCTGGAGTAGTCCCTGCCTCCCGAGATCTACTGGACGCAAAAATTCGGTTTGGTGCTGCATCACAGTTTGAAGAACGTGATTCAGGGCATCCGATTCGTATCGATTCTCGAAGTGAACGCCAGCGTCGTGAGAGTCGGATCGTGACGCCCAGTACTCAACCGCCAGAAGCCAATGACCTCGGCTTATCGATGCCCAGAACTTCAGGTAATCGATGGTTCCGTCGGCAGCGAAGCCGTACTCAATCTGTATCAAATCGGCTTGGGCATTGCGCATCAAGTCCGCCCAAGACACAACAACTGCAGACTCAAGGATCCGCTCCAGACTTCGGCTTTTGTTTGGGTCCACAGTTGCGCTCCCGCCGCGCACATTTTTACCTAAGATTGATCATGCTGAAACGTCCGACGCATCTCTACACTATCCAGGTAACAGCTCTGCTGGATGTGCCGAGAGTGTGCTGAGACGACAGCGTAGGGCAGCCCCAGAAACCGCCGTTCATCTATGCCGGTGACTTCCAGGGAATTGAAGTGTTGCCCTCGAACTTTTTGTAGAATCCGCTTGAGCGCGTTCTGGATCTTGTTCGCCGCAAGCTTACCAATAATGATGGCTTTGACCTCTGTTGCCATGAAGAAGAAATTCCAACCTGAGGCGCGGATTTTACGTTCCAGCGAGAAGCCGGACAGTGCCCTGACCAGGCGCCAGTTTCCCGAATAGGGTTCGCTTTCAAAACCAAGCAATTGGGTTATCCGCGGTGTCTCGTCGATCAGGATGGCACCGACGTGGACGTGTATGGGTAAAGGCATGGGCCGTTCTTCTCCTCGAGCTTAATGAGCGCCTGCACGTCCAGAATCGGCGGTTTCCCTTTGAAAAACTGTGCAGAATGGCTCACATCGACCCTTTCGTGAGCAAGTGCTTGAACCCACGGGGAAGAACAGTACGCTAGATAAGCAGGCGGTTCTCATCTGCAGGACTATAATTGTTGGAGATGCGTTCCCCTTCGGCAACCAAGAAAAATCGGGCGTTCGACCCCGACCAGTTCCTCGCCACAATTGGCCAAGGCCGAAAGAGCTTAGCGGTCGACCGAAAGAAAAGGATTTTTACCCAAGGGGATGTGGCCGACTCCGTCTTCTATATTCAGAAGGGGAAGGTGCGGCTGACCGTCGTGTCGAAGACCGGCAAGGAAGCCACCATCGGCATCTTGAGCCAGCAAAATTTCTTCGGCGAAGGCTCGTTGGCAGGCCAGGCTCTCCGAATGGGATCGGCGGCGGCCATGACAGACTGCCATCTCCTGCGGATCGAGAAGAAAGCGATGATGGATGCTCTGCACGACGAGCATGCACTGTCCGACATGTTTGTGGCGTATCTGCTGGCACGCAATATTCGTTATGAAGAGGATCTGGTTGACCAACTGTTCAATTCCAGCGAAAAGAGATTAGCCCGCGTTCTTCTGATGCTCGCTCATTTTGGCAAGGAGGGAGTGCCCGAGACGGTGGTTCCGAAGATCAGTCAGGAAACACTGGCGGAGATGGTGGGCACCACTCGTTCCCGGGTAAGCTTCTTTATGAACCGGTTCCGAAAAATGGGCTTCATTGACTACGCCGGGGGAGTGGATGGCGGGCTACAGGTTCACAGTTCGCTGCTGAATGTGGTGTTGCACGACTGATCTCGGGGGGGCGGGTCGGCGCCTGATTTCTCGGCTCAATCAATTCTTGCCTAAACCACTTCGTTCCGCGGACTTCTCAAGGTTTCTGTGAGCGCATACTTCAGACATTGTTCTCGGTCCCCAGGCAGAGCACTGAGCGATTCTGATCAGATATGGGTTCCTTGCTTGTGGTAACAACAAGGCTATGGCTATACGGCAGTGCCTGCAATGCGGCGGTGAACTCGTACTGGCTTTCCGACCGAGCGAAATCGGCCGACTCATCCCTGGTACCGCCGGGGTGATCAAATCAAACGCTACCTGGAGATGCAGCACCTGCGGACAGGCTTTCACTTCAGATCAACTTCGCGCCGGGAAACGCGCAACGTCGAGACCAGTCGAGCAAGGGTGACACTGCCCGGCAAAATCAAGGACCACAATTAGTCTCACTAAGGAGAAACTGAATGGCTGAGTTACAGGAGAAGATCGAGGACACAAAAACGAAAGGCTTGTCGAAGTCGGACAATAAGCACTCGGTAAACCGAATGGCCAACAAGCTGAGAAAAAAAAGAGCGCATCGACGCAATCTCAGGAAGTCGAACGCGAACGGGTGAAGGAGCTGTCCTGAGTTTATCCGCGTGAAGCCGGTTCCAGTGTGACGGGTTCGACTTGGGGTGCAACGATCGGCTTCGGAACAACGCTTGCTTGCCATTCCGTGGGTGGAAAGTGCCGGGCAAAGTCCGCATTCCCCGCGAGATGCTGAGTGTGGCCACATGATAGACAGACCTCGCCCAGCATTCGTATCTCAGTTTCTTTGGAGATCTCATTGTCACGGACAGCCAGCGACCCGGTCACGGCGGGACCGTTGCACTGACTACAAACGTGAGCCGAAAGATGAAGGTATTGTTTTCTCATCGAGGTCCTCTCTCCTAAAGGATTCGTCGTCCGTGTCGTAGCGTTTTTGAATCTTGGACTTTCTGTTCACCGCTCGCCGGCAGGCATTGAGTTCACGAGCGCTTTGAACTCAAGCGGGGTTCAGAGACTTGCCGCACTCCAGGCAGCACGTCTTGTGGCGTGGCGTGATCAAGCCGCAAAATGGGCACATTCTTTGCTGGCGGACTTGCGGGCGATTCTCCGCAAGCATCCCCGGCGCTTTTCGAAGCCATCGACTGATAGCGGCAAGCCGTCTGCGAACCCGAATGCGGAAGGGAAGTAGGACTGGTGCCATTGATCAACCTGCTGGTTTCCGCCTGGTTCCTCGGGACTACTTACCTCGTGCGAGGGAGTTCCCGCGAGCAAAACGCCTCAGGTGGCGGATACCCAACGATGACACGCGAGCGCAGACGATACTGTGCCGGATTGCTCACATTACAAGAACAATTTCGCGCAATCGCCCGAGTTTTCGATCAAGCCCGGCGAAGACTGCTGAAGTGAGCAATTCAGACCACTTAAGATCTGCGCTTTGAGCGATGATGACAGCAGAGACGAGCTCTTCTTCTCTCTCTTTCAGGTTCTGAGCTAAGTCAGCCCATCTGAAGTCCTCTCCTCCTTAGTTCCGCCGAAAGGGCACAATTCATGAAAAAGACAATTTCACTGTTGTTGATGAGTCTTATGGGAATGATTGGAACCTACGCGTGGGCGGGTTCCAATCGTGAAGATTCGGTTCAGCGACTACAGTCCTCCGTGGAAGTTATGCACGCGATCATGGCAACGCCTGACAAGGGCATTCCCGAAGAAGTACTGAGCAACGCCAAGTGCATCCTGGTTGTTCCCAACCTGATCAAGGGCGGCTTTATCATCGGTGGCAAGCACGGACGCGGCGTGGCCACTTGCCGCACGTCGGACGGTTGGAGCGCTCCCGCATTCGTCTCGGTGGGCGGTGGAAGTTGGGGATTGCAGATCGGAGTCGAAGGTGTGGACCTGGTTATGCTGGTCATGAACGATCAAGGTTTTCAGCACCTGCTCTCCAGCAAGTTTGAACTCACAGGGGAAGGATCGGTTGCGGCGGGCCCTGTCGGCCGTCATGCCTCCGCCGGAACTGACTGGAAGATGAACACTGAAATGCTGACCTACTCCCGCTCCAAAGGTGTGTTTGCCGGCCTGACGCTGGAAGGTGCGGTAGTGGAGCAGGACGACGACTCAACGCGCGCGATTTACAGCAAGGACATGACGTTCCGCAACATTCTGTCGGGTAAAGCGTCCACTCCGAAGAGTGCGGATGCATTCATGAAGGCGGTGTCCGAGGCGGGCCAGCAGGCTCGGGTTGCAGAAGCAAAGGAAGACAAGAAGTAGATCTGGCGGTATGACCTCTGCAAGGAATAGTTCAGCCGACCGGGACCACCTCAACCGTCCCGGTCAGGCTGGATAACTGACTAGGGGCAATAGCAATTGAATGTCCCTTTGCAAGCTTTCGAGGGATAGTCATGGTCCCGAATCCGAGCTTTGCCAACGCCGAGACCGTCGATCGCCTCACTCAGCAACTGATCTGGTTTCTGAGGACTTTCCATGACGAACACCAGAAACACGGGGCCAGTCGTGAAGCGGAATTGGCGCGCAAACTTCGCTGGAAGACGAGTAGATCTCCCTGATCCAGCAGAACCCATAGCACAGCAGCACACATTTATGACTCAACAACGATTCTTTGCCCTGAAACGCGAAGTCGATGACTTAGTCGCGTTCCAAATCCAGGCTCTAACGCAGGGATTTGCATTGAACTCCACTCAGTTGCACGATTGTCATGTCCGATTCGAGCGAATCATGGATCTTCAGGAAGAAGTGGCCCGGCTTCGAAAGGAAAGAATTCTGGAAGTCAGGAAGCGCCCTCTGGCCGGATGAAGACCTGGTCTGCTTCCGATTAGGACTGTCCTGCCTGGTTGAAATGAGCCGGCCGTCGAGCATTTATTTCTTACTCGATCCTCACCCGCTCCAGAGATGGTGTCGCAGGTTGCTGAAAAGACACGAAATTTAAGAACGAAGCAGGAAACGGCAGCCCGCGTGCCTCAGACAATGTCATCTTCATTGCAGCAATACTTCAGGGCTCGTATTTTCGATCCCTGCTTACTTGCGTCTGCTTCAACAACCAAGCAACACAAGGAGGACCTCGATGGCGATTTTTGACGAGACCTACCGAGTCGTTGCGGTTGAGAGTCAACGCCTGACCATCCAGGGGGTTGCCAGCGGCGAGATCATGACGATCGTCAATGCGGCTCCCGAAACTCCCCTCACGTCAGAAGACTATCCACTTGGGCAACTGGTCGCACTCACCGATCCGGCGTCTGAGTTGCCGAACTAGCCGGCTATGAAGAAGCTGGCGTCTGGTTGTTCTTTACCGTGGTATGGGCGATTTGTCAGGGATGGCTTTGGACTCCGCCGGAGTGAGCCGTGACCGGTCGCAATACCCAAAGCCTTTAAGGCACGCCCGATAGTTCCTGGCATTCTCGGCACTCGCCAGGGCACCGGATTCTTTCTCGCTCAGCTTTGCGTATTGGCAGGTCTCACGGCCAGCCTTGCAATCGGAGAGATTGCGATCGTGCTCGGCCGCTTCCACCTCATGCGCTTCCGGCGCGGTCAGGTTAGCGCGATTGCAATCGCTCCAGCCGTTCTTGCAGTTTGTGACATTGCGCTGGTGTTGCGCGAATTCGACATCCTTCGCCTCCGACGGACTCAGCTTGGAAGGGTCGCACAACCCCATCCCATCGCGACAGTCGCTGGTATTGCGCTGTTCCCGGGCAGTGCGCACCTCGATGGCTTCAGACTGCGTGAGGGTTGAGGCATCGCAGGATCCTATGCCGTCCTTGCATTCTGAGATGTTGCGAAGGTGGCCGGCAACGGCCGCTGCGCGCGCTTCGGGCAATGTCAGTTGCGATTCGTTGCAGGAATGAACGCCGTTGTTGCAAGCGGAGACATTATTCTCGTGGTCGGCGACGGCGAGTGCTGTACGCTCCGCGTCGTTCAACTGGGTCCGATCGCACGGCTGTAAGTCCTCGCGACAATTCGAAATATTCCGCTGGTGGTCGATCGTCACCATTTCGGTTGATTCAGGCGCCGTCAGTTTCGCGCGATCGCATGCCGCCCATGCGTGCTGACAAGCTGAGAAATTGGCAGCCGCATCCTGCTCAGATACAGGGACTTTATCGCCGCGAACGGTCGGGTCCTGCGCCAAACAAGAAAGTGCCAACGCCAGCAGTACGGCAAAAGTACCAAGAACTCGGTTCATAGATCTCCATGTGGGCGAGAGTCCACCCAGGAAGCCCTTGCAATGCCTGATTCGGGCGCAAAAACAAGGCAATTTCCATGCTATGCACAGGACCACGGTCCGTCTGATCAAAAAGACTCACTTTGTGATTTTGGGACATTTCCGGCAAGCTTCGAATATTCCGAGTCATCTGCCCGACAAGATGCATCCAACCAACATCGGCTAAGTTTGGTTCATTCGCAGTTGAAAATCGGTTCCGCCAACCAGCGTCACCCCTTCTCACCGGCAGCGACTCTTCTCAGCAGACAATTCAAGAGGAAAAAGGAAACAGCAATGGAAACAGGAACAGTGAAGTGGTTTAACGACGCGAAAGGTTTTGGCTTCATCAGCCGGCAGAGTGGCGAGGATGTCTTCGTACATTTCTCGGCGATTCAGGCGGGCGGATTCCGCAGCTTGCAGGAAGGCCAACAGGTACAGTTCGATGTCACGAAAGGCCCAAAGGGCTTTCAGGCAGAGAACGTAAAGCCGGTCTAAGTAGCTGACTACACAGGGTGCTCATAGTCGAATAAGACTGAGCACCCTTTTTTGGTCAACGCGCCACAGTGCATTCTCGAACGAACCATCGGGTCTAACCAAGCTTAGGTTGCAGATTCGAGCTCCCTGGCGGATTGGCTTGACAGCGCAATCCTTCGTTGCGATTTTCTTGGCTTCCTTAGTGGTCAAGACCTGTCGCAACAATTTTGGGCAATGTTTTGTCAGGCTCCTTTATTCGTTTCACTACTCTTGTGCCAGCCCATGGCTTAGCTTTCGCGACATCGTGGGCGGTGCGCTTCGCCGCTACACAATCCTGCGTGATTCCCAGTTTCTGCGCGGTCTGTGAATCAAGCTGCCCGGTTGCTGGCAGCTTCTCGGCCTTCTGAAATGCGCGAATACTTTCCCGCGTGCGCAGACCCATCAAGCCATCGACTTTCCCACGGTAATGCCCTCGATCGAACAGCGCTTGCTGCATGTTCCTGACATCGTTCTGACGTAAGATCGCCAACGCTTCCTCGCTGAGTTCGGGGCCCGCAGCACACGACGGCAGGCTTGCCGCGAACATCGCACCGTACAAGAGTGCGAAGACAATTCCCGCCGCCACCTTCTTGCTGCCTACAAACATAATCTTCTTCTCCTCTACGGCCGATTAGGAAAATGCCGACGCGATGTCGCGCAACGAAGGTGGGCGTCAGATGTTGCTTGGCGTCGAGTCTGGGCGAAGTGGAAACAGGCACGGGTACGAAGAACTCGGTGCCCGGGCGGTATCGCCTCGAGAGAGGATCGGCCGCCTGGTTTGACGGGCAATACTGCTCTCTTGGAGCAGGTTCCAGTCTCGCTCAGTTTAGAGCGGGATACTGTGCAGAATGGCTCATTGACCAATTTCTTCGGGACAATCTTGAATTGAGCAATTCTGAACAGACCTGCGCCGCTACTGTCGCTTTAATGGATAGACAATATGGCAATTCAGAGCACATTACTCTGCATACACCGAGATCCCGACCAACTACTGCACCTTGAGGAGAAGGGCTATCGTCTGGTCACTGCAACCTGCGGTCAGGAGGGCCTGCGACTGTTGATGTCGCAGCCAGTCGACGCAGTCGTGATGGAGTACCACTTGGGGTTATTGGACGGTGCGGTCGTGGCCTCTGAAATCAAGCAGGTAAAGCCCCAAATACCCATCGTGATGGTTTGTGACAATTTAGAACTGCCCGAGGACGCCTGGAAGTCTGTCGACGCCATCGCGATCAGGTCCGATGGGCAGCACTTCCTTGTGGCTACGATACATTTCGTCCTGAGCGTCCAGTGGGAACAGCAACAGGCAACCCGCACAGCTGCCGCCGGGAAGCCTTTCAACCGCCTGGGTCTGGGTAGGCGCCGCAGAACAACGACTAGGCGCGCCCGGCGCTCCCCACCGGAAAGTGTGGGCGCAACTCTACCCCCGAGGGTATGAAGAGGCATCCTTGATGTCCACTTTCCCATTTGCCGAGCACAGAATGAACCTTTCAAAAATCCGGCAGAGCATCGGACACCTGAAAACAAAAATCTTTGGATTCGCATCGTCTGAGGAGCCCTATGGCCGGCAGGATATGGACCAACTCGCTACCGCGATCACCGAATTCGGGCGCATGAGACAGGAGCACTACGGCTCTCGGTCGGTTGTTCTGGGCGTCGGGGAACTAGCGATGCGGTTACGAGAAACCACCCGGACCATTGTCAAGGCGTTAGAGGTCCTGAGGGATCAGGGCCGCGCTCTAGAAACCGGCGCACACGGGCGATGGAGACTGCTCTTCACCTTGCCCGGAGAGCTGACGCTGGACTCAGCATCGGCAGAAGTCGCAAGGCCAGAAGAACTACGCCGTTGAAACAGATGCTGGGAAGCGGGTCCGTCTCCCGCTTCCCAGCCTGAGTGCAATTTTGGATTTCCTGCGAAGTGCGCATCGCCTCGCATTTCGTCCCTTACATCTTGCCTACACGGCGCTTCGGCGTCCGCTCACAAGGTTATAGACCAGGACTACCAGCGCTACCACGAGCAGCAGATGGATGAGACCTCCGCCAACGTGAAGACTGAAGCCTAGAAGCCACAAAATCCCTAGAACGACGAAAATAGTCCAAAGCATAATTCTTCTCCTCGCGTGCTCATGATTCAGCGTGCATTGCTGAGTTGTGCCGCTGTCTCGTGTCCCGGTTTTGCCCGAACGCAGGCAGCGGTCTTAGGGTTTTTCGCGTTACATCGAGATGTTGATCGCAATCCCCACGTCGGGATACCTGCGGTTGAACAGGTAATAACCGTTGTCGACGTGGGTCACGTAAACGTCGTCGGTGTCGTTACCAGTCGTTCGCCCAGTACTCCGGCCATGGGTCAACAGCGCTGAACCAATAGCCCTGGTACCGGAAGCGTGGGTATCCGCCAACGACTAGAAAAGGCAGCCCGTAAATGCGGAAGCCGTGGTCCGGGCCAAAATATCCGCGATAGCGGTTGTCCGGAATGCGATAGCCGTTGTACCCGCCGCGCTGCTGCCAGTTGCGGTGGTCCGACTGCCAGCTTCGTGCGCGATGCTCTTGCCAGGCCGCCTGCTCGACGGTTTGCTCTGTTCCTGCCCAGGATGATCTTGTTTTTCATCCTGCTGCTCGTGCTGTGCGTACACAGGAGCGGCAATTCCGAGAAGCAAGGACAGAACGGCCGTGCTCGTAATCTTCATCATTTTCATAGATACTGCCTCCGATACTGGGTGCTCGATCGCTCGCATTAGCGCAAGGTTCCGGTCGTCGCGTTCACAGGGTTGCCGATGGCTTCACCCGACACGAGAAGTTCCACTCTCCGGTTTTGCTGCCGGCCGGCGGAATGCTCGTTCGACGCTACCGGCAATGTGTTGCCGAAGCCCTTCGAACTGATGGAAGCAGTCGCTACGCCTTGTTGCACCAGGTAGTCGCGCACCGAACTCGCCCGGTTCTCGGACAACGTTTGGTTCATTGCATCGCCGCCGACGTTATCGGTGTAGCCGCCGACTTCGATGTTAAGTCCTGGGTAGGCCAACAGAATGCCGGCGACCTTCGCCAGCTTCTCCCGTGCACCCGGCTTCAACGAGTACTTTCCCGTATCGAACAGAACATCGGACATGCTGATAATCAGGCCGCGCGCACTATCGCGAGTCTCGAGAATCTTGTTCAACTGCTCAGACAAGCGCGTGCGCATGGCTACCTTGTCGGCTTCCGCCTGTTGCGCGGTCAATTGGGACTGCTGCGCCGCCAGCCGGGATTGGTCTGCGTCAGCCTGGGCTGCGGTGATTGCGCTTGCCGAAGCAGCTTGGCTGTCGGCCATATCAGACTTGGCCTTTGCTGCCGCTGATTGCGCATCTGCGGTATCGGATCGGGCTTTTGATGCATCTGATTCCGCCTGAGCCCTGGCTAGCTCTGCTCGGGCCTGGTCAGACTCGGCCTGTCGCGCACGGCGGGTAGCATCGTCCGCTTGTGCCTGGGTCTGTGCCTGGGCGTTGGCGGCGGCCTGGCGTTCGTTCTCCAAGCGCTCCTGATCAATCTTTTTGACCGCAATGGCGCGAGCATCTTCGGCGGTCTGCACGGCTTCACGGGCTGCCGCGATCAGTGGCTTTTTGTCGATGTGGCCGTTGGTAGCGTATTGATCGGTTTTGTCCATGAGCTGAACAGCGTGCTGGTAGCTGTCATTGGCGTAAGTCTCAGCTCCCTCAGACTGCGCGATGCGCAACGCGTTGCGCGCTTCGAAGAATTCCAGCGGGAGTTTGGTATTCAGAACCACCGGATCAAATTTGTAGCCGGTGGGAATGTAGCCACCGCGTTCCATCAGTTCGTACTTCGTTTCCATTGCCTCAGTGGTCCCCTTGGTATCTCCACGGACCACGTTTTCGAGCACGACTACGTTGCTGGGCTGGCGAACCGCGTAGTAAGGCTCTGCGGTAACCACCAGCGCAAAAGCCTGGAGATCCGTGGTTACGTCCAGCTTGCTGCGGTGGTTGCCACCCACCAGGACTTCTCCCAAATTGATCGCGCGACCCTCGGGCGAAATTGCCCACAGGATGTAGGTCAGGTACTCATTCCCGAAAGTCGTTGGGTTTTGCAGGTTGCCAAATTCCACTTCGATTTCGATGTAGCCTTTCTTGCTCTCCACTTTGGCTTGGCCATTGGCCCCAGGCATCAGGTCCGTACCCGCGAAATCCAGCTTCGTGGCTCCGCCGCGGTGCTTGTAGTTGACTGCCTTGACGCTGCGGCTGACCACCGTGACGCGGAATGTCGGCGTGTGAGCCATGGGCTCGACCTTCAAGTTTGTTGGAGAATTGGTTTGCGCAAACGCGCTCAAGCTAAGGGTGATTCCGGCCGCTAACAAAAGACTCTTCTTCAAAGCATCTCCTAGAGGCAGTTTCCTGCCGTAGTACGCTGTTGTGTTTGAGAGCGAATTTCCTGAGACGTTTCGTTACGTCGAGCACTACGTCCCAATGTGGATGCGGGCCAGGGAATGAAACAGCCCGAAGACATTCAGCAGCCACAAGACGACTGCAATGACCACAACGCCATTCAGAATGGACTTGATAGATCCCTGCATTGGGATGAAGCGATTCACCAGCCACAGCAGGACTCCCACTACAACCAGAACTTCCAATAGTTGAATCAAAGGCATGATCTTGAATCCTCTCCTTCGCAGGCTACGGCCCTCATCCGCGTAGAGGTGCAGCAGCCCTTGATTTGCCGTTGAGAACTTTTCGTTTTGACTCGTGCTCGCCGCAAGGTTTTCGTGGCGTACGCACGCTTGAAGAATGCCGATGAGCTGGATGTGGTCGCTTTGAGCGCTAGCGACCTAAGAATTGAGAGCTACGAATCAGCTGTCGTGGCTCGGTCTACACACTCAGACGAATCAAGAATGACAGGTATCAGAATGGGCGTCTGAGCAAGATAGCTCACATCCAGTAGGACGGCCTCACGTTTATTTGAGGCCGGTTCAGATGACCACCGGGTCAGCGTGGCGGGCGCGAGGGTTCGCGACATAGGACCCTACGGGACGCATCAGCTCCCAGGAGTATGGGAATTCCTGGCCGCACTCGATACAGATCTGGTACGTGCGCTTCTTGATGGTGACGACGCTACTCAGTTTATGGTGACATCCAAACGCAAAGTCGATGATCCAATGCAAAAGTCTCACAAATCCTCAGCTCGCTGGCGCCGCTCGCAACTTCCGTTGGCATCCAGCCACGCTAGCAGCGAGCTTACACTCGCGCGAGCAAGCGCGATCGAGCAGTCTGCCGCCCCATAGTAAATATTGATCGTGTCTCCATCAGGATTCATCGTGTACCCGCAGGGGAACACAACGTCGTCGACGTCGCCATGCAGTTCGTACTCGGCTTCGGGCCCGAAGATCCACGAATCGCCTCGCAGTAAACACTTCTCGGGTTTCTCGAGTTCGAAGAGAGCCAGGCCCAGACGATACAAACATCCCGAAGGCGTGTGCCGCACTCCGTGGTAGAACACAAGCCACCCTCTGTCGGTCTCGATAGGCGGCGGCGACAAGCCAATCTTGTTTGCGTCCCACCATGCGCCTCGACGTGCTTCCAGCATGAGCCTGTGTCGACCCCAATGCCGCAGATCCGGCGAGTACGAGATCCACATGTGCGCTCCCAGCGTCGTCATGGGTCGATGAATCAACGCCCAATACCCATCGATCCTCCGCGGGAGAAGAGCCGTATCCTTGTCATCGGGCGGCATGATGACGCCGTAGCGTTCGAAAGTTCGGAAGTCTTTGGTCAAGGCCAAAGAAACGCCCGGGCCACCGCGCGAGTACGAAGTGTAGGTCACGACATATTGCTGCAACTCGGGCACGAACGTAATACGAGGATCCTCGATACCCCAGATTTCTTCGGGATACTCTTTCGGGCTGGGCATCAGGGTTGGCTCTTTGTCGATTTCCCATCCGTCCACGCCGTTCTTGGAGCGTGCAGCGCAAAGGTGCGACAAGCCACGGCGGTCTTCCACACGGCAGAGCAGGAGAGTTGAGCCATCCGCCAGTAACGTGGCCCCTGCGTTGAAAACACTGTTGATCGAGTATGGCCAGTCTTTACTGGACAGGATCGGGTTGGCAGGGTGACGGAGAAGAAGTGGCTCGTACTGGGTGCTCAGAACGGTCATAGGTTTTTGGGCAGAGGTTGTCACAAAGCAATTTCTTTTTGTGCAGACTTTTCGAGCGAGCGCATCTCAAGAAGCGCCATGAGCAACGATAGCGTTGACTCTGCGCCTTGGTTCTCATTCGCGCGGTCGGGATGCAAGCCGTCCCGGCAGCCGCCAGTGACGGGATCATAAAGAGGAAGCTGCAAATCGTTGTTGCCGAGAAACCAGTTGAAGGCAGACCAGGCCTCGTCTCGCCAGTGCGTGTCTCCGGTTAGGCGATACGCCTGGAGGCAGGCAGAGACGGCCCCCGCAGCTTCAATCGGTTGTTGATCGAAACGCGCTTTGTCGCCACCGCGGCGATAGAAGCCTTGTGATCCGATGGGCACGAAGTGGCCGTTGGTTTCACATTGCTGTTGGGTCAGCAGCCAGTCCAAGCTCTCGATGCCGACGGAGATCATTCGAGCATCCGAGCACGCGGCGCCCACCAGCAACATGGCTTGCGGCAGCCTTGCATTTCCATAGGCGAGGACGTCTTCGAACCAGTGCCACTCCTGAGTTCGGACAGCCTCGTACATTTCGAGCAAGCGCCGACTAAGGACAGACCGAATCTTTTGCGCGTCCCGGTCGCCGGGATAGGAGTTGAGGTATTCCTGAATCCCAATCAACGCGTAGGCCCATGCGCGAGGGCTGCGGAATTCGAGTACCGCGGGAAGCGAGAACTCGAACAAGCGTCCGGCAGCGCTGCGCAATCCCTCATCGAGCGACCGTCCCAACACTGTCCCCAGCGCCCAGAGTG
>Ga0207665_10000337_pt1 | contig 32435 bp, 25 predicted proteins | sample LARL112metaG_FD_184351 | JGI IMG/M metagenome (GOLD analysis project Ga0207665, IMG submission 184351) | Corn, switchgrass and miscanthus rhizosphere microbial communities from Kellogg Biological Station, Michigan, USA - LAR L11-2 metaG... | ecosystem: Host-associated > Plants > Roots >... | reverse complement strand
AACTACCTCGCTATTAGCTAATAGCAGCTAGCTAATAGCTAATCGCTGCAGGCGACGGGACAGACCGCGATAGAGTCAGAGGAAAGACGTTCTCTATGGTCATATCCCATGAGATCCGTCTGGTTGCAGGCAGCGATCAGCTAACAGCCTGCTGCTGTCAGCTAATAGCGAGGTAGTGCGCTTTTAAGTTCTCAGTCCGCAATCACCCGCACTCAGAGAACCCGCACACGTGACACTTCGCGCAGCCCTCGGCGAACTCCAGCGAGGATCCGCAGTCGGGGCACGTACCGATAAAGGATTCGCTTCGATTCAGGGCGTCGAATCCGAACTGTGCCTGCGGTGCTTCGCCCGAATTGACGATTGGGCTTGGCTTCGGCTGTATGATCTCGACGGGCGAAGGAGAGGCGGGCGGCGCGGCGAGGAGGTCCTGTTGGACGCCCTGTTTCTCGCGCATCCACTTCTCCAGCGCGATGCCAATCGCGTCGGGAACGGACAGCACCTTGTTCGGACCCAGACCGATCGCCTTGTCTGAAGCGATGCCACGTAGTTGACGGTGCACCTCGCGGATCGGGATACCAGAGCGCAACGCGAGCGAGATCAGACGACCAATTGCTTCGGCGTCGGCCATCGCCGCGCCGCCTGCCTTGCCGAGGTTTATGAAAACCTCGAATGGCTGGCCGCGATCGTCCTCGGTGATGTTGAGGAACATCGTGCCCAGCGGCGTTTCGATCCGCGTCGTGATGCCACGCAGCGTATCGGGACGGGAGCGTTTGGCGCGGCGCTGCAGGTTCTCCGCTTCCGCGTCGAACAATGCTTCCTTGAGCCGAGCTACTTCCGCCTCGAGCTCGGCAATGGTGCCATGCGCATCCGCGCGCTCCGTCCGCCCGTCGCGATCGGCTTTCGCCATCTCGGTCGCACCAGTTGAAAGAACCTGGTTGTCGCGCGAGCCGTCTCGATAAACCGTCACACCTTTGCACTTGAGCGCATACGCGAGCTCATAGATCTCACGCACATCTTCCGGACTCGCCGCGTGCGGGAAATTGGTCGTCTTGGAAATGGCCGAGTCGCAGTTCTCCTGGAAGGCGGCCTGCATCCGCACGTGCCACTCGGGCGTAATGTCGTGCGCGGTAACAAAAACTCGCTGCCAGTTGTCAGGCACTTCGTCGAAGTGGATATGACCCTGCTTCGCGATCTTCTCCATCAGCTCGTCGGAGTACCAGCCTTCCTTCTTTGCAATCGCGACGAAGTCTTCGTTGACATCGGGCATCATCACGCCGGCCTGATTGCGCATGAACGCAATCGCAAACAGCGGCTCAATGCCGGACGAGCAGCCCGCGATAATCGAGATGGTCCCGGTCGGAGCGATCGTATTGACGTTGCAATTACGGAGCAGCTGCATCGGGCGAACGCGGTTGCCCTTTGCATCGCGGGCGCACGTTTCGTCGGGACCCCAGATCGATCTCGCCCACTCGGGGAACGGGCCGCGCTCATTGGCGAGTCTCTCGCTTTCGCGCTTCGACTCAACGTCGACGAATTTCTGCAGCTTGCGACCGAACTCGACGCCTTCGACGCTGTTGTAAGCGATGCCCAGGCGCACGAGAGCGTCGGCAAATCCCATCACGCCAAAACCAATGCGACGAATTCTCTTCGACAGCGCATCGATCTCGGGCAGCGGATACTTGTTGACGTCGATGATGTTGTCGAGGAAGTGTGTCGAGAGGTGGATGTCGCGCTTCAACGCGTCCCAGTCCATCTCGCCGTCCTTCACATAAGCACCGACATTGATCGAGCCGAGGTTGCAGACGTCGTAGGGCAGCAGCGGCTGCTCACCGCAAGGATTGGTGGCCTCGTACTGACCAACATGTGGAACAGGATTGAAGCGATTGGCTTCGTCGATGAAGAAGCAGCCGGGCTCGCCCGTTCTCCACGCGCCATCGATCATCTTGTCCCAGACAGTGCGGGCGTCGAGCTGGCCGGAAACCTTGCCGGTGCTCGGATCGATCAGGTCGTAACTGGTGCCGGCCTTCACCGCCTTCATGAACTTGTCAGTGACACCGACAGAGATGTTGAAGTTCGTCACCTGAGTGAGGTCTTCCTTGCAGGTGATGAAATCCAGAATGTCGGGGTGATCGACGCGAAGGATTCCCATGTTGGCGCCGCGGCGCGTGCCGCCCTGCTTCACCGCATCGGTCGAAGCGTCGTAGAGCTTCATGAACGAAACCGGACCCGACGCAACCCCCGTTGTGGATCTCACCATCGAGCCCTTGCCGCGGAGCTTCGAGAACGCGAAGCCGGTTCCCCCTCCCGACTGGTGAATCAAAGCCATCGCGCGCAGCGTGTCGTAGATGCCGTCGCGACCATTCGAGAGCGCGTCTTCGACCGGCAACACGAAGCAGGCCGAGAGCTGTCCGAGCGGGCGGCCGGCATTCATCAACGTCGGCGAGTTTGGCTCGAACCGGCGCTCCGTCATCAGGTTGTAGAAATCGGTGGCCGTGTCGGTCACTTCGGCGTCGGAGGATCCATAGCGGCGGTCAGCTTCGGCGACCGTCGACGCCACACGCCAGAACATGTCCTCTGGCCTTTCCGTAGGCGTGCCCGTCGCATCCTTGATCAGGTAACGCTTGCTGATCACGGTGCGCGCATTGTCACTCATCTGGGCTTCGCCTACGGGCGGTGTGGCGGGAATGGGCATTATTTACAACTCTCCGACGCTTGAAGAAAAGGTAGTCAATAAATGGACGATGAACTCGACAAGAAACGGCTTCCGCGCGGGTCGATTCGACGCGGGTTGGCAAGCTATTTGGGTTCGTGATTCCGCGCCAGCCTGACCGTAGACGATTGTTAGACAACGACTTAACGGAATCCACATCACGAACAGCAATCCGCGTACAGGTTTTCCACTTTCAAGCGCCGAGCTTCGGCGACGGATGGCAATGCCGCATATCGCAGACCCTGAGCGGTCAACGTAACCAAATCACCCGCAGGTTATAAATACACTCCGGCCATGCACTTAGATCGCTAAGTCAAAGCCGTGAAGAAAATCCGTAAGCATTGACTTGAGCATCGCTGTCGCGCGTCACACCGACGAAGAAAGTGCTCTGATCGCCGCCCTTTTGCCCCGAATCACGACAGGTTAGAACGATGAGCCGAAGGTCACGTAGGCTTGCGCGCGTGCGGCGCCGAACTCCTCCCGGTTTGCGATCGGGAAAGCAACTCCGAAACGCAATCGAGCCTGGACGTCTAGCTGTAATGCAGTATCGAAATTCAATTCCGCGCCCACCGACGTCATCGCCGGATTCCCGATATCGATTGAACGACAAACCGTGTTGGTGCCGACCGAGTTCGGACAGTAGGCGCGCCCGGTCTCTCCAAAAAAAGTAAGTGAACCACGGTCGATGAACACGGGAATGAACCGGAAGCCGCGCGATGGTGTGAAAAGCGGTGCCCGATACTCCGCCGTTGCCGCGTACGCTCGAATTCCGCTCTCGGCGCTTGGCGGATAACCACGAACTCCGAAAGTGCGACGTTGCTGTCCGAATCCGTAACCCGGAAAGATCTCGAGTGTTGTTCCGGACAGCCCGCCCGCCGAGAAAAGGTTGGGACTTTGGTCGTCAGTGACGCCACCGGCGGCACGCAATGCGATCACGTGATGGGCCGGCCCCGGAAGATCGAGGGATTTGTAGAGCAGCGTCACCCCGACGATGCTCCGGGTCGAAGCGCCCGATGTGCCGGAGCGCCAACGCTGTCTCCCACTTACGCTCGCGCTGACTCCATCCTCGGGCGAGATGCTGAGCGCTGGACGCTGTGCGTTGGACCACCCGATAGATGCAATTACGCCCGGGAGGGTGCGCGCCGTCTGATAGAACTCATTCAGGTGCGGAAACAACGTGTCGGGAACAGTCGAGTAGCCGATCCGTTCGATCTCCGCGCCCAGCGACGCCAGAGAGTAACTGCGGTAGCGCGGTCTGACAAAAGTCGCCTCGAGTGCCGCGTAACGATCCTGCTCGAGCAGATCGCCGACGTTAACCGTAGCGCCGTTGATGTCGGCGAACAGCGAACCGTTGGAGTAACTCTGCGACGCAAACAAATCGACAAGCGGCAGTCCAAATCCAGCGTAGCGATAGGAGAGCCACGCCGAGTTTTCGCCAAACCGGTTGTTGTGTTCGATGTCGAGCGTGTATTCATGTCGGCCGACAACGTCGGTACCGCTGGTTTGCACTCCGAAGGTTGTGCCATCCTGTGTGCTGCTCGCGAAAACCGGCGACCAGTAGCGTGGCAGCACCGAAGGAAATGCCGAATACCTTGTCGCCCTCGAGGTATCGGCGACGCCCAGCGGCGGCAAGCCAGCAATCGTGTCGATGCAGTTCGTGCATCCAGCACGCGGGCTAACGCGGGTGCTATCGGCAAGGCCGAAGCGAGTCACGCTCCGCAAAGGAGCGACGCCCAGGTGGTAGCCGTCAGCCTTGAATAGCAGCGACGCCAGATCGCTCTGATCGGGAGCGACTTCGGGGGCGAATACGCCTGTCGCCGCGTCGCTGATGCGAGATATGGTCGGGTTGAAGGTCGTGACATCAGCTACGAAGATCTGCGGCGCGCCAGTGCGTTCCGAAGAGAAATAGACTCGCCGCCCGTCAGGCGACCAGCTCGGACTGGAATTGATCGCGCGCGTTGCTCCGAACGTGTTGATGATCTTCCCGTCCGCATCCAGAATCACGATCTCCGATCGTCCGCGACTTTGCCGCACTGCAACGATGCGCGATCCGTCGGGTGACCATCGCGGATCGGACCACTGCACGTCGAGACTGGTCGACGTGATCGGCGTGATGCGCTTTCCGTCGGGCGATAGTCGAACGAGCCTCGTCGTCGCGGGCTGGTCCTGCACAGCAATGATCTCCCCGTCGGCCCTCACATCCGGCGTCGTCAGTCTCGCGCCCGTCGTCAGTCGCGTTTGGGTTCCGTTCCGCTCAACGAACAAATCGTTGCGAACGTTGTACGGGCTGGTGAAATCCGGCTGCGAGAACAGAATCCCACCGTCGGGCATTCGAACGTTGGGACTCGACGCGTTGCGTCGCCCGAGTCGAGTCTCTCGGCCGCCGAGCTCCACTCGATAAGCGCCGGGCATCTCACGCGCTTTGTCGGCAGCATAGATCAGCGTCGTGTCGCCGAGCCAGCGTGGAAAGAGCGCGACGTACCCGGCATTGGTCAGCTGACGCCATCCAGGCATCACTTCATGCGGCTGACGAGTCTCGCGCATCAGTGAATCGCGCCAGTGCTCCCAGGCAGTCTGGAACGACATCCCGAATGCTTTGCGTGAAGTCACCGTCAGAATGAACGGGATCGGTGTCTTGGCTCCGATTTCCACGAAATCCCGAACGCTCTGCGGTCCGCGCGTGCGAGACAGATAGTCGAACAACAGTGATCCGTAGATGTAGATGACTTCGCCACCGGGAAATCGCGACGTACCGGGCGCCAATTCCTGAAGTGTCGGAATGCGATTGGAGAGCGCGGCCGCGCGCGCGGTCATCAGATGTTCGGCGCTTTCGAGCCTGCCGACGCCAGTGAGCCGCGACTCGTAGTAAACCGCGAGACCCTCGAGCACCCATCTCGGCTCGTACAGGTTCGGGAATAACAGCGGATTGCGCCCGAAGACGGACTGGCCGATTCGCCAGATGCCGCGGCTCCGATCGAGGTGGAAGATGTGCGTTAGCTCGTGAGTGACGACGAGGGCGTTCCAGTCCTCGTAGTCGCGGAGACCGGACGCATCCGTTGGTGGATGCGCGTATACGACGATTCGATTGGTCGGGTACGGTGTGGCGTAACCGTTCACATAGTCGACGTCGTCGGAGATCACGAGGTCGATCGTGCCACGCGGGGGCACCAGCTCCGTCGATAGTTGAGCGTACGCACGCTCGGCGTTCACCGCTGCGCGGCGAGCCTCCTGTTCGAGTGCAGGCGCGAAGTGAACGCGGAAATGTTTGGTTCGCAGTGTGTGCCAGTCGGCGTTCGGAGCCACCTGGGCGTCGCTTGCCCGTGCCGCGCCCAGTGAAAGCGCGGCAACGAGCACGAAGAATCTCACGGCTTTTGTGCGAGCGATGCGAAGTAGCTCTCTAGTCCGTGCAGGATTGCCGTGGCGTACGCGTCCTGGAAAGCGGGCGTTCGCATTGCCGCTTCCTGATCGGGCATGATCCCGTACGCACCTTCGGTGAGAATCGATGGCATCCATGTGCCGCGCGCTACCGCAATGTTCTGGAATTGCACTCCCTTGTCGTGCAGACCGAGCTCGGCCAGCAGCCCTGCCTGTGTCGGCGTTGCCAGTGGAACCGAGTGCGGCCAGAAATAAAGCGTCATCGACCCGTTAGTGACAAACGGGTTGACGCCATCCGGCTCGGCGTTGAGGTGGATCGAAACGAACGCGTGCGCGTTGGCCCGCCGACTGATGATCGGGCGCAGGCCGAGGTCCACCGGGTCGGGTGTAGTCCGCGTCATCACGACGTTGACGCCGCGCTGGACGAGCAGATCCCGCAGCCGGAACGCGACCTGGAGTGTGGCATCAGCCTCGTAGAGTCGAGTCGGTCCAGTCTCGCCGCCTGGTGGATGTCCGGCATCGACGGTGATGGTGAGACCACGGAGCGGATTGGCAGCGTCGGCAATGCGGGGTGGCCGGCGCACACGGAAGGTGAGCGCTCCGTTTTGCCACAGCGCCAGATAACCGTACGGAGCGCGATTGAGATTGATGGTGTAGCGAACAGTGCTTCCTTCCGGGGTAGCACTGCTGATGCTGTTGAAATACGCATCGGCAGGCTCGGCCATCAATGACACGACGGGTGGATTCGTCACGCCGTAGACGAGAAGCGAAATCGATCGGTCCGTTTCCTCGACGAGGTACGGAGGCGGCGGACCCGTCATTGGAATTACGACATCGATCCAGTCAGCAGTCGGCTCGAGGCGAACGGTGCCAACCTTTCGGACCGGCGCGAGCGAATCACCAACGAACATTCCCGGAGTTTTCACGGTGGAGTCGCGGGCGAGCTCACTGCGATTCACCCACGCGACATTGCCTGAATCGAGCTCGACGCGCACGAACTCCGAATTACCGAGTTTTCTGTAGCCAGTGACTTTGACGACGGTACCTGGAAACAAGAACCACTTGTAGACCTGACCGCTCTCGCGTGGCTCCGGCATACCGATCGTAACGCGATCGGTGTCGTTGACCGTCGACGTCGAGTTCCCAAGCGCTGAATAAAGACTTCCGATCGTGGGTACGAGCGAGTCGGGTCGGGGCGCCGGGTTCAGTGTGTCGCCGACTGCGTTCTGCGGATGCGTTGTATCGGGCGCCGGTGGAATCCGGACTGGAAGCGTGACATGCGTCGTTTCGGCCTTGTTGCCCGCAAAAATCTCGTAGCGCGGTGCGCTATCAGTCGGCACCGGCAGCCAACCCATGAAGGATCCGTTAGGCCAGACTGGAACCGCGCGACCGTTGATCACGAGCGCAGCGTCGCCGCTACCAACGCTTCCGAAAATGAAATTCGAGTCGCGAGTCGTGAGCATCTGATCCGCTTTGGGATAGACGACGTCGATTTTCACCGGACCCCGCACATCGGGCACAGCCGGCAGCCTGGTACCGCTCGGCGCGGGGATTGGTGCAGGAACAAGTGGCGGCACAACTACAGGGGCTGGCCCCGGCGGAGTGCGCGCGGGTGCACACGACACAGCCACGACAAGCGCGCAACAGGAAAAACGCGTCCAAGCCGAACTTTTCATGTCAGAAATCGGGTTCAAGAGCGGGAGAAAACGAGTCTTAAGCATACGCATGGGTAGTGCCCCGTTTGCATCTGGTTGCTATCTTTGTCGCACCCGGGAATCAAGCTCCCGTGACCCGATAAATCCCGCTCCTGGCGAGCCACAATTGATAGCAGAGATATACGGCACCACGAATGTCGGCCTGATCCGGGCGGACAATCAGGATGCCTTTTTGATTGCCAACCTCGAAACCGGCGACATCGCAACTACGAGCGCGCCGTCGGTTATTTCAGTCCATACAGCGCCATTCATCATGATTGTCGCCGATGGAGTAGGCGGTGCCGCCTCCGGCGCACTGGCGAGCTCCATCGCCACCGAAACGATCCTCGGCGAGCTCCACCGATGGTGGCGCAAAGTGCCCAAGCGAACTCCGGAATCGATCGAAGCTGCGCTGAAGCGCGGTATCGACGCTGCCAACCGCGAGATCTTTCAGACGGCGTCGACCTCGCCCGAGCACCACGGGATGGGAACGACGGCAACGCTCGCTCTCGTGATCGAGGGTGAAGCGTTCATCGCACAGGTTGGTGATAGCAGGGCTTACCTGGTTCGCAAAGGCGCCGCCAAGCAGCTCACCAAGGACCAGTCGTTCGTTCAACGTCTGATCGACGCGGGCCGCATGACCGCGAAAGAGGCGGCGCAGAGTGAGCACCGCAACATCATCCTCCAGGCGCTCGGCCCAGAGGAGAAGGTCGTCACCGATTTCTATCGCGTGAAGCTCGAGAACGATGACGCTATGGTCCTCTGCAGCGATGGACTCTCAAACCAGGTTTCGAACGAAGACATCGCACGCATTGCCAAGGGATCCGGCAAGCCGCAGGACGTCTGCAATGCGCTAATCGAAGAAGCGCTTCACACGGGCGCTCCCGACAACGTCACCGTCGTGGCGGCGCGTCTTCGTACGGTCGACGCGGACTATCACCGGGCAGTATCCGGCAACTAAGCGGCGCGCGCCGGCACCGTCTCACCAGTGTGTGGCGCCGCGCCGATGGGTACATCGCGGGACCACGGCGCGATAAACGGCAGCAGTAACAGCGGTGGGATCGCCATCGCCACGGTGAGCAGAAAGAATCCCGGCCAGCCTATCGACTCCGCAATCTTTCCCGCCGGAGCGACAAGGATGTCGCGACTGGCAGCCATCAGGCTGGAGAGGAGAGCGTACTGCGTCGCCGTAAATCGCTTGTCGCACATGCTCATCAAATACGCCGTCATGGCTCCTGTCACGAGGCCATATCCAAAATTCTCCGTGGTGACAGCAGCGACCATCAGAACGTGATTTTTTTCCGCCAATGAGAGGAAGTAATAGGTGAGATTGCTCAAGCCCTGAAACACGACGAAAATCCAGAGCGAGCGGTTGATGCCAATTTTGCCGATGGCGGCGCCGGCGACGATTACTCCAACGATCGTGGCAATGACACCCGCACCCAGGAAGACGGCGCCGACCTCTGTTTGTGTGTAGCCAGCCTGAAGCAGAAATGGCGTCGTCATGCTGCTGGCGAGACTGTCCGAGTACTTATATGCGACGATGAAGAGCAGCACGACGAGCGCGCGCAGCACGCCGGCGCGACGGAAAAAGTCCGTGAACGGTAGTACGACGGCCTGAACGAGAGATTTCGGTGGCGCATCGTTCAGCACCGGCTCCGCAGCCAGGAAAGTTGCTGCGATGCCGACGATCATCAACAATGACAGCACGACGTACACGGTTGGCCAGGGTATCCGGTCAGCCAGAAAAAACGCAAGCGCGCCGCTGGTGATCATCGCAATGCGGTAGCCGAGCACGAACACCGCGGCGCCCGCGCCCATCTCTCTGTTTTCGAGAACGTCGGTCCGATAGGCGTCGAGTGAGATGTCCTGCGAAGCGCTGAAGAACGCGATCGCAATCGCGTTCACCGCCAGCATCTTCAAACCCGTGCGCGGATCGTGCAGCGACATCGCCGCGATCACGAGCAACAGCGCGATCTGCGTGATCAGAACCCAGCCGCGGCGACGTCCCAGGAACGGCGGCGTGTAGCGATCCATCAAGGGCGCCCATACGAACTTGAGCGAGTAGGGCAATGTGACAAGGCTGAAGAAGCCGATGGTGGCGAGATCGACCTTAGCCGTCGTCATCCAGGCCTGCAGCGTTTTACTGGTCAGATACAACGGCAAGCCCGATGAGAAGCCAAGAAAGAGCAGCGTTGCCATCTTCGGCTGGCCGAAGATTCGTAGCGGCGAAGTCCGTGTCGTAGTTGGGTCGGTCACAGCGTTCCCTCCAACCGTGTCTGTGGTAGCTCCGTTGTACGCGTGGCGTTGTTGCCTGTGGTCTCGCGCAGGAGCACCCGCGCGGCCGCTTTCTGCATCACGCCTTCTCCGCCCCAGGCGCACAGAATCGGCGCATCGGTCTGGAGTCCACTCGCCAATCTCGGATGACTGAACTGAATGATCAGTCGATCCCGACTACCGGCACCGTCCAGCGCGCGGCGAACGCTGTCCTTCGCAGTCTGCGAGTAGCCCGGGCGGCCCTTCCATGCGCGAATGTCTCCGAAAAGCGCAATGACGGTCGCGCCGAGTTCGCCCGTTGGAGCTTCGTCACCAACGACGAGATCGACTCCTCCCGCTTGCAGCGTCGCGATCAGCGGATCTCTCGGCGGCGGTGGGTATGGTCCGCCAACATCGTCGTCTACGATTATCAATTTCCAGCGTCGCGGCAGGCGTGGCATACGGCCCTGCACCATGTGCACGACCTGCTCAGCGAGCTGCGCGGCCCAGCCGGTTTCATCGCGCGACGGCCGATTCGTTTCCTTCGACAGCGCGGCCCAGCGCGCCCAGCGCCGACGACGCTCGATCGATTGATGGATGCGCGTAGCATCGAGCCGCTTGTCGTCGATCGCCTTCTGAATCGCTTTCTCGGCTTCCGGCATGTTCGACGGATAGAGCAAGCAATCGCAGCCGGCCTCGAGGGCACGCACTACTGCCTCACCTTCGCCGCCGCCGAGGACGCCTTCCATGATCAAGGCGTCGGTGACGACGAGTCCGGTGAACTCGAGCTCCTCGCGCAGCAAGCCGGTGAGAATTGGTTTCGAGAGCGTAGCCGGCGCACCGCTCGGATCGAACGCAGGGAACGACACGTGCGCAGACATCACTGAAGCAACGCCGCGTTCGATTGCGCGCCTGAATGGAACCAGGTCTGTATTGCGAAGCGTCCCGGCGGACGCATCCACTCGCGGCAGCTCCTTGTGTGAATCGACGGTCGTGCGTCCGTGTCCGGGAAAGTGTTTCGCTGACGCAAGCACACCTTCGGCCTGACAGGCGTCGATCCAGGCCGCGGCGAACTCGCCGACGCGATCGGGATCGCTGCCGAACGAGCGGGTACCGATGATCGGATTGTCCGGCTCGATGTCGAGATCACAATCGGGTGCATAGATCCAGTTCACGCCAAGCTCACGCGCTTCTCGTGCAGTGAGGGCTGCTGCGCGTCGGACGGCCTGGACATCCTCGAGCGACGCGATCGCCGCGAGTGGTGGTAATGCCGTCTCGCCGGCGAATTGCTGCCCCGCGCCGCGCTCCAGATCCGCGCCAATCAGCAGCGGCACGCGCGAGCGGGTGTTTAGATCTTCCGTCAGCGTCGCGACGTGCTCGGAGGGACCGCCGAAGAGAATGAACCCGCCAACGCCGAGTGTAAGCGCTTCGGTGATTGCATCCCGCTGCTCTTCATAGCCATGGGTGCTGTCCCAGCGAATCGCCGGGTAAAAAAGCTCGGCGATCTCGCTCACGCGGGCGTCCTCTTGCCGAGAATGCGGGGTCCGCGTGCACCCGTGGCCGAAGGAACGTTGCCGGGCCGTTTCATGACGTGGAGGTAACCCAGCAATGCAAAGGCCACCGCCTCTTTTGCCTCGCCGTCGAAATACACTTCGTCGAAATGGCGCACGACCATCGGAGCTGCAGCGTTCCTGATTGCCTCGAAAAGCGCGGGATTCTTTCCACCGCCGCCGGAGACGAGAACCTCACGCATCGGTTCGGGAATGAACCGCCGATAGGCGTCGGCGACGCTCACGGCCGTGAGCTGTACCGCTGTCGCAACGATGTCTTCGTCGGTCGCGCCGATGGCGCGGCTGGACGAGATGAGCTTCTGGACGTAGTCCGAATTGAACAATTCACGCCCGGTCGATTTCGGCGGGTCCATGCTGAAGTACGGATGCTTCATGAGCTCGTCGACGACGGGCATCACTGCTTTTCCGCGCCGCGCCAGCTTGCCGTCAGCATCGAAGGCGAGCTGGGGCCACAGCGCTTTTACGACGCCGTCAATCACCGCAACACCAGGCCCGGTGTCGAAGGCCCGCACCCCGGAGACATCGCCGCCTGGCGGAACGATGGTGATGTTTCCGATCCCGCCGAGGTTTTGCAGTCCACGCCAATCGGTGGGCGATGAGAAGAGCATCGCGTCGGCCATTGGCACCAGCGGAGCGCCCTGCCCTCTTGCGGCCACGTCGCGAACGCGGAAGTCGCTGATGACGTCGATACCAGTGCGCTCGGCGAGAACGGCCGGTTCACCAGTCTGCCAGGTAGAATGTCCAGGCTCGTGCCAGATCGTCTGGCCATGCGACGCGATCGCCAAAATGTCTTCGCGCGCGATTCCCGCCTCGGCCATCACCTCGATCGCAGCATCAGCCAGCCACTCACCGAGATCGAAATTCAATCTGCAGTACTCAGCGGGCGTGCCTCCTCCCAGCGCATTCCCGAGACGCGTGCGCTGGGACGGGGTGTATGAGTGAGAGGTGTAACTCAGCAAATCGACGTCGATTCGTTTCGCATCGACGTCACGAAACCGAGCGACTGCGGCGCTGATCCCATCGAGCGAAGTTCCCGACATCAAGCCGACCACGACGCCCGAAGCCATTTCAGCGATCTCTGATTGGTGGCGGCGGCTCGTTCGTCACGCGTCGAATGATGCCGCCGTTTTCGGCAAGCAGCTTTTCCGCTTCCTCACGCGACGCATTTTTCTTTTGCATCACGATCGCGAGCTTGACGCTTTTGCCGGCCCGCTCGAGGAGCTTCGTAGCCTCCTCGCGCGACACGCCGCAAACCTCCATCACGATGCGCTGACTGCGATCGATCAGTTTGTTGTTCGTCGCGCGCAGGTCGACCATCAGGTTGCCGTAGGTTTTGCCGAGTCTGATCATGGCGCCAGTGGTGATGGTGTTGAGCACCAGTTTGGTAGCAGTGCCGGCTTTCATGCGGGTCGACCCGGTGACGACTTCGGGTCCGACGATTGGCAGTATCGCAACGTCGACCGCGTTGACCAAATCGGGCGGCGGCGGCGAGCACGCGACGATACCCGTCCGAGCGCCGAGTTCGACAGCTCGCTCGAGCGCGGCGCGCACGTAGGGAGTCGTTCCCGACGCGGCGATTCCGATCACGAAATCCTTTTCGCCGATGCCGTGATTGTCCATCTCCTTGGCGCCGTTCTCCACGACATCTTCCGCCCCCTCTTGCGCGCGTGTCAGGGCCGGCAAGCCACCGGCAATGATCCCCTGGACCATTTCAGGATTTGCGCCAAAGGTCGGCGGGATCTCGCTGGCGTCGAGCACTCCGAGGCGTCCCGACGTTCCCGCGCCGACGTAAAAAACCCGGCCGCCGCCCCTGAAGGTGGCCTCGGCAAGCTCGATGGCGCGAGCAATCTGATCCCGTTGCGTTGCAACGACTTCGGGAACTCTACGATCTTCAGCGGTTATCAAGTCTACGATCTCGAGGGGAGTTGCGAGATCGATCGAGGCGGTACGCGGGTTGCGACGCTCAGTTTCGCGCGGGTCTAGCACGACGAAAGGTACGGGGCGCATTACGCGCGAGGCAAGACAATCAAAGGCAGGATTAATGAGACGAATTTCGTTTGCTTTATTGATGCTGGTGTCGATCGCGGACGCGGCGAGCGCGCAAAGGCGGCAGCGTGGGTTTACCAGCGACCCGGACACCTGGGCCACTTTCTCCGTCGCGGGATTCCGCGCTAATGGCGTCAACGACGGCGCGACAGGAAGCACCTGGGATTTCGGCAACTCGACCAACTTCCAATATCGGGCGTCGCTCGAGAAAGGATGGAATAGCGGCGCTTCGTTCGGCATCGCCGGCAGCTATGCGAAGGTGCCGTTCGTCTACTCGAGCGACCTCGCGATTCCGCTTCAGACTGGTGTGACGGGCACACGCTGCACGTCGTGCAACGCGCATCTCAACATGATGACGCTGGTGGGGACGTTCCACGCCGGGTCCGGAATCGGGTTCCACCAGGTGCTCGAGCTGAACGGCGGCGCGGTGTTTTACCAGAATCTGAAGCGTGATTCTGATGGGGCCACGCTTGCCGGAAGCGGCAACATCGATCCACTTCTTTCGTTCAGCTACGGATTTGGCTGGGGCTTCAGCGATCGCACGAGTCTCGATTTTACGTCCGACTATGCGATTGCCATCCACGAGCGAGAGAATCAGGCGAACAGCGTCAGCAACACCAATACGATGCCGGCGTTGCGGGTAATGCTGCGCATGGGATTTGGCCAGAGGATTGTGGGCCGTTAGCTGCAGCGGCTGGCCGACGTGAATAATTTCACGTCATGAGATCCCGCCCACCCTTCTCGAAAAATGTCTGGGCGATGGGTGCGGTTGTCGGCCTGTCGCTCGTTGTCGCGGCGGCGATTCCATTCCGCGGCATCTTCGTCGGCGATCCCGACATTCCACCGCGGATCCCCGCTGTCTTTCCCGCGACCTGGCGTTATCCCGCTGGCGCGCGCGCGACGTTCGCGCAACACGCGATGGTTGCCAGTGACAGCCGCATCGCTTCAGAAGTCGGTGTGCAAATCATGAAGGAAGGCGGCAACGCGGTGGATGCCGCAGTTGCGACGGGTTTTGCACTCGCGGTCGCTTATCCGGAAGCGGGCAACATCGGTGGCGGTGGCTACATGGTGATCAGAATGGCCGACGGCCGCGTCGCTGCGCTCGATTACCGGGAAACGGCGCCACTGGCTGCCACGCGCACCATGTATGTCGGTGCCGATGGAAAGGTGAATGGCGAAAGCGTGATCGGACCCAAGGCCTCCGGTGTCCCGGGATCGGTCGCGGGAATGCTGGAGGCACATCGGAAGTACGGCGCATTGCCGCTGGCGAGAGTGATGGCGCCCGCCATCCGACTGGCCGCAGATGGATTCGTGGTCGATTCCAATTTCGTGCGTTCGCTCCAGGGCGAACGGTATCGAATCGAGGGCTTCGCTGGGAAGGCGATTTTCTTTCCGAACGGAGCGCCGCTTCAGATCGGCTCTCGATTCACGCAGCCTGTGTTGGCGCGCACCCTTCGGCTGATCGCCGATTCAGGAGCGGCCGCCTTCTACCGCGGCAGTATTGCCGATTCGATTGCCGCGCACATGAAGCGCTCGGGTGGCTTGATCACCAAAGCAGAGCTGGCGCGTTATCGCGCGATCTGGCGCAGTCCGAGCCGCAGCAGTTATCGGGGCTACGGCCTGATTGCGATGCCGCCGTCTTCATCGGGCGGCACTACCGTGACCGAGATGCTGCAGATTCTCGAGGCGTATGGTCCCGCTGAAAAGTTTGGATCAGCCGAACGGGTGCACGCGGTTGCCTCGGCGTCTCAGCGAGCTTTCGTAGACCGCAACTCAAAGCTGGGCGATCCCGCGTTCGTCAATGTTCCGATCTCCACGCTGACCAGTAAGACCTACGCGCGAGAAGTCGCGCGAACCATCTCGCGAACCCACGCCGACCCGACGACCGGAATCGCTGCGCTGAGCGAAGGAACGGAGACAACCCACTACTCGGTGGTGGATACGCACGGTAATGCAGTCGCGACGACCACGACACTGAACGATCTCTACGGATCCGGCGTGTATATCCCGGGCGCGGGATTCTTTCTCAACGACGAGATGGATGATTTCACCAGCAAGCCCGGCGTGCCCAACATGTACGGGCTGATTCAGGGCGAGGCGAACGCCATCGCGCCGGGCAAGCGGATGCTGAGCGCGATGTCGCCGACGATCGTGCTCGACCCCAGGGGCAACGTTCTGCTCATCGTCGGCGCGCGCGGCGGACCACGGATCATCTCGGCGACGGCGGAAGTGATTCTCAACGTCATCGACCACCGCATGTCGATCGCTGACGCGATGAGCGCGCCTCGCGTCCATCACCAGTCGCTTCCAGACTCGATTCGCCTCGAGACCGGCGGATTCGATTCCGCGACGATCGCGCGTCTACAACAAATGGGACACGCCACCTTCGAGCTGTTTGGTATCGCCTCCGCCGAAGCAATCATGCGCGTCAAAGGCGGTTATGAGGGAATGCCCGACCCCCGGAGTCGCGGGGCGGCCGTCGGCTTTTGACAAAAAAAATCCGGCGTGGTCTCCCACGCCGGATTTTTCTACCGCTGCTCTCTCAGATGTTAACCTGAGTCGACGAGTTGAGCGTTGCGGTAATACGACCGCCTGAATTGACGCAGCCTTCGTAATTGGCTGTCGCCGCTGCGGCCGCTGCACCGGCAGCACCACCTGCTGCTGCCCCGATAACGGTTGCCTTGGTGCTCTTGCCGAGGATCTGTCCAGCGATCGCGCCGATTGCCGCGCCGCCGACGACCTTCTGCACATCCTTGCTCTTGGGTTGGTTCTTGACCTTGGATACCTGAGCGTAGTTGGTGGTGGCGCTCACCGGATAGGTGTGCCCGCCGAAGCTCACCGACACGACACGGAAGCCCATCACGACGTTGTCGTTTGCGTTTTCACTGCGCTTTAGTTCCGTAACTTCGACTGTGGCGGTGGCGCCGGCTGGGATAACAGCACCGTTCGAGCCCTGCACCGCGTTCGTCACAGATGCGTTGAATCTTTCGCCCACCTTGTTCTTGTTCGTGCAAATCGTCGAGCCCGACGCCAGGTTGAGCTCGGAGCCGGCTGGAATCGTACCCACTCTGCCAGCGCCGGTTGCCGCGCCACTCGAGGTCTTGGTGACGGTGTTGCCACTCGAAGTAACCGAGGTGGTTGGCTGGCGCGTAGTCGTCGTCGGTGTCCGCGTAGTTGTCCGCGAAGTTGTCGTCTTCGTGGTGGTGGTGCGCGGTGTAGTCGCGGTCGTCGTTGGCGCCGTCGTGCTGGCCGGCACGTCGGTCAACGCCGGCTGCGCCGCGGTGTCACGATTCGCAAGCTGAATGTCTTTGTTGAGCGCCGAATCGGCTGCTGCATTGTTTTCAGTCTTGGCTGTACAAGCAGCGGCGAAAAGCGCGAACGACAAAGCCAGCGACGCGTTAAACCGGGGAATATATTGCACCATGAAGACTCCTCCTCCGTGAGGTGAGTGCCTGGGTTGTAACCAAGCTCAAGAATAAAAGTAGCGGCAATCCATATGCCAAATATGAAGAACCTGCGGAGAGCCGCGCCATACTATCGGCCCTACCGTTTACAGTTCGCCGCTGGTTTGCTGATCGTCCTCGCATCCGCCGCGTTGTCCAGCGTCATTCCGTGGCTTCTCCGTCGCGCAATCGATGCGATCGGAGCTGGCGCGCCAATGAGCAACATCTGGAAATTGAGCGGCCTTATCGTGCTGGCCGCGCTGATCGGCGGCGCATTCCGATACGGAATGCGCGAGCTGATAAACGGCATCAGCCGCTGGATGGAGTACGACCTCCGCAACGATCTCTTCACACATCTGGAGACGCTCGACGCCGCGTACTTTGCACAAACCCGTACGGGCGACATCATGGCGCGGCTCACCAACGACCTGAGCGCGGTGCGGATGGCGATTGGACCGGCCGTGATGTACCTGACGAACACCATCTTCGGCGGGCTGTTCGCGCTGTACTTCATGCTGCGCATCGACGTGCGTCTGACGCTGCTCGCGCTGCTGCCGCTGATTTTTCTGCCGGTGCTCACGATCCGGATGGGCGGCGCGATTCACGACCGGTTCGAGAAGGTTCAGGAACATTTCTCCGCGCTCACTACTCACGCGCAGGAAAACCTGACTGGCGCCCGAATTGTGAGAGCGTACCGTCAGGAAAACGCCGAGATCGAGCGCTTCGGCGCACTGAACGAGAAATATCTGACGCTCAACATGCAGCTGGTTCGGCTGTGGGGCACCCTCAATCCCCTGTTCGCGTTCTTTGGCGGACTCGGCGCTGTGATCGTGCTGGGCGCCGGCGGCCTGGCGACCATCCGCGGTGCCATTTCGGTCGGATCGTTCGTGGCGTTCGGGATGTACCTGACGATGTTGACGTGGCCGATGATCGCTCTCGGCTGGGTGGTCAATCTGTTCCAGCGCGGTGACGCGTCGATGGGCAGACTCGCAGAGATTTTCGACGCGCACGCGACGATTCTGGTTGCGGAGCCGAAGCTGCATTTGCCGCCCACCCGCGAGGGTCGAACGATCGAATTTCGGGGTGTCGGGTTTCACTATCCCTCCGACACGCCAGGCGAGCCGCGTTGGGTGCTCCGCAATGTCAGCTTCACCGTCCCCGCCGGTGCGACACTCGGCGTCGTCGGTGCGACGGGAAGCGGGAAAAGCGCGCTGATCGACCTGCTGCCGCGAATGTACGATCCGCAGGAGGGTGAGATCCTGATCGACGGAGTTCCGACCCGAAACATTGACCCATCTGAATTGCGCCGGGAGATCGGCTTCGTGCCGCAAGAAAGCTTGCTGTTCAGCGAAACCATCGGATCAAACCTGTCATATGGCACGGCGGGCCTGAGCAAAACCGGGGAGTGGGCGGCCAACGTCGCGCAGCTCGATCAAACGATCTCCGCATTCCCCGGCGGCTATGAGACGATCCTTGGCGAACGCGGAATCAACCTGTCAGGTGGACAGAAACAGCGCGCGTCGCTGGCGCGAGCGCTTGCGCGCAAGCCGAGCATCGTATTGCTGGACGATGCCCTGTCGGCGGTCGACACGCACACCGAGGCGGAGATCCTGCGCGCACTGCGCGAAGCACTGTCGAGTCGGACCGCGCTCATCGCATCGCACCGTATCAGCGCCATTCGCGACGCGTCGTGGATCATCGTGCTGGAAAAGGGATCGGTCGTCGAGCAGGGACGGCACGCCGAGCTGATGGCGCTTCGCGGACGCTATTGGTCGCTGCTGCGGAGACAGCAATTGCTCGACGCGGTTGAATCCGAAGCGTTGGCAACGGATGTAGCGGCTGGTACAATATGAGCATGTCTCACCGCGTGAATGACGCCGCCCTGACAAAGCGGCTGACTGCGCTTGAGGGTAAGGCTCGCGAAGCCCAGAAGACCATCGACGACCTCAAGTCGCGCGATGCGCTCAAGACGCAGTTCCTGTCGAACATCTCGCACGATCTGCGCACCCCGCTAGCGGCGATCATCACGCACGCGGAGATCCTGCGCGACGGAATGCTCGGCGAGCTCAATCAGAAACAGCGTGACAGCGTAACCGGTATTGTCAACGGGGGACAGCAGCTGCTCGACATGATCGACGAGATACTCACCTACGTTCGGAGCGCCAGCGATCAGGCGACGCTCGTACGCACGGAGTTCTCGATGTCGGAGCTGGTCGATCAGGTGAAGCTGCTCAATCAGTCGCTGGCCGCAAAGAAGCACCTCACCATCGAGCGGCTCAACGGCGACGATTTGCCTCTCGTGTCCGCGGATCGCGACAAGATCAAGCACGTACTCGCGAACCTGATTGGCAACGCGATCAAGTTCACCAATAACGGCGGTCGGGTGTGGATCTCCTTCTCACGTCGGGGACGCAACGAAGAGGAATTGCTGGTCGAAATCGGTGATACCGGACGCGGAATCGCGCGCGAGCATTACGATCTTGTTTTCCGCGAGTTCGCCCAGGTGGATGCTTCGCCCTCGCGCCCGCATCACGGCACCGGGCTCGGACTCGCAATCGCGCGCCGATTCGTGGAGCTGCACGACGGCAGAATCTGGGTCGAGAGCGAGCTCGGGAGAGGGAGTCGGTTTTTCTTCACGCTTCCGCTAGCCGCTCCGCGCCCATAGTGCCCGCCCGAATCCTCATTGTGGAAGACAGTCCGCTGGTGACGGACGCGTTCAGCATTCTCTTCCGCGAGTCCGGATACGACGTCGACGTTGCCGGCACCATCGCCGAGGCGCTGGAAGTCGCCAAGACACGCCGCGCCGATCTGATCCTGCTCGACGTTTCACTTCCCGACGGCGACGGGCTCGAATTGCTGGAGCAGCTGCGCGATCAGAAATCTCTGCCGAAAGCGACGCTGGCGATGACCGGCCACGGCGACTCGCGCACGCGTCAGAAATGTCTCGATGCAGGCTGCGCGGAAGTTTTCCTCAAGCCTGTCCCGATAAGCGAGCTCTTACGGCGGATCGAACACCACCTGGCATAACGGAGCGTCGCGCCCGTCCGCGGGCCGGCCCGTTCCTGCGCTGGTACTATCGAACCAAGTACCGGCCATTCGCGCGCGAAAAACGTCCGCGTCCACCGCAGCGCGGTCTCATCATGCTCCAGATCGACGCCTTGGCGTATTCGGATTTGAGACGCGCGCTCGAGCTAGGTCTTTGCCCGACGATCTCGCGTCTCCTCCGCGAAGGCTTTGCAATGCGTCGCTGGTTCTGCGGCCTGCCATCGGCCACGCCGTACTGTCAGGCGGGAATGTTTCACGGCCAGAACGACGGTATTCCCGCGTTCAGGTTCTATGACAAGTCAGCTCGGCGGGTCATCACATGCAACGCTCCTCACGGCGTCCAGTACATCCGCGATCGCATTCACGTCCCGGGAGCGCTCGCCGGCGGATCCAGCTACGTGAATCTGCTCGACGGCGACGCACAGACAGTTGCGTTCACGGTAGCAACGCGCGAGAAGATGTCGGTGTACCGCCGGCTGGGCGGGACGCGCATGGCTCTATTGATTCTGCTCCATCCGATCCGCATGGCGCGGATGCTTCTGCAAGGCGCATTCGAGTGGTTGCTCGAAGAGTGGGAGCGCGCGCGCGGTGAGCTCGCGGGTCGGGTGACACATGCGGAGGGCATTTTCCCGTTCATTCGCATCCTCACCAACGTCGTCGTGCGCGAGCTGCAGACGATGGCAATCCTGCTCGACGTCTATCTTGGCGTTCCGATCATCTACAGCACGTTCATGCAGTACGACGAGCTGGCGCACCACTTTGGTCCGTCGAGCAAACAGGCGCTGGTTGATTTGCGTCGCACTGACGCGCGGATCGCTGAGATCTGGCGAATGGCGCAGCTGGCGGGCGGGCGCGGGTACGATCTGGTGATCCTCTCCGATCACGGAATGACGCCGGCGCTCAGTTATCGAGTGCAATTCGGAGAATCACTGGGTGCGACCGTGCAGCGGCTGCTGAACGAATCACCGGCTCACGAAGCTCCAGCGCCAAAGGCGCACGCCAGCTTCGCGGAGGACACCGAGTACTCTGACATGGGGCCGGAAGTCGTCGAAGCGGTCGCGCAGCTGACGCCGACAAAGTTCGGATTCCGCCGTGGTATTCTTCGGTTCCGCGATTGGCTGAGAAGTCGCTACGGGCTGCGGGAGATAATCTTCCCCGAGAAATATCGGGTCGACCGCACCAATGATGTTGTGGTGACTTATAGCTCGTGTCTGGCGCTGGTCTACTTCGCGAAGACCGAACAGCGGCTCACGCACGAGCAGATCATGCGCGACTCGCGCTGGGCCAGACTGCACGAGCAGCTGGTCAAGCATCCGGGCATCGGGCTTGTCGCAACCCTCGGCGCGGACGGTGTTCATCTCGCCAGTCGTAGCGGACGTGCAACGCTTCACGAGGGGAGTGTGCGGGTGATCGCGGGCGAGAATCCACTCGAGTTGTTCGGAACCGAGCCTTACGTGCTCAGGGCCGTCGAGTCGCTCGTTCGTCAGGCGAATGCAGGCGACTGCGTATTGTTCGGCGCATATGACGGCTACGACATCGTCTCGTTCGACGATCAGGTTGGTGCACACGGTTCCGCAGGCGGCGATCAGGTGTATCCGTTTCTGATCTCGCCGGAACGGCTGGGATTGTCTACGGAGACTCTCGAGGATGCGCGAGACATCCACCGGACAGTACTGGCGCGCTACGCTGCCGCCAACGCACCCGACGCTCCACCTGCTGCCGCGCGGCTGACACCGATCGCGACACAGCAGGTCGTGACGACTTAGATAGTCGGACTCTCGACGATCGTCTTGAATTCCGAGGCGGTGATGCGCTCCGGCTCGAACGGCTCGCCCGCCCGCTTCATCACTCCCTTCACCACCTGATCGACCGTCACCAGCGGCGCGTCGGCCTCGGCCTGCACGTCGACTTCCCATTTGCCGCGATCAGGGCCTTTGAGCGTGTGCCGATAGCGGGCGGTGAAGACGGTGTGTCGATGCACGATGATCTCACGGTCTTCTTCTTCGATAGGTAGAAACTCCTCGCCCGCGCTCTCGCTGAGCGCTTCGGGAGGCTCGTCCACCAGATGCTCGTCGACGGGTTCTGGCGGCAGCGGCAATGCCGCGACGATTGCGACACAGGTTTCCACGCCGCCCTGGCGCATCGCCGGAAATAGTCTCACTTCATCGACGGAATGCAGGCCGATGCGCTCGGCGATATCACGCAGGAACCTCTCGGTCGTTTCGATCAAGCGCTCGCCCTCGCAGGCTGGGAAGTCGAGCGTCCGCTCTTGCGGTCAATCAGCTCACGCTCGACGTAGAGCCGGAGAATGTGCATGAAATCCTGGGCATTTGTCACGACACCAAAGGCCTGATGGGTGCCGCGGTCCTTGAGCTTGCTGACGACAAACTCCGAAGAATCGACGCAGATCGTCGGCAGCTCGCGCATCGAGCCGTCTTTTTCGGTGACGAACGCGGGTAGCATGTTTCCCGTCGCGATCGCGTGAAGCGCAGTGGCGATTAGCACCGCCATCGTCGCCCTTGTCGTATGTCTCTTCATCGCGTCCTGAGCGGCCATCATGTCGGTGACGACATCGGGCAAAGGCCCGTCGTCGCGAATCGAGCCGGTGAGCACATAAGGCACGCCCTTCACAACGCACGCGTGCATGATGCCGTCCGTGATGATTCCCTGCTCGACTGCTTTGGCGATCGAGCCGGCAGCACGGACCTTGTTGATCGCGCGCATGTGCAGGCCGTGACCGCCGCTGGTAGCCTCGCCGGTTTTGGTCATGCCCAGTGTCGTGCCAAAGATCGATGCTTCGATGTCGTGCACCGCGACGGCGTTGCCGGCGAGCAGCGCCGAGACGAATCCGTTCTCGATGAACCACACCATGTCGGCGCGAGCACGTGAGTGCACCAGCGCGGGCCCGGTCACCCAGATTGGATAACCAGCGCGATCGCGTTCCTCGATCAGCAGCCGCGCCATCTCCGCGTAGTCGATTGGTTTCTCGCGCGACACCTCGCTTGTCATGAACTTGAATTCGCCTTCGTCGTCGCCGAGGAACGAGGCGGTGTGCACATAGATGCCTTCGCTGCCGTCCTCAGCGCTGCCGACGGCAACCATGTCGCCTTTCTTTAGCCGACGACCCTCACGCACCCAGAGTGCACCGTCACGATCGAGCACGAGTGCGGAGTCCATCCGAGGCTCGCGCGGCATTCGCCACGAACCGCTGATGCGGACGTAGGTCGGGAGGTTGGTGGTCGAGAAGAAATTCTCGGGCAAGACTCCGTCGGCCGGCGCGCCAACGAACTTCGCGTCGGGAGCATTGGCGAGCTCAGGACTGGTAAAATCGGGATGTCTTAGGTTCGTCACGATCCTAAAGATAAAACTGGAGTACGGACTACGGGCTGATTCGGATTACCAGAGAGGACTAACGGCACTCCTGATCGACAACTTACTGCGGATTGGTTGACTCATGCGGATTGTGAGCTGCGGACCAGCCCGCAGTGAGAGGCCGCATGGTTTACCAGTCCGCACTAAGTCGCGTGATCAGCAGTGCACTTAGTCCTCTCTGGTAGTACTGAGGCAGGACCTATAGCAGTGCCACCGGGTCACGATCGAGGGTGACCCTCAGTTGAGCGGTGGTGGGCACCTCGAAGCGCTCCATGAAGTAGCGACTGACCCTGGTGAGCTCGCCGGGATGCGCGGACTTCAACAACACGTGCCAGCGCCAGCGGTTCTTGATACGCTCGATCGGGCACGGCGCTGGTCCGACAACCGTGACTTCTTCCCCCGCCCGCGTTGCGATCAGCTCGCGCAGCCATTCCCCAGCGTGAATTGCCAGTTTCGCGGTCGAATCCTCGACGGTGCCACTAAAGACGATGTTCGCCAACCGAACATTGGGCGGATACAGCGGATCCTTCCTGCCCTCCAGCTCCTCGCGCACGAACGACGTGTAATCGTGCGAGAGGGCGTAGCGCACTGCGTGATGGGTCGGCAAGCGCGTCTGAATCAGCACCCGTCCGCCCTTCTCGCCCCGGCCAGCGCGACCTGCCACCTGACTCAACAGCTGGAAGGATCGCTCCGATGCGCGGAAATCCGGGAGATTGATTCCGACGTCGGCGTCGACAACTCCGACGAGAGTGACGTTTGGGAAATCGAGTCCCTTGGCGATCATCTGGGTGCCTAGCAGAATGTCGATCTCACCGGCGCCGACGCTATCGAGAATGCGCGTGTGCGCCCATTTCCCGCTGGTGGTGTCGACATCCATGCGTGCGATGCGGGCTGAGGGAAAGCGCTCCGACAACAGCCGCTCTACCTGCTGCGTTCCGAGTCCGCGCTGCTTGAGGTTTCGTCCACCGCATCGCGCGCAATCAGGGCGCGGCTCTTCCTTGTGGAGGCAGTAGTGACAGACAAGGCGCTCCGGGTTGCGGTGGATCGTTAGCGTGATGCTGCAGTGCGGGCACGTCGCCACCGAACCACAGTCCATGCACTGGACGAAGGATGAGTAGCCTCGTCGATTGAGCAGAAGAATTGTCTGCTCGCCGCGCTGCATCGTCTCCACGATGGCGTTGTGCAGCGGCTCGCGGATGACTGCGCCGTAGTCGACGCCGCCCTGTGCCATGGCGGAGTAGTCGACAGCGGTTCGCCGCAGATCGATCACGCCGACGTCGGGGAGTCTGCCGCCTCCGACGCGATCAGGCAGCGTCAAAAGAGTGTACTTGCCCGCTTCCGCATTCGCCCAGCTTTCCAGCGACGGCGTGGCGCTCCCGAGTACGGTGATGGCGCCATCGTTTCGGGCACGAACGATTGCTACTTCCCGCGCGTGATAGCGCGGCGTTTCTCCCTGCTTATAGCTGGACTCATGCTCTTCGTCGACGATGATCGCTCCAAGGTTCTCGAGCGGCGCGAAGACCGCGGAGCGGGCGCCCACCACGATTCTCTTGTCACCACGCTTGAGAGCGAGCCAGGCGTCGTATCTCTCGCCTTCGCTCAGCGCGGAATGAAGCACGGCGATCTTGTCGCCGAACGCTGCGCGGAAGCGATCGACGGTTTGCGGCGTCAGCGCGATTTCCGGGACGAGCACGATCGCAGTCTTGCCGCGCTCCTCAACGATCTTGCGCAGCAGCTCGATGTAAACCAGGGTCTTGCCGCTGCCGGTGATTCCGTGCAGCAGGAATACCGAGCCCGGCTCCGCAGCTGCCATGGCGTCGACAGCCTGCTGCTGCGCGGGAGTGGGCTCGAGCCGCGTAGTTGACACTCCGCCGCGCGAAGCGAACGGGTCGCGCTCGACCTCTTCCTCTTCGATCGCAACGAGACCGCTTTTCTCCAGTGACTTCAACACTGACGGCGAGAAATCGAGCTGAGACGTGAGCTGCTCGACGGTGGTGCGGCCGCCCAGCGATTCAATGACCTCGAACACCACGCGCTGCTGTTTTTTCCGAGCGAAGGTCTTGTCGCGCTCGAGCAACGACGGAATCTCAGCGCCAAGCCTTACGATCCGCCTGGTCTTGCGCGACGGGTGTGGCGCCTTGGCCCCAGTCAGAGCCGCCGGTAATACCGCGCGAAGTACGACCCCGAGCGGCACCACGTAGTAGTCGGCCATCCACTTGCACAGCTCGAGCAGCGAAGCGCCAATAGCCGGCTCGACATCGGGAGACTCGACGACTGCTTTCGGCTTGCGCTTGAGCGGGCTGGCATCGCTCGTCGCGACACAAATCCCGACTTCTCTGTCATTGCGGAGCGGGACGATCACCCGCGACCCGATTGTTACCGGGTTGCTGAGTCCGTCTTCGACGGCGTAGGTAAATGTCTGGAACAGGGGCAGGGGCAGCGCCACCTGCACGTATTGGGGGGTGGCTGCTCGCTCACGCACTCTGGAATGTTGCGGCGAGATCGACGCTTGCTGATGGTGTGGCGCCCAGTCCGGGTCCATCACTCAATCTTACTCGGCCGCCCGCGATCGTGACGCCACGAAAAGGATCGGTCGACAGCAAAGCGGCGCCGTCGAAATCCGCAAAGTCAAGCAGCGGAGAGATTTGCGCGATCGCGGAAATCCCCAGCGAGCTCTCGATCATGCAGCCGGCCATTACCTGCATGTCCAACGCGCGCGCAGTGTGCACCATCCGCAGCGCTTCGCGCAAGCTGCCGCATTTCGCCAGTTTAATGTTGATACCATCGACCGCTCCGTGAAGCTTCGCAACGTCGGTAGCCACAAGGCAGGATTCGTCGGCAAAAACGGGCAGCTTTGATCCTTCGCGCACAAAGCGCAGGCCTTCGATGTCGTTGGCGGCCACCGGCTGCTCGATCATCTCCACTCCCTGATCGGCAAGGAACTCACTCATCTGCACCGCGTGCTTCGGTGTCCAGGCTGCGTTGGCATCAACGCGAAGTTGCTTGGTCGGCGCGGCGCCACGGACGATGCGGACGATCTCCATGTCGCGATCGGTTCCGAGCTTGATCTTGAGGATCGGATAATCACCCGCTTCGGCCACCCGCCGCTCGAGCTCTTCGTTTTCCGCAATCGCAATGGTGAAGCTCGATTGCGGCGTCGAATCAGCCGAGAGACCCCACAATCTATAAACCGGAAGTCCGAGCTTTTTGCCAACGAGATCGTGCAGCGCCGAGCTGACGGCGCTCTTCGCCGACGCATTTCCGCGCAGCGTGCGATTGAGGTGCGCCTCGACGGCCTCGATGGAGAACGGATCGGCGCGCTCGAGAATCGGCTTGAACTGACCGAGCGCGGCGATGACCGTCGACACCGATTCACCGTAATACTTGTTGGGTGCCGCTTCTCCGAATCCTTCGACGCCGTCGTCGTCGGTCAGGCGAACGATCACGTTGCGGTGATGTGAGTAGCCACCACGCGCAATCACGAATGGGTGCGTGGGATTGAGCTCGATTGTCTGGTGCGAGAGCTTCATCCAGCAGCCACGACGGGCGTCGCACGCGCGGTCCGCGCCATCCTGAATTCGTTGCGGGCGCCGGCACCGGCGAGGAACTCGATGAGCGCGTCGGCAAGGGTATTGCCGCGCTCGAATCGCTGCACCGGATTCTTCTCCAGACATTTCATCACGATCTGAGACATCTGCGCTGGAATGCGCGAGTCGACGACATCGGGTGCGACTGCGGTTTCAGTCACGTGCTTGTAGCTGATCGAATAGCTGTCCGCGCCGTCGAACGGCGGGAAGCCCAGCAGCGTCTCGTACATCACGACGCCGAGTCCGTAGAGGTCGCTTCGTCCGTCGAGCAGCTTGCCGCGCGCCTGCTCGGGCGACATGTAGTGCGGCGTGCCCATCACGTTGCCACTGCCTGTCATGCGGCTGCGGAAGTGTCCGGTCGCGATCCCGAAATCCGTGACGAGCGCATTCTCGTCTTCATCGAACAGAATGTTGTCCGGCTTGATGTCACGGTGCACAAGCCCGCGCCGGTGCGCGTAGTCGAGGCCGGTCGCGACCTGTGCGGCAATGGCAGCGGTAGTCTCGGCCGTGAGCGAGCGGTGGCCGCCAATTCTGTCGCTCAGAGTCCCGCGCGCCATGTAAGGCATGACGAGGTAGACGTGATCTTCGACCATTCCAAAGTCGATGATCTTGCAGATGTGCGGGTGCATTAGCTGCGCGGCCGACTCGGCCTCGCGCTTGAACCGCTCGCGCATCTCGGATTCACGCGCGAGATGCGGGTGAAGCACCTTGATCACCACCGGTGAATCGAGCGCGACGTTGAGTGCGAAGTAAACGCTCGCCATTCCGCCTTCGCCGACACGGTGCATGATGGTGTAGCGGCCGCCCGTGACCTGACGCAGCGCGGTGACCGAAGGATCAGGCGGAGACTGTCGGCGATCGCTGGCGTCGGGCATGCGGATGCCGCAGCGCACGCAACGCGCTGCCTCACCGCGATTCCAGCTACCGCAATCGGGACAGAACATTCAGCCTCCGAACTGCATCCGCACGAAATCGTACGGGGGCCACGGTCCGGTGACGCCGAAAGCGAGCGAAGGTTGTCGCTGCGCTTCCTTGTGCACTGTCTCTTTGAAGGTCTCCCAACGCTGGGTGTCGATGAGGAAAGATGCGCGCGCGACGACGCCATCTTCGTCATCACCATCGGCCTTGGGCAAAGTCACGGTTGCCGCGGCCTGACTGCGAAGCGAGCGCAGACTGTCCGCCGCCAATGCCGCAAAGCTCCGTCCGCCATCGCCGTCCTGGTGGCCCGGTCGGGTTGTGATGTTCACACGAGCGGCTGAGTGGCCTTCGATGACGGCGAGCGCCTCGGTCAGCGTGAAGTAGTGCAGCTCGAGCCAGCGCATCAACGTGTTCTGGGATTGAAAGACAGTCCCCGGAGGCGCCGGCAAGACAGCGGCGTTCGAGTGAGCTTCCTCGAGCACTTCGAGATAACGCTGGGTTTCGTCCTCACCGAGTGCCGGCGCGGTGTAGTGCGACGGCTCGACGATGGCCGCCAGCGCGCGATAGTGAACGAGCGACGTTCCCTCCACCAGCGAGGCGGCCTGACCGTTCTCCACGGCGGCCACTCCGTACAGACGAAGCGCGGCTACAGCAGCTTGCGCCATTTCAGACCACCGAGGATGGTTAGACCGAGTGCGAGTTGCGCCAACACGAGGATAATGAAACCGTACGGGTTCGAGTGAAGCGGGATACGCTCGAAGTTCATGCCCCAAATGCCGCTAATGACAACGAACGGAAGCGTGACCGTAGCGACCACGCTGAGGGCCTTGGTCGCAGTACCAAGACGATTTGATACCTGCGTTAGATAGCTGTCCAGGGTACTGCTGAGTAAGTCCCGGAACGTCTCCAGCGAATCGTAAATCCGGAGCACGTGATCGTAGATGTCCCGGAAGTAGATCTGGGTCTCCGTCGAGAGCAAGGTGCTGGGGCGGTTGGTGAGGACGCTCAGGGCGTCCCGTTCCGGGGCGAGGTGCCGGCGGAGCGTCAGCACGAGCCGCTTAACGGCGAAGACGTCGCGCAGCACCGCCTGATCAAACTGGGAGAAGATCTTCTCTTCCAGAGTGTCCATGAACTCATCGATCTGGTCGATGATCGGGAAGTAGGCGTCAACTGCCTGATCGACAATGACGTGCATCAGCTTGGCGGGGCCGTGTCCGATCAGCTCCGGCTTGCGCTGCAACAGGTCGACGGTGGCTGCGACGGGGTTGGTGCTCCCACCGTGCACCGTAACCAGGTAGTTCTTGCCGAGGAAGAAGCTGATGTTGACCGTGTCGAGGTCGTAAGGGTCGTCGGTGGTTTCGCAGAACGCGACGGTGCGGACGATCAGGAGGAGATACTTGTCGTACTCCTCGAGCTTGACGCGCGACTGCGGGTTCGTCGCCTCCTCGATCGCCAGCGGGTGGAAGTGGAAAATATCGGAGAGAATCGAGACGTCTTTCGGTTCGCGGGTGTCGATATCGACCCACAGGGTTCCGGCCCCGGACGCGACGATGCTGGCGATCTCGTCGCGCGAGAGGTTATTCCGGATGCCACCATTTGGATCGTTGTAGCCAGTCCAGAGCTCCGGTTTGCTGCTTGGGCGGACCTGCTGGAGCGGTCTCGGTGCCACGCTCATGGGGGGAAGTTAGCCGTTAGTTTGCGAGTGCGCCCAAATGCGCGACGGCAGCCGCACCGACGCGATCAGGAGCATATCCGCCTTCGAGCGCGCTGATCAGACGACCACCGCACCAGGAGTCCGCGCGCTGCATGAGCGACCTGGTGAGTCCGACGAAATCGTCGATTTCGAGCGTGAATCCGCCCAACGGGTCGCCCGCCAGTGAATCGAAGCCGGCGGAGATGAAGATCAAGTCGGGGATGAACCCGTCGGTGGCGGCATCGATTCCGCGCTCGAAGGCATCGACGTAATCCTGACGCGGCAAGCCCGGAGGCATCGGGATGTTCCAGACGGTGCGATGCGGACCTCGATCTTCTGCCGCTCCCGTACCGGGATACCACGGCCATTGATGCATCGACACGAAATGGATGTCAGGCTCGTTCTGAACGAGCGCCTGGGTTCCGTTGCCGTGATGGACGTCCCAATCGACGATGAGAATCCGGCCGAGTCCGTGTTTTTTTCGCGCGTAGTGCGCGGCGATCGCGACGTTGCCGAACAGGCAGAACCCCATTGCTCGATTGTAGACGGCGTGGTGTCCAGGAGGGCGGACCGCCGAGAAACTGCGCTGGTGGATTCCGCCCACCGCGAAATCGACAGCAGAAAGAACGCAGCCGGCCCCGGCGGTCGCCGCTTCCCACGAGCCGCTGCTTTCGACTGTATCGGCGTCGATTCTTCCGCCCCCTTGCTCGGCCAGAATCCGGACCGCACGCACGTGGGCGGGATCGTGCGCGAGCTCCAGTTCCTCGACCGTCGCGTGGCGTCCTTCGACGTGCTCAACCCGATGAAAGAGCTCCGGATCTTCGCGAAGAGCGCGCGTAATTGCGCGCAGTCGCCCGACGTGCTCCGGGTGCCCCCACCCGGTGTCGTGGCGGCCGCAGTCACTATGTGAAATGAAGGCCGCCCGCATTAGCGGGTCAGCTACTCGACCGGTCGCCGACGGCGGTCGCTGATGAGGAAGATCGATCCGTTTCGCGCGCCCGTCGCAGAGATTGGCGCGTTCTCGTCGAGCACTTCCCAGCCGTGGAGTTTGACGACGTAGTCATTCTCGTTGGCGTTTGGGTAAAGGGTCTGCATTGCCAAATGCTTGAGGCTGTTCACGCTGGCAGAAGCATCCGCATCGATGCGCACTGCATCCCAGGCCTCGAGAACCTGTGCGCGAAGCTGCAGCACTTCTCCCGAGCCAGAGCCAAGTCGAAGCGGCGGACCCTGGTTGCGCAGCTTATTGACGAAAAGCATCGGCGCGGTCATACCCCGCCTTCCGTAATAACGGCTTCAGGTACGGGAGCAAGCGTTGCCAGGAACCGCGCGACCTGTTGATCGAAGAGGTAAGTCGACCCGGTAACCCGCGTCGATCCACTTTGCGACAGCGCGGCGATCACCACTTCTTCCCCACCCTGGCCGCGCATCGAAATGTGCGACTTGGATTCCTGCTCCGGAAAAGCCGCGTAGATCCCCATCTGACGCGCGAAAAACTGCTTTGCCGATTCTAATACTTCGGCCGGGCTCAATGTCGTGGTCGTTTCCTGGAGAACTCGCTCGCGTTGCGGCATTTAGTGACGTCTCGGGGGGTTGAAGTCGGAGAGAGTGTGGAATCTAAAGACATGGCCCGGGGCAACAAGCTCACCGCCATCCTGCGGTAAATATCTTGCAAGTCGGATGCGCGAAACCTACAAGCACAGGAAGCCAAGATGACGAGCAGATCGTTGCTGCGCGCGTTGGTAATCACCGCCGCGCTAGTTGTTTCCACCCGGGTCGAAGCGCAGAGCGCGAGCAGACAGGCAACCGTCGCCCAAATGGCGGCGCCAACGTATCGACCTGAATTCGGTACGATGTGGACCTTCGATGCACCGCCCTTCGACTACTGGCGGCGCACCTACGGCTGGTCACCGGATCAGAAATGGCTCGACCACGTTCGACTCGCCTCGGTGAGACTACCCAACTGTTCGGCGTCCTTCGTTTCAGCGCGCGGACTGGTGATGACCAACCACCACTGCGGCCGTTCGTGCACCGCCAGCTCTTCCCCACCCGATTCCAATTACGTGGTGACAGGCTTCTCGGCGGGAACTCTTGCCGACGAGAAAAAGTGCGCAGGACTTTACGTCGATCAACTGCAGTCGATCGAGAACGTGACGAGCAGGGTCCGTGCGGCGATCACCGGAACGACACCCGCGCAACAGGACGCACAACGAAGCGCTGTAATCTCCCAAATACAGACCGAGTGTCAGCAGCAGACTCAACTCACCTGCCAGGTCGTTACGCTGTACCAGGGCGGCATCTACTCGCTGTACCGTTATCGCCGGTTCAACGACATACGTCTGGTGATGGCGCCCGAAGAGAGCATCGCGTTCTTCGGGGGTGACCCGGACAACTTCACTTATCCGCGTTACGACCTCGATCTCACGCTTCTGCGCGTGTATGAGAACAATCAGCCTTATCAGCCGACCGATTACCTGAAGTGGAGTCCGGCCGGCGCGACTGAAGGCGATCTGGTATTCGTCGTCGGGAATCCGGGTTCGACAGGAAGACTCAACACTGTCGCGCAAATGGAGTATCTGCGCGACGTCGGGTATCCGGCGACTCTCGCGACTTACAAGAGACTGCTGGCGATTTACCCGACGCTGGAGAAGACGGACACGTCGGCAGCACGCCGCTACCAAAACGACATTTTCGGGATCGCCAACTCCCAGAAGGCAGTCACGGGCTA